>ULPS01009296.1_pt1 | contig 12273 bp, 8 predicted proteins | sample 1953711 | NCBI WGS metagenome assembly ULPS01 (sample SAMEA4835635, study PRJEB28245) | human gut metagenome | biome: gut microbiome; material: fecal sample | place: Denmark | collected 2008 | reverse complement strand
TTTTCCGACTCGGTATCGATGACTAATAATAATTCCTTACATTCGTTTTTTACGGATACAACATGTACCTCTGAAATATCTGGTAAGAGAGAAAGGGTAGCTGTTATATCGACCATAGGAGATACCTTTATTATGATACGTTTCCCGCATTGGAAAAGTATAGGCATAAGCTCTATTACATTAGGCTCACATTCGTCGATAGCGAATATCCGTTTATTGCAGGAGCCTCTTCTCGCAGGATCGATATATATATTTTGAAAATGTCGATCGTTATTTTGTAGAAAGTTTATGCAGTCGTCGTGCGTAACGGTTATGTTATCGGTACATAAGTTTTTAAAGTTTTGTTTTGCCGCTCGGCAATATTCGGCTAATTGCTCCACATAAACTACGTGATCTGATTTTTGAGAAAAAAAGAAACTGTCTACACCTAAGCCTCCGGTCAAATCGACAGTATCTCCCGGAATTATCAAATTTTGCTTATATCGTGCGGTCAGTTCCGAGGAACATTGTTCTGTCGATAGAATAGATGGGAAAACAATATTCATGTTTGAAGCCCATGTAGGTAGCTTGTCGCGTATCTTTTTACGGGCTTCGATTTGTTGAATGGCCCAAGCTACATCAAAATCAGCTTGGATATTTTTCAACCGTAACTTATTAGTATCAAAATCAGAATATTCTAAAATAAAATTCTGAATAGATTTTTGGTACATCATATTTACAAATATACAAATTATATATCGAATTAAAGAGCTTGTGGAGGATATATTATTTATTTGAATTAAATTTGTCCTATAATTTGTATTATGTTAAATAAAATATTGGAGATATTAATTTAATAAAATGAAAGACAACGATTTATATATTTACAAAAAATCCGATTCACATTTCATGTGGATCGGATTTCCCTATGAATTATCTATGCAAGGCGAAAATTATTGACCTTCAATAGCTTTTAATTTTTCTGCATCGTTCAAATTATAATAGATATTACGTAATGCATATTTATAGTCGGGTTCGTCCGGTTTTAATTCATATGCTTTTTCGTAATAAGGACGAGATTTCTCAAACAAAGGAAGAACTTCTTTTTCTCTTGCTTCTGTATATTTCGCATTGTCTGTTATCGTGCTGATTTCATTATTTTTTTGAACAGCCAGATTAAAATAAACACGTCCTATGCTGCCCAAAGCATCGGCATAAGATGGATTTATGGAGATTGCCTTCTCAAAACATTCTATGGATTGATCGTACTTTTTCTGGGATTCATACAGATTTCCTTTTACATTCCAATATTCTGCATTGTTAGGCTCGTCGGCCAATACGGATTCGAGTGTAGCTATGGCTTCATCGTATTTCCCGCTAAATATATAAAGATTGATCAACTTCAATGTGTAGGTATTCTCTTTCTGCATTTTGGTATTTCCGTTCTCGTCTTTCACTTCAACCATTTCGTTTTTGAATAGTTTTTCACCTTCTTGAAGTGTTTTAATCAGATTGGCCGTATCTTGTGTCATCTCATATTCATATACGAGATATTTGTAGATATCGTTTTGATTGTATCCATTTCCTTTTGCTTCGTTCAACGCTTTTATGGCTAATGTAGTATCATTGGTTTGAAGTGCTGCTAATGCCCTGTTAAATTCTAAAATAGCCAGAGTTGAATCTGCCGGAAGGCCTTCTTTTTCGCCTTTCATGATAGACATCTTAGGAATGTTTAGATAGATACCCCACACATCGTATGCTTTTTTATACTCTTTTTGTGTGAAATAATAAACTCCTGCATTGGCATATCCATCGATGTTTTGTTTTAATGTTTTTCTTATGTCTTTGACATATCGGGGTTTGATTTTCCCTTTTTCGTTGGGCAAAGTGTCTAATGCGATGGCTTGAAGAAAATATTCATAACTTTTTACTAACGCATCATACATTGGTCCGTCACCGTCTTTCAATGTCATTCCCAATGTTTTCTGAACATTGTCTTTTTCAAAATAGGAGTTTTCTACAAATCCTGCAACATACCAAGTTTTGGCATCGTCCTTAGTTTCTGGATTTGTTAGTGCTCCTTTAATATTATCACGGGCTTCCTGAAAGTTGGGTTTTTCCATTTTAGCTTCGCTAAATGCCCTATTTACAGCTTTCTTTTGACCAAATGCGCAAATGATAGAAAGCAGTAATACTACCGTTAATGTTGTTTTTTTCATTGCGTTTTTATTTTAAAAATTAATTATATCTAAATTTATTCGGCAACTTCGGTTACGCTATCGTCTTGTAAGTTTTCATCGACACTTTCTGATAAAACTTTGCAAACCGATGCTATTTCATCGTTACGTTTTTCCAAGTTTATTAATCTTACACCCTGTGTTGCCCGTCCCATGACTCGTACGTCGGCTACTTTCATTCGTAGAGTAATGCCCGATTTGTTTATGATTACCAAATCATTTTCATCTGTTACGCATTTAATCGCTACCAAACAGCCTGTTTTATCGGTAATATTCAGCGTTTTTACGCCTTTCCCTCCTCGGTTTGTTATCCGATAATCTTCTATAAGAGAGCGTTTTCCATAGCCTTGCTCCGAGACAACCATGATGGTTTCTTTTTCGGGATCGTTTACACAAATCATTCCTACCACTTCGTCGCCATTATTGTCAAGGGTCATACCCTTTACACCTGTTGCATTACGACCCATTTCGCGTACTGCACTTTCATGGAATCGAATAGCGCGACCGTTTTTGTTGGCGATAATTATTTGACTGTCTCCCGTGGTGAGACGCACTTGTATAACTTGATCGTCTTCCCGAATCGTAATCGCGTTTACTCCGTTCTGTCGAGGACGCGAATAGGCTTCGAGTTTTGTCTTTTTTATTACACCTTTACGCGTACAGAATAGTAAGTTATGAGACATATTGTATTCGGGGTCTTGTAATTTTTTTACCCGAATGAATGCGTTTACCTTGTCGTCGGACTCTATATTGAGCATATTTTGAATGGCTCGTCCCTTTGAGTTTTTAGCACCTTCGGGGATTTCATAGACTTTCAGCCAATAGCATTTACCCTTTTGGGTAAAGAACAACATATAATTGTGCATTGATGCCGGATAGATATACTCGATGAAATCTTCTTCACGAGTATTGCTTCCTTTTGCTCCGACTCCTCCTCGATTTTGAGCACGGAATTCGGACAGAGGGGTCCGTTTGATATATCCCATGTGCGATATGGTGATAATCATTTCGTCGTCGGCATAGAAATCCTCAGCATTGAACTCTTCCGAAGAATAAATGATTTCTGTTTTACGTTCGTCGCCATACTTCTCTTTTATTTCGAGAAGCTCGTCTTTTACCACTTTCATACAAACAGACTCATCGGCGAGAATTTCTTTGTAATAGGCAATCATTTTTTCCACCTCGGCGTATTCGTTTCTCAGTTTGTCTTGATCCAAACCGGTCAACTGTCCAAGACGCATATCTACGATGGCCTGAGCTTGTTTTTCGCTCAACGAGAATCGTTCCATTAAACGTGTCTTGGCTTCTTCACGAGTCCGTGATGACCGAATCAGTTTAACGACTTCGTCTATGTGATCGGATGCAATGATAAGTCCTTCAAGAATATGCGCCCTTTCTTCGGCTTTCGCCAGATCGAAACGAGTGCGGCGAATAACGACTTCGTGGCGATGATCCACAAACGCCTCTAACAGTTGTTTTAGATTTAGTGTTTGAGGACGCCCGTTTACCAAAGCAATATTATTGACACTGAAAGAGGATTGCAAGTCGGTCATTTTGAATAATTTATTTAAAATAACGCTTGCATTGGCATCTCGTTTTACTTCGATAACGATTCTCATTCCGGCTCGGTCGGATTCATCGTTGATGTTGGAAATGCCTTCTAACCGTTTTTCTTCCACCAAATCAGCGATTTTCTTAATCAATTCCGACTTATTGACGGCATATGGTATTTCAGATACGACGATGGTCTCCCGCCCTGTGGTGCTGTCTACTTCAATCTCGGCTTTTGCCCGAATTACGATTCTGCCCCGTCCTGTTTCGAAAGCATCTTTTACCCCTGCAAAACCATAAATAATACCTCCTGTGGGGAAGTCGGGAGCCTTGATATATTGCATCAGGTCTTCCACCGTCAATTCTCTGTCGTCGATTAGGGCGACAGAAGCATCTATACATTCCGACAGGTTATGAGGGGGCATATTCGTTGCCATACCCACAGCAATACCCGAAGCTCCATTGACTAGTAAGTTGGGGATTCGGGTCGGCAAAACAGTTGGCTCTTCTAATGTGTTATCGAAGTTTGGAGTAAAATCGACCGTATCTTTTTCAATATCTCGAAGCATCTCTTCTGCGATACGAGAAAGGCGAGCTTCGGTATAACGCATGGCAGCAGGGCTATCACCATCGACAGACCCGAAGTTACCTTGCCCATCGACCAAAGGATAACGTAAAGACCAGGGTTGCGCCATACGCACCAATGCAAAATATACCGACGAATCGCCATGCGGGTGATATTTACCCAGCACATCTCCCACGATTCTTGCTGATTTCTTATAAGGCTTATCCGATGTGTTACCCAATTTGTCCATACCGAACAGAACTCTGCGGTGTACCGGTTTAAAACCATCTCTTACATCGGGTAAGGCACGAGCTACAATCACCGACATAGAATAATCGATGTAGGCCGATTGCATCTCTTGTTTGATGTCTATTTTTAAAATTCTATCTTGATCAATCATTTATTTTGATGAAAATTGGTTATACAAATTATGCTGTTTAGCGTACAAAGATAACCATTTTTTGAAAAATCGAGATACCAAATTCAAGAAATAATCTTTTGTGAATAGGAATTTTCGGCATATTATTTGTTATATATAATAAACTAAATAAATACCCGCCATTATTCGGCTTAAAGGTGGTATATTTGCTAAATCAATAAAAGGAGACAGATTGTTTATGGAAAGAAACTTCTCACAACATGTTAAGGAAATTCTCGGTTATAGCCGGGAAGAGGCTGAACGCCTTCAAAATTCCAACATTGTTCCCGAGCATTTATTGTTAGGAATTATACGTGACGGCGCAAATCGTGCTGTCGATGTATTGGTCGGGCTCGGAGCTTCCCTCCGAACACTGAAAAGTTCATTGGAAAATGAACTGTCCGCTTCCAATAATCACATGGAACAAACGAATGAGTTGACTATTAGTAAAAGCACAGATAGAGTTTTAAAGATGAGTATGCTTGAAGCTCGATTTATGAAAAGTTCGGAGACCGACACCGAACATTTATTGTTGGCTATATTGAAAGAACCGGACTCTTCTGCTGCAAAGATTTTAAACACGAATGACATAACTTATGACGAAGTGGCAGCTTTTTTAAAAGGTAATGAGAAGCCGGATTTCCCTTCGCCGAGCATGGGCGCCGGATTTACGGACGATGATGACGACGAATTGGAGGAAGACCGAAATTATCGGAGGGAACAGCAAAGCGGAAATAGTACGACTGCTCAGCGTAGTAATAATGAAACACCCGTATTGGACAACTTTGGGACCGATATGACAAAGGCTGCCGAAGAAGGTCGGCTCGACCCTGTTGTCGGACGTGAAAACGAAATTGAACGATTGGCACAAGTATTGAGCCGAAGAAAGAAGAATAATCCGGTTCTTATAGGGGAACCCGGTGTAGGAAAATCTGCGATAGTAGAGGGTCTTGCTTTGAGAATCGTGCAACGTAAAGTGTCGAGGGTGCTATTCGATAAGAGACTTGTCTCTCTCGACATGGCCTCGATTGTAGCAGGAACAAAATATAGAGGACAATTCGAGGAGCGTATAAAAGCAATTCTAAATGAGTTGTCGAAGAATCCGAATATTATTTTATTTATCGACGAGATTCATACTATTGTCGGTGCAGGTGGAGCCACAGGGTCTCTTGATGCCGCCAATATGTTAAAACCGGCTCTTTCGCGGGGAGAGATTCAGTGTATCGGTGCTACAACACTCGATGAATATAGGAAAAATATAGAAAAAGATGGTGCTTTGGAACGCCGTTTCCAAAAGATTATGGTCGAGCCTACAACTCCCGAGGAGACTCTGCAAATCCTCAATAATATAAAAGGTAGGTACGAGGATCACCATAATGTCACCTATACCGATGATGCATTGGAGGCGTGTGTCAAATTGACAGACCGTTACATAAGTGACCGTAATTTCCCGGACAAAGCCATTGATGCATTGGACGAAGCTGGGGCGCGAGTGCATGTTTCTAATATTATTGTCCCCAAAGAAATCGAAAGTTTGGAGGCTCAAATAGAGACTTGCCGGGAAGATAAAATAAATGCTGTTAAATCCCAAAACTATGAGCTTGCGGCGAGTTTTAGAGACAAGGAAAAAGAATTGCAACTTTCCCTTGAATCGGCGAAAGCAAACTGGGAAAGGCAGATGCAACAACATAGAGAGATTGTCAATGAGGAAAAGGTTGCCGAAGTTGTCGCTATGATGACTGGTGTCCCGGTGCAGCGTATCGCACAAGCTGAGGGAAATAAACTTTTAGCTATGTCGGGAGAGTTGAAGCGCGAAATTATTGGGCAAGATGATGCTGTCGATAAAATTGTAAAAGCGATACAGCGAAATCGTGTAGGATTAAAGGATCCGGGGAAACCTATCGGCACTTTCATGTTTTTGGGCCCTACGGGTGTGGGTAAAACACATTTAGCAAAAAAATTGGCCGAATACTTATTTGACTCGAAAGATGCTCTTATCCGAATAGACATGAGTGAATATATGGAGAAATTTACTGTGTCCAGACTTGTCGGAGCCCCTCCGGGATATGTGGGATATGAGGAAGGAGGTCAGTTAACGGAAAAAGTGAGACGTAAACCCTATTCGGTTGTGCTGCTCGATGAAATAGAAAAGGCTCACCCCGATGTCTTTAATCTATTGTTGCAAGTCTTGGACGAAGGGCGCCTAACCGATAGCTTGGGGCGCAGAATCGATTTTAAGAATACGATTCTGATTATGACATCTAATATCGGTACGCGTCAATTAAAGGATTTTGGACAAGGAGTAGGATTCTCGACTAATACTGTTTCGGAAAAGGATTATTCGAGGGGCGTTATACAAAAGGCGTTGAATAGAGCTTTCTCTCCCGAATTTTTAAATCGTATCGACGATATTGTAATGTTCGACCAATTGGATAAAGAATCTATTTTCAAAATTATCGATTTGGAACTGAGCGGATTTTACAAACGGGTGGAAACACTGGGTTATCATCTGACTATTACCGATGATGCCAAAAACTTTATTGCCGAAAAGGGGTATGATATTCAGTTCGGAGCACGACCTCTAAAACGGGCCATACAGAAATACCTCGAAGATGAACTTGCCGAAATGATTATTCGGGCGACGGTTCAAGAAGGTGATACTATTGTCGTTGATTTCGATAAGGAGAATCAGAAGATCGAGTCTTCGATTCATAATTCCCAAACGAAATGACAAATAATAGTCGAATAAGTCAAAATGTCAGACTCTTTGAGTCTGGCATTTTTTTTGAAAAATCATAGTCAGAAATTTAAATGATAAAAATATACAATTATGCAAAAAGGTACAATTGGGGTTACAACCGACAATATCTTCCCCGTCATTAAAAAATTTTTGTATAGCGACCATGAAATATTTTTAAGGGAGCTCGTTTCTAATGCTGTGGATGCCACTCAGAAATTGAAGACATTATCTTCTTTTGGCGATTTCAAAGGTGAGTTAGGCACGATGAATGTCACAGTGTCGATTGATAAAAATAAAGGGACGTTGACTATATCGGATCGCGGTATAGGAATGACTGCCGAAGAGATAGACAAATATATCAATCAAATTGCTTTTTCGGGGGCCGAAGAGTTCTTGGAAAAATATAAAAATGACGCGAATGCCATTATCGGGCATTTCGGGCTGGGATTTTATTCTTCTTTCATGGTTTCCAAAAAAGTAGAAATACGTACATTATCCTATAAAGAAGGAGCCCAAGCAGTCATGTGGAGCTGCGATGGTTCTCCGGCTTACGAGATGACCGATATCGAAAAGAGCGAGCGGGGAACAGATATTATTTTATATGTCGATGATGACAATAAGGAATTCCTTGAAGAACAACGTATCGAGACCCTGTTGAAAAAATATTGCCGTTTCTTGCCTGTTCCCGTTGTATTTGGAAAAGAACAAGAATGGAAAGACGGGAAATATGTCGATACAGACAAGGATAGGGTCATTAATGATATGGAGCCTGCATGGACTCGGAAGCCGACAGATTTGACCGATGAAGATTACAGGAAATTCTATGCCGATCTTTATCCGGGAATAGATGAACCTCTGTTTTGGATTCATTTGAATATCGACTATCCGTTTAAGTTGACAGGGATTCTTTATTTCCCGAAAATCAAAAATAATATCGATATCAATCGATACAAGATACAATTATATTGCAACCAAGTATTCGTTACCGATTCGGTAGAGGGTATCGTTCCCGATTTCTTAATGCTTTTACAGGGTGTGATTGATTCACCCGATATTCCGTTGAATGTTTCGCGTTCATATCTGCAAAGCGATTCTAATGTAAAGAAAATATCGGGGTATATCACTAAAAAGGTTTCAGAGCGTCTGCAAGAGATATTCAACAGCGATCGCAAACAGTTCGAGGAGAAATGGGACGATTTGAAAATCTTCATCGAATATGGTATGCTGTCTGATGAGAAATTCTACGAGCGTGCTCAGAAATTCGTATTATTGAAAGATACGGAGGATAAATATTATACGCTCGATGAATATAAAAAACTGATAGAGGGCAACCAAACCGATAAAGACGGACAACTCGTTTATCTGTATGCCACTGATAAGGAAGCACAATACAGTTATATCGATACGGCTATATCAAGAGGTTACGATGTGCTATTGATGAACGGACAGCTGGATCCTCATTTCATCGGTATGTTGGAGCAGAAATTGGAGAAAAGCCGTTTCGTGCGCGTGGATAGCGATCTGATTGATAAACTAATCAAGAAATCGGATACAACTTCAAATACAGCTCTCGATGAGCAACAGCGCGATATAATGACTTCTGTTTTCAAATCGCAGATCCCTGCTATGGAGAAAAGCGATTTCTTGGTTATGTTCGAGCCCGTAGGTGCGACTGCTCAACCTATCGTTATTACGCAAAATGAATTTATGCGTCGTATGAAAGATATGGCTGCTATACAATCAGGAATGGCTTTCTATGGGGAGCTTCCCGATAGCTATAACCTCATAGTGAACACAGATCACCCTCTTTCGCAAAAGGTTATTGCTGATACCGAAAGTGCTTGTAAGAGTGAATTAACTCCTATATTGGACGAGCTGAAAACTGTCAATGAAGAAATCGAACGGTTACAAGAGGCAAAAAAAGATAAAAAGGACGATGAAATTCCCGTAGCAGATAAGGAGGCTTTGAAGCATGCTGAGGAAAAGGCAAAAGAATTGAGAGCAAAGGAATCGGATATATTGAAGACTTATGCCGATCAGACACCTTTGGTTCGTCAGTTGGTCGACTTGGCTCTGCTTTCCAATAATATGTTGAAGGGAGAGGCTCTGAGTAAATTTATCAAACGGTCGGTTGAAATGCTCTAACAAGCTATACAGATATAAAGTAACACTTTAATATCTGTTCGCAAATATAATATTAAACTGATACTTTAATAGCGAATGTGGATTGTGCTATCTAATACAATCCACATTCGCTATTTTTATACTATTGATAATAAATTAATTACAAATCAAACCACCGATAAGCTCTTTTACGGATGCAATGTTGTTCCTATCGAGATATTCGTCTATTCCGTTCGCTATTTTTTCAGTTATTTGAGGATCTATGAAGTTAGCTGTTCCGACCTCTATGGCAGATGCACCGGCCAATATAAATTCAACGGCATCGGTGGCGTTCATGATTCCTCCCAATCCTACAATAGGGATTTTTACGGCATGGTAAGTTTGCCAAACCATACGCAATGCGATGGGCTTAACACATGCACCGGATAATCCCCCTGTAATTGTAGAGAGTACCGGTCTGCGACGATTTGAATCAATAGCCATACCCAGCAGAGTATTGATCAGGGATACGGCATCGGCGCCTTCGGCCTCGACTGCTCGGGCTATCTCGGTAATATCGGTAACGTTTGGCGAAAGTTTGACAATCAAAGTTTTAGGATAAACTGCACGCACAGCTTTTACCACAGCGGCAGCACTTTGGCAGCTTGTCCCGAAAGCCATTCCACCCTCTTTTACATTCGGGCAAGAGATATTTAACTCAATTCCCGGAATCTTGTCCAATGCAGCGATTTTCTCTGCCGTGACGGCGTAGTCTTCTATTGAGGATCCCGATACATTTACCAAGAAATGGGTATCGATATCTTTTATGCGAGGATATATATTTTCGATGAAGTAATTGACACCTTTGTTTTGTAATCCTACTGCGTTGAGCATTCCCGAAGGCGTTTCGGCCATACGTGGATACGGGTTGCCTTCTCTATGATGCAGCGTCGTTCCTTTTACAATGACTCCTCCCAGCCGAGATAAATCGACGAAATCGGCAAATTCTTCGCCGTAGCCGAATGTTCCCGATGCCGTCATTACGGGATTCTTCAAAAGCAATCCACCTATATTTACTTTCAAATCTGCCATTTTAGTTTTTCTATATTAAAGATAGGACCTTCCTTACATACACAAGTATTGCCTTCGATCGTATCTTCTACGCAACAGAGACATGCACCTACGCCACAGGCCATTATATTTTCGAGAGATACTTCACAGGATATGTTTCGTTCATGAGCAAATCGGGCGACGGCTACCATCATGGGTTTCGGGCCGCAAACATACAGCTTATCGAGTTTACTATTTAACAAGGAGTGCTGAGTCACGAATCCTTTTTCGCCCAAAGAGCCGTCTTCGGTGGAAATATATACATCTCCAAACTGCCGAAACATTTCATATTGCAGTATATCCTTGTCTGAACGGAATCCTAACAAAAATTTGGGGGTATAATTCCGTTCTTTCAAGTATTTGCCCCAATACAGCATCGGGGCTATTCCAACGCCTCCTCCGATAAGCAATATATTCGAGTCTGTTTCATCGGGTAAACTGAATGTATTACCCAATGGTAAAACCAAATTAATACTATCTCCTTGTTTCAAATCGCATAAAGTCCGAGTCCCTTCACCGGCTTTTCTTATCAATAGCCATAGTTCATTGCGAGAGGAATCGACAAAATTGATAGAAATCGGACGCCTTAAAAATGTACCAGGAGATCGGTCTACACGAACCTCGACAAACTGCCCGGGTAACATATCGGGCAACGGTTCATTATTATCGGGTTTCAATTTCAAAAGAGCATAATTATCGTGCAGTTTTGTGTTTTCAACAACCCGAAAGTCAAGAATATATTTTTTCATAAAATTATTTTAGCTGAACAAAGATAGTATAAACCCAAAAGCGAAGCAAAAGTTTATCGGATTATGCAATCGTTTTATTTCTCCTTTAAAAGATAAAGACGAGTTATTCATTGTCCGGGGAAAATGTCTCAAACGTATTATCGGAGTAGAAAATCATGATTTTAGTTACTTTTTTATTTTTTACGACCTGTTCCGATGGCTCGAAAAATGGTGCTTTTAAGTTCGTTACTTCTTCATTTTCAAGTTTATGGTCCTGCTTTTGATGAATATTAGAGTCATTTTCCCTCGAATATTTTGAAGGAGCTGTATATTCGTCCGGTTTTATTTCATTCTCCTCGGGAAATAAAGATGTTGAAAATTCTTTGGAGGGTGAGGTAATGTTTTCGGCCGAAGGTATTGTCGCCGTCAAAATCATAGGGCCTGTTCCATATAACAGCCAATAGATAGATAAGTCGGGATAGGCAGAATGTATCTTCCCAATGGTATTGATACTGATCTTCTGATTTCGTCCACCCAAAATTTGAGACATTGAAGATCTCTGTATCTTAGTTGCATCAGCAAATTGAGTAACAGATATACCCTTATACTCGATAAAACTTTTCATTCTTTCGGCAACAATTAGAGCTTCATTTTCTTCCATTTTTAGGGGTGTAAATAGATTCGTAATAATAAAATTATAGTTTACAAATGTAACAAGAATAAATAAAAAACGCAAGTTCGTTTTGTAAATTATGTAATTTACAAATGCAAATAAAACAACATGAGGTATACTTCGTAAATAGCCTTCATTGTTTACCAACAAGAATATTTATTAAAAGTGT
>ULPS01029386.1_pt1 | contig 12283 bp, 10 predicted proteins | sample 1953711 | NCBI WGS metagenome assembly ULPS01 (sample SAMEA4835635, study PRJEB28245) | human gut metagenome | biome: gut microbiome; material: fecal sample | place: Denmark | collected 2008 | reverse complement strand
TTTCCCCGTGAAGACCTATCCTCGTCATGCCCGTGTCGATAGCGGCGTGTATGCGTACCTTGCCGTCAGCGTTTTCTGAAAGTGCTTTAGCATATGAAAGCTCTGTGCAAGCCTGAATGATGTCAAGCCTTGTGAGCCACTTCGCATTCTCAGGAGGCGTGTAGCCCAAAATGAGTATCTCGCCCTTTATGCCCATATCCCTGAGCCTGTGGGCTTCGTGTATGTTCGATACCGCAAACCAGCGAATGTCCATTTCGTTTTCAAGAAACGGAACTACCCCGTTGTCAAAATGTCCGTAGCAGCTCGCCTTTACAACGCACATTATCTCTGTTTTTTCCCCTATGAGCCTGCGGTATTCTTTCAGATTGTATTCAATGCTGTCAAGATCTACCTCAGCCCATGCTCTCTTCAAAAAATCCATTTTATTTTTCTTCCCTTTCGGTTTTATAATTGTGCCTTTGCGCAAAATATTTGTCATTTTCTATTGAAAAAGATAAATCAATGTGTTATAATGTTCTTATCATGGGCATTGTGTCGCCAAATCTTTCAGGAGGCTTTGATGTGAGTAATATCGTCCCCGCAGAAGAATTTTTCTGCAACCGAGATACCTCTTGCTGCTTTACAGGTCATAGGGACAGGGATCTGCCTTTCGGCGGCGATGTCCATAAGCAGGGTATGAAAAATCTCCTGAGTATGCTCGTCCTTATGATAAGGGAAGCATATAGCGAAGGCTGCCGTACTTTTATATCAGGTATGTCAAAAGGTATCGACCTGCGCTGTGCTGAGATAGTCCACAGCCTTTCGGCTCAGCCCGAATATAAGGATATGAAGCTCGTGTGCGTTCTGCCCTATGCAGGCCAGCGTACAGAGATGAAAACACCCTTGGACAGCTATACATATTCGCTTATTCTGAACTCTTGCAGTGCGGTCGTGATAACAAGCCCCAAGTATGAAAACGGCTGTTATAAAAAGCGAAACAGCTTTATGGTTGAACATTCCTCTCGTCTGATCGGGGTCATAAAAGAGAAAGCCAAAGGCTCAGGCACTTTGCAGACCATAAACATGGCAAAGCGTGCAGGCCTTACGCTGAACATCATATGCCTTGACGATAATCCTGTTTTTTATATCGACTCAGACTCAGACAGCCGTCCTATTTAGTTTACACCTAAATTGCAAATTGTTCAATAGTTTTCGAGAATTTTTCCGAAAAAGTTTATATATGAAAATATGGCGGACAGTATGCCTGCCTGTATATATTTGAAAGTAAGGAGATCAATAACATGGCTCAGACGAAAGCTCACAAGAAAAAAAGAAGATCTCAGGCTCCTATCGCTCTGGTCTACTTCATAACGATGATAATATTCCTCTTTGTTATCGGCATGCTTGCACTGTATGCCCTCAGAGAGTTTGGCGTTATCGGCAATGATGACAGCGACAGCGACGCAGGCATAAAAAGCCCGGTTTATAATACCCTTTTTGCAAGAGTGAACAGCAAGGGCGTTCTTGCAGACGCAACAGTCATAAGAGTTGCACCGGACGCAAAGAAGATAATCATAATGCCTGTTTCAGCGTTCACAGTGAGCGGAAGCCAGACAATGCGTGAGATACACGAAGAGGGCGGCATGGTGAAGCTTGAAGCAGCCGTTGCAGACACTTTCGGTATCACTATAGACAATTACGTTTCTCTCACAAATGACGCATTCGAGAATGCGGCGGATATTGTAGGCGGAATTACATATACTCCTGATGAGGAGCTTTACTATCTCTCTCAGGATAATGACGAGAACGATATCGCTATCCCAAGCGGCGATCTGACTAACCTCAGCGGTCATCAGATAAGACTTATCTGTCAGTATCCTGTTTTCAAAGAGGGCAGGAACGGTAATATGAAGTTTCTTGGAACTGCGGTGACAATGCTTATAAACAACGCTTTCCAGCAGACGAATATCACTAAGGATAATCTTGATAACTTCTATAATATATTCACCGCAAACAGCGATACCGATTGGACAAGCGCACAGTATAAGGAAGAAAAGTCATATCTCAAGGATATGCTGGATCAGAACCTTACTCCTGCAGAAGCTCTTGTGCCGGAGGGCGAGTGGACGGACGATTCTCACTTTAAGGTGTCTGATAAGTTCAAGGAGAGCGTTCAGACAATGCTCAAAGATACTGCACCGTCAGCAGCGGAGAAGTAAAAACGTAAAGGCTGAAATTTTAACAGGGGGCGATATAACGTGAAACTTCTGGTCATAATCCTTAATAAAACAGACGTGCTTGACTATTTGCTGGAGGGACTTTCAGCAGCAGGCATAAAGGGTGCGACTATAATCGAGTCGTCAGGTATGGCAATGACCCTTTCAAGACTTGACAGCAGCTTTCTCAGCGCCTCTATCCGAGGACTTTTCAGCGGTGAAGAGGATAACAGAACTATCCTGTCAGTAATAAAAAATAATCAGCTCGATACCGCACGAAAGATAGTTTATAATACTGTGGGAGATCTATCTCAGCCCAATACGGGAATAATGTTCACCGTTCCGCTGGATTTCGTCGAGGGAACAGTGAAGAAACCCGTGGATAAAGAAAAAGCAAAACCTAAGGATATCCCTGAGGAGAATGAAAAGAACGTCAGTTGACGAAATGTTTACAGACTATTAACATAATATTTAATTCTTCTCATTAAAAACTTTTGAATGTCCTTGCAAAAAACTGTTTTGTGTGGTATAATAATCACAATAGGCTTTTAATGAAAGACTGGAACTTGACTTCCGGTCTTTTGGTTTTGTATGGGGCTTTTTTTCATGGCAAAGCCTGATGGCTTTGCTTTGGAAAGCATTAACGGAGGTGCTGTATGGAAGTAAAGAAAACTACGGTAGAAAAAGTAAGAGAGCTTGCACAGCCTATCGCAGACGAGCTTGGCTTTTTCCTTTGGGACGTAAGGTTTGAAAAGGAGGGAGCAACGTGGTACCTCAGGGTGCTTATCGACAAGGACGGCGGCATAGATATGGACGATTGCGAGGCTTTCACAAGACCGATGAACAAGGCGCTTGACGAGGCAGACCCTATATCTCAGAGCTATGTGCTGGAGTGCGGAAGTCCCGGACTTGGCAGAGAGCTTAGAAGACCCGAGCATTTTGAAGTCTGCATTGGCGACGTTATAAGAGTAAGGCTCATAAGACCTGACGAAAACGGTGAAAAAGAGTTCGTTGTGGGTCTTGTGGGATATGACAAGGATAAGATACTTTGTCAGAAGCTGGACGAGGATATGAACGGCGTGGAGAATGTGGAATTCAAGCTTGCAGATTGTGCTTATGTAAAGCTCAATGATGACGCAGACCTGTTCTGAATGAAGAAATTTAATAAACATGGGCAAAGCCCGAATCAAGTATGAAAGGATTGATCAGAAAATGAATAAGGAAATGACCAGCAAATTTTTTGAAGCTCTGACAGATTTGGAAAAGGAAAATAATATTGGCAGTGATATACTTATCGAGAAAATAAAATCAGGTATCGAAAAGGCTATCAAGAAGGATTATCCTTACTGCGAGAATATCAGAGTGGATATCGACCCTGTTACAGGAAAGCTCGATATAAGGATACTCAAGGAAGTTATGGACGTTATGTATGTTGACGACCCTGACAACGAGATCTTCCTTGACGAAGCAAAGGTCTATGACCCTAACATCAAGGTGGGCGATATGGTGGAGATACCTCTCGACCCTGCAAAGTTCGGCAGAGTTGCCGCTCAGAATGCAAAGCAGTCTATCAAGCACGATATCAAGGATTTTGAAAGAGCAAGACTTATCGAGCAGTATCACGATAAGGAGCATGAGTGCGTTTCTGCCACAGTCCAGAAGGTCGAGCCTGCTACTCAGAACGCTATACTTACTATCGACAAGAACGAAGTTTATCTTGTAAGAAACGAGCAGATACCGGGTGAAACTCTCAAGGCAGGAGATATCGTCAAGGTATATGTTGTGGGTATCGCAAATCCTGACAGAAAGCCTTCTATCAAGATATCAAGAACTCACAGAGAACTTGTTAAAAGACTTTTTGAGCTTGAAGTTCCTGAGATAGCAGACGGCACTGTTGAAGTAAAGGCTATTTCAAGAGTTGCAGGCGCAAGAAGCAAGATAGCGGTTTATTCAAAAGACCCTAACGTTGACGCCGTAGGCGCTTGTATCGGTCCTAGAAAGTCAAGAATAACTTCTGTTGTGAACGAGCTTAAGGGCGAGAAGATAGACGTTATCAATTGGTGCGAAGACCCTGCACAGTTTATCGCAAAGGCTCTTGCTCCGGCTGAGGTAATAAACGTTGTTCTCAGCGAAGATGAGGGCGTAAGAGAGTGCCGTGTTACTGTTCCAGATAACCAGCTCTCACTTGCTATCGGCAATAAGGGTCAGAACGCAAAGCTTGCCGCAGGTCTGACAGGCTATAAAATAGATATCGTATCCGAAAGCTCTGCAAAGGCTGAGGCTGCTGATGATGAAAACTAAGAAGATACCAATGAGAATGTGTCTTGGGTGCGGTGAAATGAAACCCAAGAGAGAGCTTATCAGAGTGGTGAAGTCAAAAGAGGGGGATATTTCCCTTGACCTCACAGGCAAGAAATCAGGCAGAGGCGCTTATATATGCAAAAGCGTCGAATGCTTTGAAAAAGCAAGAAAAGCAAGAAAGTTTGAAAGAAGCTTTTCCTGCATGATAAGCGAGGATATATATAACAGCATGGAGGGCGAGCTTAGGGAAAATGAATAATAAAATAGGGCTTGTTACAATGTGCAGAAAAGCAGGAAAGCTTGTAATGGGTATGGATATGGTGAAGGACGCCTGCAATACAGGCAAAGCCTGCGCAGTGTTTGCGGCAACGGATTTTTCACCTAAATCTCTTAAAGAGATAAAGTTCAACTGCTACAAAAACGGGATAAAGCTTTATAGTCTTGGCATGACAATGGACGATATCCATTTCGGCCTTGGCAAAAGAACAGGCGTTATCGCTATTTGCGAGGGAGGCTTCGCAAAGGCTTGCGCCAAAGGGCTTGAGGAGATCCCTATAGACGAAAATGAGTTTTATAGCATTTAGCATTTATTGAGGAGGTATTTTATAGCCTATGAGTATGAAAACAACTAAATATAAGCTTAGCGATATGGCTAAGGATCTGAAAGTTACAAATAACGACCTTATCGGGTGTCTTGGCAAGCTCGGCGGAGAGCCAAAGAAAACACAGTCAGTGCTTACCCCTGAGGAGATCTCTTATGTTCTGGAGTATTATACACAGAACAATCAGGTGGACAGCTTTGATGCTTTCTATGCAAATAACGTAAAGCCTGCCAAGGAAGAAAAGAAGGCAGATAAGAAGCCTGTAAAGGCTGAGAAAAAGGAGAAAAAGGCTGAAAAGAAGCCTGAGCCTAAGCCTGAGCCTAAGGCAGAGCCAAAGGTGGAAAAGAAGCCGGAGGTCAAGGTCGAAACAAAACAGCCTGCACCTGAGCAGAAGAAAAAGCAGCCAGCTCCACAGAAGCCAGCAAAGAAGAAAGAGCATGGCGTTCGTCAGCAGCTTGGCGGTTTTTCTGATAAGAAAGAAACTTCAGGCGGATATACTATCTCTGAGGATAACGATTCGTTCGGCACACAGAGAACTATCGACACAAGAGGAAGCTATATAGAGCTTGATAAGTATAACGAGAAGTATGATAACCTTGCAAACTCAAAGCAGAACAAGAGCAAGGATAACTTCACAAAGAAGCAGAAGCTCACTCAGAAATCTCAGCAGAGAAAGAAACAGCAGTTCTCACATAAGAAGGAAACTGAGAGCGAAAAGCTCCGCAGACTGGAGCTTGAAAGAGCTAGAAAGCAGCAGCTCAAGGTCATGATACCTGACGAGATCGTTGTTTCAGAGCTTGCAAGCAGACTTAAAGTAACAGCTACCGAGGTCATCAAAAAGCTTATGGGTCTTGGCGTAATGGCTTCTATCAATGAGGTGGTCGACTTTGATACCGCCGCACTTGTTGCAGAAGAGCTTGGCGCAAAGGTTGAAAAGGAAGTACACGTTACAATAGAAGAAAGACTTATCGAAACTGACGAAGATCCAGAGGAGAGCCTGCAGGAAAGATGCCCTGTCGTTGTCGTTATGGGTCACGTTGACCATGGTAAGACATCTATCCTCGACAGAATAAGAAACGCTCACGTTACTGACACTGAGGCAGGCGGTATCACACAGCATATCGGTGCTTATCAGGTAGAGTATGAGGGCAAGAAGATAACGTTCCTGGATACTCCGGGTCATGAAGCTTTCACAGCCATGAGAGCAAGAGGTGCGAACGTTACAGATATCGCTATCCTCGTTGTTGCCGCTGATGACGGTATCATGCCGCAGACTATCGAGTCTATCAACCACGCAAAGGCAGCGGGCGTTTCAATAATCGTTGCTATCAATAAAATGGATAAAGAAGGCGCAGACCCTGACAGAGTTAAGCAGCAGCTCACAGAGCAGTCCCTCGTTGTTGAGGAATGGGGCGGCGATGTTATCGCAGTTCCTGTTTCCGCAAAGACAGGTATGGGTATAGACGAGCTTCTTGAAAACATTCTCCTCGTTGCAGAGGTCAAGGAGCTTAAAGCTAACCCTGACAGACTTGCAAGAGGTACTGTTGTCGAGGCCAGACTTGATAAGGGTAAAGGCCCTGTTGCTACACTCCTCGTTCAGAATGGTACTTTGAAGTCAGGCGACGTTATAATCGCAGGCACTTCTGTCGGACGTATCAGAACGATGACAAACGATAAGGGCAGAAGCATTAAGGAAGCCGGCCCGTCAACACCTGTTGAGATAACAGGTCTGGGCGAAGTTCCAAGTGCAGGCGACGTTTTCAACGCAGTTGCAGACGAAAAGCTTGCAAGAGAGCTTGTTGAGCAGAGAAAGCATGAAGCTAAGGAAGAACTGTTCCAGCAGCATCAGAAGGTAACTCTCGATAACCTGTTCAGCCAGATAGCTGAGGGAGAAATGAAAGAGCTTCCTATCATCGTCAAGGCTGACGTTCAAGGCTCAGTTGAAGCCGTTAAGCAGTCACTTGAAAAGCTTTCAAATGACGAGGTCAGAGTTAAGGTCATCCACGGCGGCGTAGGCGCTGTATCTGAAAGCGACGTTATGCTCGCAAACGCTTCAAACGCTATCATCGTTGGATTTAACGTTCGTCCTGACCCTGTTGCAAAGCAGAATGCAGAGCAGAGCGGCGTTGATATCAGACTTTACAGAATAATCTATGATGCAATAGAAGAAATAACAGACGCTATGAAGGGTATGCTCGCTCCTAAGTACAGAGAGGTGGAAACAGCTCGTATCGAAGTAAGACAGGTATACAAGATATCCAATGTTGGTACTGTAGCAGGTTCTTACGTTCTTGACGGTAAGGTGGGCAGAAATAACGAGATAAGAGTCGTAAGAGACGGTATCGTTATCGCCGAGGATAAGATGTCAAGCCTTAAGAGATTTAAGGACGACGCCAAGGAAGTTGCCGCAGGCTTTGAGTGCGGTATCACTCTTGAAAAGTTCACCGATATCAAGGAGGGCGACATTTTCGAGGCGTTCTATATGGAAGAATACAGAGATTGATAATGATGCTTACGGGACGGACAGCCGCCCCGTAAGAGCATATTTAAGCAGGAGATAAAGATATTATGGCAGGTTACAGAGCAGGACGTATGTCCGAAGATATAAGAAGAATAATATCGGGCAAAATGAGAGACCTTAAAGACCCAAGGATACACGGAGGAGATATGCTCACTATCGTCCGCTGCGACGTGGCAGGCGACGGCTCATTCTGTAAAGTGTATGTTTCAAGCTTTGAGGGCTATGAAAAGGCAAAGGAAGCCGTTAAGGGCTTTGAGTCGGCAACAGGATTTCTCAAAAGAGAGATATCAAACGTGCTGAAGCTGAAAAAATGCCCTGAGCTTAAATTTATCGCAGATAATTCTATCGAGCATTCAGCAAAGATAAACAAGCTTCTTAAAGAAGTTCTGCCCGAAGAAGAAAAAGAAGAGAAAGACGGCGAAGAGTAATAGAGGAGAAAGGATATTATGACATTTCAGGATATTCTTAAAATATTTGAAGAAAATGACAATTTTCTTATTTTAACTCATAAAAGCCCCGACGGCGATACGCTTGGTTCAGGCTTTGCCCTGTGCGCTTTTCTGAGAGATATGGGGAAAAAGGCTAACGTTGTAAATTCCGACAGCTTTCCCGAAAGATATGATCTTATCTATGAGAGCTATTACCCTCAGGAATTTGATGTGAAGTACGTTATCGCAGTGGATATTGCAGACACAAATCTTCTTGGCAGCAACCTTTCAAAGTATGCCGAGGAGGGTGCGATCGATCTTTGCATCGACCACCACATCTCAAACAAGTATTATGCAAAGCAGTCATATGTAGAAGCAGACGCTTCTGCCGCAGCACTTATAATGTATAAGATATTCAAAGCTTCAGGCAGAAAGATATCACGTCAGATAGCGAGATGCCTTTATACAGGCATTGCAACGGATACAGGCTGCTTTAAGTATGAAAACACAACTCCGCAGGCTCATATCGCCTGTGCAGAGCTTATGTCATATGGCATAGATTTTGCTTATATCAACAGAAAAATGTTTGATGTAAAAAGCAAGGGCAGACTTATGGTGGAGCAGTCCGTTACAGCGAATATGGAGTATTACTGCGGTGGCAAATGCTCTATGATAGTGCTTACAAAAGAGCTAATGGAGAAAAGCGGCGTTGACGCTGCCGAGTTCGAGGGACTTGCTTCTATACCATTGTCCGTTGAGGGCGTGAAAATAGGCATAACAGTTAAGCAAAGACACGAGAACGTCTTTAAAATATCAGTAAGAAGCGACGATGAGATAGACGCTTCTGCATTCTGCCGTGAGTTTGGCGGCGGAGGACACATAAGAGCCGCAGGCTGTGAGATAACAGGAAGCCTTGAAGAAGTAAAGGCTAAGCTTCTCAAGCAAGCGGAAAAGGTCTTGGGCTGATGAGCTTGGATAACAGCAAGGATAATATCTGCGGCATTTTGCCTGTAAAAAAGCCCGAGGGCTGGACTTCTTTTGACGTTATCGCAAAGCTCAGAGGCGTTCTAAGGATAAAAAGATTGGGTCATTCAGGGACCCTTGACCCTATGGCAACAGGCGTTCTGCCTGTTTTCGTGGGCAGAGCCACAAAAGCCTGCGATATTATCCCCGACAGACGAAAGGTCTATACCGCAGGCTTTCAGCTTGGGGTAAGCACCGATACCTTAGACAGCACAGGAAAGACGTTAAAAACAAGCGACAAGGCAGTTACCAGAGCCGACCTTGAATGTGCAAAAAGCAGTTTTGTAGGCGATATCATGCAGGTGCCGCCTATGTATTCTGCAATAAAAGTGAACGGCAAAAAGCTCTATGAGCTTGCAAGAGCAGGCAAAGAAATAGAGCGTGAGCCGAGAGCTGTCCATATCGACAGCATTGATATAATAGAATATGACGAAGCTTCACGCAGGGGCGTAATGAAAGTTGATTGCGAAAAAGGTACTTATATACGCTCCGTTATCAGCGACATAGGTGAAAAGCTTGGCTGCGGCGGAATGATGACTTCTCTTGAGCGTTCCTATTCAGGTGGCGTCGATATAAAGGATTGCTATACCATAGAGGAGATAGCCGAAATTTGTGAGCAGGATAAGCTGCCACAAATGCTTATCCCACTTGACAGAGCCTTTGAAAGCTACGAAAAAACTACCCTTGGACAGTGGGAAACAAAGCTTTATAGAAACGGAGTAAAGCTCAGACCTGAGCAGACAGGGATAAAAGATCTGTCAGAGGACAAGCTCTACCGTGTCTACGGCAGTGATAACAGCTTCCTCGGTATCGGCGCTTTTCATGAGGGCAGCTTCAGAAGCTTCAAAAATTTCTGATAATTTGTTTTATTCGGAGGGATATTTTGACGGATATAACAAACAGCGGGTTTATCCCCAAAAAAAGGACAGTTTGCGCTCTTGGACTTTTTGACGGAGTCCACAGAGGACATCAGCTCATAATAACAACGGCTGTGAAAAAGGCTCAGAGCCTTGACGGACATTCGGCAGTTTTCTGTTTCAAGACCGACACAGTGACCTCAAAAGGTCATGACGGCAGGATAGAAATGCTTATGAGCGACGAGGAAAAGCATAAAAAAATGGCAGAGCTTGGGGTCGAAGTGCTTTTCTCACCTGATTTTGCAGAGTTCAAAGGAATGTCACCGGAGGATTTTGTGAAAAAGGTGCTGAAAGAAAGGCTCAATTGCAGCGGTGCAGTGTGCGGAAACGATTTTACATTCGGCAAAGGCGCACAGGGCAAGGCTGTTGACCTTAAAAGGCTCGGTGAAAAATATGATATAGATGTGGAAATAGTAAGTCCACTGCTCATGGGCGGCGAGGTCATAAGTTCCACTGAGATAAGACGATGCGTCCGTGAGGGCGAGATAGCCAAAGCAAATGAAATGCTGGGTTATCATTTTGGATTCTGCCTTGAAGTGGAACACGGCTTTCAGCGTGGCAGAACGTGGGATTTCCCCACGATAAATCAGCAGATACCAAAGGGCAGGGTAATGCCGAAATTCGGCGTTTATTGCTCCGCTGTTGAAATAGACGAAAATAAGTATGCAGGCGTGACAAATATAGGCGTAAAGCCTACCGTCCATGTTGAAACAGCTCCCCTTGCAGAAACCTTCATCATGGATTATCATGGGGATCTTTACGGCAGAAAGCTAAAACTTGAACTGCATGAATTTCTCCGCCCCGAAAAAATGTTTGACAGCTTCGACAGCCTCCGTGAGGAGATAGCAAAAAACAAAGAGCAGGCGGTCAGATATTTTGAGGAAAACGGCATTTGATATTAATTTTGAAAGGAAGATATAAATGAACAAGGTAAGAACAAGATTTGCACCTTCACCAACAGGTTATATGCACATAGGTAACCTGAGAACAGCACTCTTTACCTATCTTATTGCAAAGCAGAACGGAGGAGACTTTATTCTCCGTATCGAGGATACAGACCAGGAGCGTTATGTTGACGGTGCTGTTGAGGTCATCTATAAGACACTTAAGGACGTTGGTCTTAACTGGGACGAAGGTCCTGATATCGGCGGACCTGTAGGCCCTTATATCCAGTCACAGAGAATGGGTATGTTCAAAAAGTATGCAGAGGAGCTTGTTGAAAAGGGTGAAGCTTATTATTGCTTCTGCGACAAGGAAAGACTTGAGGAAGTAAGAGCCATTCAGGAAGCAAGCGGTATCGCTCCAATGTATGACAGACATTGCCGTAACCTCTCACCTGAAGAGATAAAGGAAAAGCTTGACGCAGGTGTTCCTTATGTTATCAGACAGAAAATACCTACAGAGGGCGAAGTTACTTTCCATGACGAGCTTTACGGCGATATCACCGTTGACTGCTCTACTCTCGACGACCAGATACTTATAAAGACAGACGGTATGCCTACCTATAACTTTGCAAACGTCGTTGACGACCACCTTATGGGTATCACCCACGTTGTAAGAGGTAACGAGTACCTTGCTTCTGCACCTAAGTATAACCTGCTCTATAAGGCTTTTGGCTGGGAGATACCAACCTATATCCATGTTGAGCATATCATGAAAGATAAGCAGCATAAGCTCTCAAAGAGAGACGGCGACGCTTCCTATGAGGATCTTATGAAAAAGGGCTATCTCAAAGAGGCCGTTATAAACTATATCGCTCTGCTTGGCTGGGCGCCAAAGGGCGAGAACGAGATATTCTCACTTGAAGAGCTTGTTAAGGAATTCGATATCCACGGACTTTCTAAGTCCCCTGCTATCTTCGACCCTGCTAAGCTTAAAGCTATCAACGGCAAGTATATAAAGGCTATGACCCCTGAGAAGTTTGCTGAGTATGCTATCCCTTATATCAAGCAGTCCGTTCATAGAGAGGACGTTGACCTTAACGAGATCGCAAAGCTCTTGCAGGCAAGAACAGAGCTTTTCACAGAGATACCTGAAATGGTAGACTTTATCGACGCTCTCCCTGAGTATGATATAGCTCTCTATACACATAAGAAGATGAAAACGAACCCTGAAAATTCTCTTGAATCTCTCAAAGAAGTTCTCCCTGTACTCGAGGGCGTTGAGGATTGGACAGAGGAAAATATCCATGACGCACTCTTTGACCTTATCGGCAAGCTTGGCGTAAAGAACGGTATCGTTCTGTGGCCTCTTAGAGTTGCAGTTTCAGGTAAGGCATTCACTCCGGGCGGCGGTG
>ULPS01020518.1_pt1 | contig 12283 bp, 16 predicted proteins | sample 1953711 | NCBI WGS metagenome assembly ULPS01 (sample SAMEA4835635, study PRJEB28245) | human gut metagenome | biome: gut microbiome; material: fecal sample | place: Denmark | collected 2008 | reverse complement strand
TTTTGTCTCAAAAATTTGCGAGCCGATATGTGCGTGAAGCCCGTGTAGTCTGAGATTTGTGTAGTTATTCAAAATAAGTTCGACGGCCTCATCAATCTGCGTCAAATCAAATCCGAATTTTGAATCCAGATGACCTGTTTGAATGTATTCATGAGTATGGCATTCAATTCCGGGGGTAATTCTTAGAAGAATGTCGACTGTTTTATTTTGCGATTTTGCGATTTCGTCAAGAAGCGCAAGTTCAAAGAAATTGTCAACTGAAATTCGTCCGACGCCAAGTTCCAGCGCAAGCGTCAATTCGTCAAAAGACTTGTTATTACCGTTGAAAAGCACCTTTGACATATCAACGCCGGCTTTATAAACAGTATAAATTTCACCGGCTGAGACAACATCAAATCCAAAGCCTTCCTGTGCAAGAATTGCAGAAGTTGCCATTGTACAAAGAGATTTGGAGGCAAACATCATATTAATTTTTTCATAACCGGAAAAAGCCTTTTTGTAATCTTTACAGATGCCTCTTAAAGTAGCTTCGTCAATCACATAAAGCGGGGTTCCGTATTTTTCTGCCAATTCGACAACGTCACATCCCCCGACTTCGAGATTGCCGTTTGCGTTGGTTTTAAGCGTAATCGGTTTTAAAAACTGGTTGGTGCTCTCCATAAAATATCCTCATTATAAATCTTTCTATGAGATAAGTTTAGCACAGATAAAAGAGATTTTGAAGAAGTTTCATTAATTAAAACCTGCAAGCTCATCCAGAGAAACTTCAAAGACCTGAGCAAGCCTTATAAAAGTCGGAAAGCCGATTGTTTCCTTACATTTTTCAATTCTATTAATATGTTCACGGCTTCTGTCAACCAATTCTGCAAGATACTCCTGCGAAAAATGTTTTTCTTTCCGCAAGCGTCTGATATTGTTTGCCAGGAGTTTATTATATTTTTCAACATCTTGCATAACAGAATTATATGTGTATAATTATAGACATGCTGTGACAAATACATCACTTATTGGCGTTTAGAGAACAGTGCAGGTATATAATTGCATAATAACATATATTATAGTAATATACATAATATAATAGTCATAAAAAAGGAGGATTTATGAAAAAGAATTTGGCTTTTACGCTTGCTGAAGTTTTGATAACTCTTGGAGTAATCGGGATTGTTGCCGCAATGACTTTACCTGCATTAATCACGCGAAACCAAAACAAAGCACTTGAAGCAGCATTAAAAAAGAATTACTCAGTGCTTCAACAAGCATTTGAAAGGTATCAGGCTGATACAGGAGAAAGATTAAAACCGGAAGATGTATCAAAAAGAGTTAATGGAACTGATCCTATCGGGAGTTTAAAAAGTGCAATACAGCCCTATCTCAAAGTGCTTAAAGACTGCGGACAATTTATAGCCGCCAGCAATGCTTGTGTTTCAAGTGCAGAAGGCTTGAAAAAATATAAGACCTACTCAAAAAAAACGTTATCTACAGTTAGTTTATTTGACGACGGACAATTACTGCTAAGTGATGGAAGCCTGCTTTTGTTTGAAAATGCTCAAGGCTCAACAACAGCATATATAACCATAGACGTAAACGGATTCCTCAAAAATCCAAATCAATGGGGGCATGATCTTTTCACATTTCAGCTAATGTCAGATGGAAGACTTATGCCAATGGGTGCTCCAGGGACTAATTATTACTCAAATGACGCACGCTATTGTTCATCAAGCTCGACACATCATCTCAACGGTATCGGCTGCACATATTATGCTTTGACAGAAAAAGATTACTTTAATAACTTACCAAGATAAGCACGGAATTGTTTAATCAGAAAAAATTTCTTAAATAGCGTTACTAAACATCAAATTCACAAACAATCCGATTGAAATAAAAAAGGCAAAAACTGCCATGGTTTTTGCAGCTCCGGTCAAAACGCGTAAATAAGCCGGATTACGCGAATAATGGGTTTCGGCATTGTACGCTTGTAATGCTTTATAAAGCATTACAACAAACGGGATTGTCAAAAAAGCACCCAAACAAAAATAAATTTGCGACATAAATGCAAACAAGGTCAAAAACAAATACCCGAGAGCATAAACAAAAACAAACCCTTTCATCGCCAAAGATTTAGAGCCTAATCTTTGAACAAGAGTTTTTTTGCCGGCGACCCTGTCTCCCTCAAAGTCCAAAATCGTATGAACATACATAACTCCGATTGTGAACATAGAAATAGCCAGAGACAGAATAAATACATTTAAGGAGAACGATTTTGTCATAACAAAATACATTCCCTCAAACAAAAGCGGGCCGAAAGCAATTCCAACAGCGATTTCACTCAGGCCGGCGCGAGAGAATTTCGGATAACTCAGTACGATAATTCCGCCCAGCGCAGCAAGTGCTAAAACAGGCCAGCCACATCTTATAAAAAGAAATCCCCCGATTAGAAGAGCTAAAACACAATAAATAACAACAACGCAGAATAAATCTGCCATGGTTGCAGTTCCGTTTCTCAGATAAGCACATTTTACATCCGGAGCAAATTCATCAAAACGCGGGTCTTTACTCAAAACCTTATAATCATCAAAATCGTCATACAAGTTAGTTGCCATATGTGCAAATAGAATTCCTGCAAACGCAAGAAGTCCGTTTAAAACATTCCCGTCAGCCCCGAGTGCGTATAAAAAACAGGCAAGACAGGAGAAAACCGTCATATCCGAAGAATACCATCTGGAATGCTTTGCAGCCTCCAGAATCCCCTTAAAACTAATCAACTTATCAAGCCTCCAAGCCCTCTGACAGCCTCATAACTTGCTCCGGCCTCAAGAATTTCTTCCGCGGTAAGACCGAAAAGCGTAATCAGGCTATAAACATCTTTATCGCCCTTTTTAAGCATCTCAACCACATGCAAAACAGCTTCGGAGCGGCTTAGTTTTGTGAATTGGTCGTTTATACCTAGATGAAAACTTCTTTTCTTCGCTTTTCCCATATCAGCAAGAGACCTCTTTATTAATCCCGACTTCCATAGCCAAAAGTGCCGCGCCAATCATCCCGGAGTAATTTCCGGCACTTGCATGACGAACTTTTGTGTAGGTTGCAACGATTTCTTTGTTAAGCTCTTTTTCAAGATATTCAACATCGACAAATTCAGCCATTGAACCGGAAAGCACAATTACCTCCGTATCAAAGAGGTTTGCAAGCCCGATACAGCCAATTAAAATATGATTTTGCCACTCTAAAAACGACTGAATATACTTATCCTCTCTGTCGAGCAGAAGCCGTTCGGTTTTTGTCATCTCAGCCTCATGCGAAGAAGTTAAATTCAAAACGGTCTTCACTTCATCAATTACGTCGTAAGTTGTCACATTAGGAACTTTAGTAATCTCCTGCGCGGTAAGCGTTAACCCCCTGCCTGACGCGTAAGCTTCAAAACAGTCATAAGCCCCGCAAGTACAGTAGCGGCGTTTGTCAGGATACATTTTAAAATGCATTTCACCGGCAGTTCCGCTTTTACCCTTCAAAAGCTTGTTGTTAACAATAATTCCGCCGCCGACGCCAGTTCCGAGCGTAAGCATTATGCTGTCTGAACAGCCTTTTGAGGCGCCTAGAATATGTTCAGCCCATGCTGCTGCGTTTGCATCATTTTCAACAAAAACCTTTTTTTCGCTTAAGCCAAGAAAATCCATATTTGGATAACCTTCGGCAATATTGCCGGTTGAGCCGATAAGCCCTGTGTTTTCATTATTCACCGCTCCTGCCGTTGCAAAAGCTATTACATCCGCGTCTTTTTCGTGAAGCTTTACTATTTCCTGCAAAACCTCTTTTATACCGTCAAAAGTTTTCGGAGTTGAACGCTTTTCAATTTCAGCAATGATTTCTCCGCTTTCATTTACAATCGTGTTATAAATTTTGGTACCGCCAATATCAATGGCCAAAGCTTTTTTCATAAATTATTTTCCTCTAAAATTCACAACCCTGTTTAAAATAGCCTTAAGTTAAATTAAATTATTTTCGTCTCTGCACAAAACGCTTTGTAATCAATTGCGGGCGGGTAATTGCCGACCCGATTACAACACAATGAGCGCCCAGTTCAAAAGCTCTTTCAACTTCATCCGGTTCCCAAATCCGGCCTTCCAATACAACCGGAACATCCGTTTGCTTAACAAGAGCTTCAAGAAGTTCAAAATCCGGGCCGTCGTTTTTCAAAGGCGATTCGAGCGTGTAACCGGAAAGCGTTGTAGAAAGCATGTCCGCGCCCATTTCGGCCGCTTTCAAACCTTCTTCAAGTGTCGAAATATCTGCCATCGAAACTCTTTTGTTGATTTTTACATATTTTATGAGTTCCTCAAGCTTAGCACCGTTTGGACGCTTGCGCTGGGTTCCGTCAAACGCAATAATATCAGCTCCGGCTTCGATTAAAGAGATTACATCCTTTAATTCAGGCGTAATATAAACAATTTCCTGCCAGTTCGGCGGAATAACCTCAGGTTTCGTAATTCCGATTACCGGGATGTCAAAAAGCCGCTTTGCATTAGTTACATCTCTTACTCCCGCAACCCTGAGACCGCCGGCACCGCCTTTTACAGCGGATTTCATCATCGCAACCATGCATTTTTCGAGATACAAAGGCTCTGAAGGCATTGCCTGAACTGAAACCACAACTTTATTTTTCAAACGATTAATCATGATTTCATGATACACCAAAAATAAATTTTTGAGTTATACTAAAATAAAAAGTCAGGAGAGAGTTATATGAAGAAATCAACCGTTAAATATCCGTATCTTACAGAAGAAGTAGAAATTTACGAACGCGAAAACGGACATAAAATCGTTCTTGCGCACAAAGAAGGAGAATTGGTTAATGTAAGTTCATGGGTTAAAACAGGCTCAATTAACGAAGATGACAGAATTAACGGGATTTCACACTTTCTCGAACATTTGATGTTTAAAGGCACTCACAAACACGCAGCAGGTGAGTTTGACAGGATTTTAGAGGCAAAAGGCGCAATTGTGAACGCTGCAACTTGGAAAGATTACACTTTTTACTACGTAACTCTTCCAAGAGGCGAAAATTGCAAAGATTTGAACCTTGCAATCGAACTTCATGCTGATATGATGCTTGACCCTGTGCTTCCGGAGGGTGAAATCGGGCCGGCATTTGATTTGAACGACACGCAGGTAAAAGAAAAACGCGAAAGACATGTTGTAATCGAAGAAATCAGAATGCGCAAAGACCAGCCATGGACAAAGGTTTATAACAAATGCAACTTTGAGATGTACACGGCGCACCCGTACAAACGCGACGTAATCGGAACTCCTGAAATAATTTCACAGGTTACACGCGACGATATAATGAATTATTATCAGACTTTTTATTCACCGGAAAATATTACAACCATAATTGTCGGTGATTTTGACAAAGAAGAAATTCTCAAAAAAGTTGAAAAAGAATTTGACTTCAAAGGCAGACCAAACGCGCCAAAACGCGAAAACAAAATTGACGCACCAACGCAGGAAACAAAATATTTTGAAGACAGCGCACATGTTAACACAGGTTATGCGATTTTCGGCTGGCTAGGGCCTAAGGCTTGCGACATAAAATCGACAATTGAGCTTGATATTATCAGCATAATTCTTGGCGACAGCACAAGTTCAAGAATGTATCAAAACTTGATTGAAAAACGCACAGACGCACTGTTCAATATGGTTTCGGCAGAACATTACCAGTTTAAAGATGGCGACAACTTCTTTGTTCAGGCTAATTTCAAACCTGAGGCAAAGGATTTGGCAATTGATTTGATTAAAGAGGAATTGAGAAAACTTACGGAAATCAGAATTACGGATGCCGAGCTTGCGAAAGCAAAAAAGAAAATTAAAACCAGATTTGCATATTCAGCAGAAACGGTTTCTGAAATCGGCGAAACAATCGGCTATTATATGACAGTTTGCGATGATTTGAAGCTTGTTGAACAGTATTTGGCGGATTTGGACAGCATTACGGTTGAGGATTTGAACGAAACAATCAAAAAATACCTTGATATAAAAAACTGTGTTATTTCTGTTTTAACACCGGAAAAATAGGTTTTGCGAGCGCTTCCTCCAGAAAATCGGACAACTCGTATTGTTTTTGCAGAATTAATTCAACAAAATCCTGCAAATAATAGACGTCGTCATCTTGAAAAACGACAGCTTTAAGGATTTTGACGAAATTATTAATTTCGATTAAACGCGTGTGGGCTTCTTCAACAAAAGCATATTCATCTGTAAATTCAGCTTGAGACATTTTGACTCCTCTCGTGTTTCATTTGATTATACTACGATTTGATTTGATTATAATTTGTTGGAAAATAAATGTCAAGTTTTATAATATAAAAATGCGTGATGAACGATTAGAAATCTTAGGTAACAATATTAGAGCTGAAAGGATGAGAAAAAGGCTTTCTCAACCAAAACTTGCAGAATTAGTTGATATTAGCACTGATTCATTATTTAAAATTGAGAATGCAAAACAAACACCATCCGTATTTATTATCTTTGACATTGCAAACGCGTTAGAAATTCCGATTGAAGAACTTTTCAGAGGAATACCTAAGCGAACTGACGGGAAATAACTTACAGTCACTTAGTCAGAGAACGGTTAGCGAGCATTGTCTGAGCGGCGCAAGTAAAGGGAATAGAAGAAGAAGTGAATAATTCAGCGAGTTTGTGAGCTTGACTCTGACTTAGTGACTGTAAATGGGGGCGTATTTTTTTTTCTTTGGTACTTTCTTTTCTTTTTTCCCGCAACAAAAAGAAAAGAAAGTACATCAAAAAAAAACAAATAAAAAATAAAAACCATAAAATCAGGAGAAAGGCTATGACTTTAGCCACAAAAAACGAAATAGAAGAACTTGAAAAAATCAAAGCAAAATGCTTGAAATGCGAAAAGTGCGAACTTTGCAAAACCCGCACAAACACAGTTTTCTCGGGCGGAATTCCAAATCACAAAATGATGCTAATAGGTGAAGCCCCGGGATTTTATGAAGACCAAAAAGGCGAACCTTTTGTAGGAAAAGCCGGCCAGCTTTTGGATAAAATCCTTGCGTCAGTAGGATTTTCGCGTAAAGAACACCTTTACATCTGCAATACGCTCAAATGCCGTCCGCCCGAAAACCGCGACCCTTTGCCGGAAGAAAAAGCAGCCTGCCGTGAATATTTGGACGCTCAAATCGAGATTTTGAAACCGAAAATAATTCTGCTTTGCGGCCGTGTTGCAGTTCAATCCTTTATAAATACAAATCAAGGCATCACAAAACTTCGCGGGAAATGGTTTGAAGGTCCGAACTTCTCGAAAATGATGCCGATTTATCATCCGTCATATCTTTTGAGAAACGATTCACGCGAAAAAGGCAGTCCGAAATGGCAGATGTGGCAGGATATTCAGGAAATCCGCCGTATCTACGACCAGATGGATTAGCACAGCACACACTGTGTGCCTTTAGACATTGGAGAGGGATTTGGAGAAGAGGTTAAGACGACAAGACATTAAGACGATAAGTGCATTACGTTTTTAAATTTCCCTTAACTGGCAGAGATGAGGAAAGAATTTCAACTTGAGCCCGCTTTTTGCAAAGCGAATGCTACAAATTCGGGTGAGGGTGATTACACAACCTCTTCAGAGTCTGTAACAAATTCTATAACAAACGGGCTTTCTGTCTCAAAAGCTTTCTCTAAAGCAGGTATAACTTCGTCTTCTCTGACAACACGAACAGCATCAATTCCGTAACTTTTGGCAAGCAACACAAAATCAGGGTTTGTAAGCTCTGTTTCGTAATGTCTTTGGCCAAACTGCTCATCCTGAAGCTGGCGTACCATTCCAAGACCGGAATTGTTGATTACTAAAATTTTGACAGGCAGGTTGTTTTCTTTGCAAACTGCAAGTTCTGACAAATTCATCTGGAACGAACCATCGCCGGTCACAAGAACTACAGGCTGCTTGTTTCCATTAGCGATTGAGGCTCCGATTGCCGCCGGGAAACCAAAGCCCATTGCGCCAAGTCCGCCAGAAACCAAAAGTTTGCCCGGTGAATTAAATTTATAGTTTTTAACAAGAGAAATCTGATGTTGACCGACTTCCGCAGCAATGACAGGAGCGAAATCGTTTGTGAAAGTATACAAGGCCTTCATAATCTTTGCAGCAGTCAAATTTTCTTCAACAACACGTTCCGTGCTGATTTGCGCCGGAGAATACTCGAAATGAAGGCTTTCAGGAAGGTTATTTAACAAAGCTTTTAAAAAGCCTTTTATATCAATATTCAGCGGGATATCAGAAGACAAATTCAAGATTAATTCTTTAGAATTTATATCAACCTGAATAATAGTTTTGCTATTTAGTTCTTTGGAATTAAACGCGTCCGTAATTCTGTCATTAAATCTCGCGCCAAAAACAAGAAGCGTATCAGAGTTTAAAAGAAGTTCATTCGCAGCTTTGTCACCGAAAATACCTATCATGCCGGCGTAATTCGGATGGATTTGCGGGAAAGCGCCAAGCCCCATCATTGTTGAAACCAGCGGAATATTAGTTCTGTTTACGAGTTGAAGAAGTTCTTTTGAGGCTTTTGCCTGTAAAACTCCGCCGCCGCATACGATTAAAGGCGATTTTGAGGAATTTAAGACTTCCAAAACTCTTATAACATCAAGGCTTGAGACTTCTCCTGTTTTGTCTGACGGTAAAGCAAGATTTTTGTATTCGGTTTCTTCTAAGAGAATATTTTGCGGAATATCAATAACAACCGGACCTTTTTTCCCGCTCATGGCAATCAAATATGCTTGAAGCAAAGTGCTTTCAAGTTCGGCTGCTCTTTCGATTTTGAAGGCCGCCTTTGTGCAGGATTTGACCATTTCTGTAAAATTGATTTCCTGAAAAGAATTTTTTCCGCTTAACCTGCTGTCAACCTGTCCTGAAATAACAACCACCGGAAAGCCGTCAAGATAAGCATTCACAAGGCCTGTAACCGTATTTGAGGCGCCCGGGCCTGAGGTTACTATGACAAATCCGCATTTGCCGCTTATTCTTGCATAACCTTCTGCCGCATGAACAGCGCTTTGTTCATGACGCAAAAGATAATGTTTTATGTCATTTTGCTTTGAAAGCTCATCGTAAATCCCCAAGACGGCTCTGCCGGGATAACCAAATACAGCATCAACGCCGAGTTTTTGTAAAGTTTTTACTATAATTTTTGAGGTTGTTAAAACTTCTGTAATCTGCATTTATAACTTCTTTCATAGAAATACTACCACAAGTGAAGTGTTTTTTCTATAAGGCTTTAATTTTTTAGAACTTAAAAGAGGATGCCTTTGACATCCTCTTTTGAAACTTTTACAACTAATCAATTGTGAATAAATCTTTTAGCTGTTTTTTCTTAGTTTGCACTTTCTGTTTGCGCTCTGCCGCTTGTTTTTGCTGTTCAGCACGTCTTGCAGCTGCTTTTTGTTGTTCTTTTTTAAGTTTTTCCTGGCGTTTCTTTCTTGCTTCTAACTGTTTCGCTTTTTGTTTTGCAACCTTTTCCTGTTGTTTTTTCCTTCTTTCTGCCGCCTTTTGACTTGCAGATTTTTCTTTTTGGGTTATTTTTGAAGTTTTGCTGTTAATCCAGTCTGAAATCGGTGTGTCCGAAGCGTATACAGCAGTTGAGGATAAAATTGTTAATGCCATTAAACTCACTAAAATCTTTTTCATAAATTTCTCCTTTATTCTGAAATTAATTCTTTGAATAATTGTTTTTTCTTATCAATTTTTTCCTGACGGGCTTTAGCAGCATCTGCATTTTGTTTTTTTGCAGCTTCAATTTGGTTATTGAATTCTTCAACTTTTTTATTCATTGCGTCTCTTTGTTCCTGACGCTGCTTTTCAATTTCCTGAATTTTTTTTGCGTTAGCTTCATCCCTTTGTTTTTTCTGCTCTTCTATTTGTTTAAGTTTGTTTTCAATAGCAGCATTCTGCTTTTCTCTCTGCTCCTGAATAGCTTTTTCGCGTGCTTCGTGGCGCTGCTGCATTTCCTTTTCTGTGTCAGTTATTTTTTGGGTATATTTTTGTATCAATTGACCAGAGTACGTATCTGGTTCATCAGCCTGAACAGCCAAGCCTGATGACATTGCCATAAGAATAGTTAAAACTAAAATTTTTTTCATATAAATTCTCCTTTCTTGTATTAGAGATTATACTAAATTAAATTGTATTTAGCAATAATTTTTTTTATACCATCTTGAGCTATATTAAAAATCTCCAGCATTTGCGCTCTTTCATAAGGTGCGCCCTCGGCAGTCGTTTGAAATTCTATTATCTTTCCGCTTTTTGTGAGGACGACATTTGCATCAACCTGCGCGTGTGAATCCTCTTCATAATTTAAATCCAGCCGAACTTCGCCATTAACAATTCCTGCTGATATTGCTGCGACCGGTTCGATAATCGGGCTTTCTTTAATTAGGCCTTGCTTAAGAAGTTTTTCCACAGCGTCGCATAAGGCAAGATAGCCGCCGCAAATACTTGCCGTACGGGTTCCGCCATCTGCCTGAATTACATCTGCGTCAATGGTTATTGTTAAATCCGGAATTTTAGTCAAATCAACACATGCTCTGAGGCTTCTGCCAATAAGCCGCTGGATTTCCTGAGTGCGCCCAGAAATTTTTGTTCTCTCTCTTTGGCATCTTGTATTAGTTGAGGAAGGAAGCAAAGAATATTCAGCAGTAAGCCAGCCGCGATTGTCATCTTTGTCCATCCATTTTGGTTTGGCTTCCTCAACCGAGGCAGTTGTTATAACTTTTGTGTCGCCGAATTCAACAAGAACACTTCCATAAGCGTGCTTTGTATAATTTTTTGTAAATTTTATTTCTCTAAGTTCGTTGTTTTGTCTATTCTCTCTCATTTTCACCTCTAATCGTAATCCCACATGTAAATTTGTCCACAGTATCTGCATACAGCGTGTTCATTCATAAATTTTAAATCAGGAATAAATGTGTAGCCGTCAACTGATATTTCTATTTCATTCCTGTCATTGTATTTTTGCGCAAACCGTCTTTCGCCCTGATAATCCGGTGAAAACATCAATTCAAATTTATCAATTGATTTACAGTTTTTGCAAATAAACATGAAAATTTTTCCTGTATTAATTTTCGTCCTTTTTCTTTGCACGTTTCAAAATTTCAGGGTCAAGCTTTTTTCTGCCGCCCTTTCTGACAACTGCCGGAACGCCGTCGCGTCCACTTAAATTTTTATACCACAGAGTCCAGACAATACTTCTTAAAGGCAAAGTAAAGCCTACAACCAGCATGAAAATTATCTGTTGAACAACGAAATTTGAAATATCAAGCGGTGTTATCTGCGGGGAATTTGCCATTGCAAGGATTGAATTTATTCCATCAACAGGGATTGTGGAAGCCCAGCCTTCAAGAAGGCTCAAAAGCAAAGGTGTAAGTTTTATTGCATCGAAGATTACAGAAATTCCTATTTCCAAAAAATAATAAGTTACTGCAAATAAAACAGTCATAATCGCAAGAGTTCTTGCAAAATTCCCTTTTATCAGCATAAGACTTCTTTTGAAACATCCGGTTGCTGAAACGTCTTCTTCAAACGTGAAAACCTGAAATATTAAAACAAAATATACAAAAAAGATTAAGCCTAAAACCCACATGAGCGGAAAAGACGCAATTGCTGAAAAAATGCTGAACAGAAGCCATATCAGAATAAAAGTTCCTGCTCTTCGTGTCACAACCGCATTATGTGCAGGAAAATCATAAATTTTGCCGGTTGACATCGCAGCTTCTGTCAATGAATTCAATGCCCCATACGAAACCAGATAATCCCAGAAGGCTTTCATCCACAAAATCAGACCCGGTAAAGCAATAAGCATCAGACAGATTAAAAACGCGCTCATGCTGCCCAGTGCCGGAATTTCATTTATTAAATAGTCCGAATTACTTGTAAACAGATATGTCATGCTGAAAACCCATACAAGGCCGGCAAACTGGCCAAGAACAGGGAAAAGCATATATAAGGAATATTTTTGGAAAAATGTACAGTATAATTTTAACCCTTCCCATAAAACCCCTAATGCACTTTCGCTAACTTTATATTTACCCATATTTTCTCCCTTGTTGTATAATAATTTTAGTACAAATAAATAATGAAAGACAATGTTAGATTACAAAGAATTAATCAAAAATTTTAAAGAGGAAGATTTTAAATTAAAACGGGTAAACCTTCATGTACACACAGATTATTCTGATGGAGAAGGTGATTTTGACGAACTGGTTAAGCAGG
>ULPS01030630.1_pt1 | contig 12303 bp, 10 predicted proteins | sample 1953711 | NCBI WGS metagenome assembly ULPS01 (sample SAMEA4835635, study PRJEB28245) | human gut metagenome | biome: gut microbiome; material: fecal sample | place: Denmark | collected 2008 | reverse complement strand
GGAACCCCTGGGGGTTCCTGCCGCCTCCTTGTTTTCAGTCAGCGGAATAATCAAACAGTCTGTAATACTGATAGCCCTTATAGTCGGAAAGAAGCTCGGACTGGTCATCGGCGTTCGTAAAGGTACCGTCCGCCAGCGTCACATGATTGGCGGAGATCACGGGAACCGTTTCGGAAAAGCCGGAAAGCCAGGTGAAATATCCGTCCAGCGGAACACCGGCAGCTTCCAGGGTTCTGGCGGCCAGATAGTTGGCGCTGGTCTCCACGTCCGTTTCCTCTTCAATATCAAAATTTGCCCAGATGAAGAAGGGCACCTTATAGCGGTCCGCCTGTTCCTCTTCCGTCAGGGTGGAGCTGCTCTTCCCGTTCAGCTTCAGGATCGGCTCAATCACCGAGTTGGTGGTCTGATGATCTCCGAAAAAGACGATAACGGTATCCTCCTCCTGTCCCTCAAAATAGGAAACCAGTTCTCCAAGAGCCTCATCGCTCAGGCTGAGGAGGGAAAGATAGTTGTTCAGGGTCTGAGAACCGCCATCCACCTCGATCTGAGGATCGAAATTGTCAAAGCTTTCCGTGTAGGAAGAGTGGTTCTGCATGGTTACGTTGAACAGAAACAGCGGGTTGTCGCCCTTATTTTCATAGATCTCAATGATTTTTTCAAAATCGGACTGATCGCTTACATAGTTACGGACCTTCACCGGATTCTCAAAGTCCGGAAGGAAATACATCTCTGAAAAACCTATTGCCGGATAGACCGTGTCCCGGTCCCAGCCGGAGGCATTGTAAGGATGCATGGCCACCGTCTGATAACCAAGACCCGCCAGGTGCGAGGCCAGGGAAGGTGTCTCCGCCTTGATATACTGCTGATAGGGAATGCTTCCCTGCGGCAGAAAGGCCATGGTATTTCCGGTCAGGTACTCAAATTCCGTATTGGCTGTATTCCCGCCCAGAACGGACACATTCAGCCAGCCGGAAATGGTGTTGTCAGAGCCTTCGAGCAGGCTGTGGACGAAGGGCATATAATCCTGATTCACCGTAAAATCACCCAGAATCGCCGGATCAGAAAAGGCCTCGTCCATGATCACGATGATATTCGGAAGCTGCCCTTCTCCGCCTGAACCGGCCATGGCAGGCTCGCTCATGGATTCCTCCTCCAGAGCGGCAAGCTCCTGCGCCGCCGTATCCGCACGATAGCCCGCAGGCTTATCCACGGACAGATACCGAAGCTCCATGACGAAGGCCAGAGCCGTTCCGTTTTTATAGCTGATGGTGGTAGGGGTGAAAAGCTTATTGTACAGCCGCAGCTTCTGTTCCACGATTTCATCGGAATGGAACATCAGCCCGAAAGCGCCCAGAAGGACGACGAGCGTGGCCGCAACGGGAAGCCGCAGCTTCCAGGTTCCCTTTTTCAGGGAAAAGCGGCAGAAAAATTCAAGAATCAGAAGAAGCACGAAGCCAAGCACCACCAGAAGCGCCTGCCGATCCAGGGTATAATCATAATTACCCGCCACGCTGGCCGCGGTTCCGATGGAAAGCAGGTCCCAGGGCTGGATCGGCACCGAACGGAAATTCAGGACAAAATAGTTGGCGAGTCCGTATATGCCGAAAAACAGGGTTTCCGTCATCAGTGCCACATGGAGCTTCCCGAAGGCTGCAAACAGGAGAAGCGCCAGCAGCTCAAACATGACCAGGTTCAGCACCTGCGGCGTCGTCTTCATGGTTTCAAACGGATTGTGGGTGTACCACTCCAGCAGGTAAAAGGTGGCTGCCGGAGCCAGAAACAGCATGATAAGACTGAGCCGGCTCTCCCGGATCTTTTGTATCACTTTTTTCATAATAATTTCCAGATTCCTCCTCAAAATCCCCGTTTCAATCCCTCTTTGGGGCAGAATACGCCATGATTTCTGTTACATTCTAGTCAGGGAAGGCGAATCTGTCAAGTAAAGCCACAAAGAATTCATACTTTGTGGTATGATGGGGTTACAGTTCACTCGTCCGCCGGAATCGGTCAGATGTCGTGCCTGCACGAACAGATGACCGGTTCTGAGCGGACGAGTGAACTGTAACCTGATCAGGAAAATCCAGAAGGAGGAAGATTTGCATGAGAATTCCGGAAGAGATTCTGAATGCGGCAGAAAGGCAGCTGAATGCCGACTGCGGCATCACAGGGGCGGAGAAGGAGGGCATGATCGTGACGGCAAAAAACGGAACGATGCTGCGCCGTGCGCCGTATTTTCCGCCCAAAGCATATATGACGGATACGGCCTACGGCGGACTGGTGCGAGAGATGCTGGAAAAGGAAACCGGAATCTGCCCCAGAATCTATGAGGGGATCGATCCGTTTTTCAGAGGGATTGTCTTCATGGGAAAGGTGAGGATTCTGGCGGCGGAGGAAATATTTTCCTGGTGCGTAAAGGAATACGGGAACCTGAAAAATCCGGAATGGCTCTGCCAGTTTTTAAGCCTCAGCCGTCTGGATACGATGCTCCGGCGGTATGGACGGAAAATAGAGGATGTGCGGCTGAATTTTCTTCCCGGTGAAAGAGAAAATAAGGAGGAAGCGGCGGCTTCCGAAGATATTTCCGCGCCCTTTGAGGTGCGCCTGCTGGAAGCGGAGGAGCTGGAGGAACGAAAGAGCCGGGGCGGGTTCGGCGGGACGTTTAGGCACGCGGTCTGCGGCTCTCTGCTCATGCCCGATGCGCTGGCCGCCGCGGCTATCCTGGACGGCCGGATTGTGGGTGTCGCAGGAGCAACGCAGGACTGCGGTTTGATGTGGCAGATCGGCGTGGACGTGGAGTCCGCTCAGCGGGGCAGAGGAATATCTTCCGTTCTGGTACGGTTTCTGAAAAATGAGATCCTGGGGAGAGGAAAAATTCCCTTCTACGCGACCTCCCAGTCACATGTCATTTCCATGGATACCGCCGTAAGCGCGGGCTTTCTTCCCGCCTGGTCGGAGATCTACGTCTCTTCCGGCAGATATTAAGGAAAATATTAAGAATTCCTTTATGTGATTCCGGTAAGGGATATGATATAATGTGCCATGGCCGACGGTGGTCTGCCTGAGCCATTATGATTGGAAAGGACGAAAGGATATGGATGGACATAAATTAAATAAGAAGGAACTGGTGCCGATCATCGCGCTGCTCGTTTTCATTGTGGTGATTCTGATTCTGTGCGCCATCAGCGCGGGGAGGGATGCCGGCACGAAGGAAAGTGCTGCAGCCATGCAGGAAGAGAGCGGTGGGATGGAAGCTTTGGGGGAAACGGGAGAGGATTCCGACTCCAATCCGTATGTTGAGGGAACGGAAGCCGCACAGGAAGAAATCCTGACGGAGGTGAAGGAGACCATTGAAGTGGAAGCAGAGGTGCAGGAGGAGCGTGTGACAGCGCAGCAGGAGGAGGTTTCTGCACAGAAGGTGGATCCGGTTCTGAAGGAGGAAAGCAAAAGCGTCTCGGACAATGGTGTGAGCCGGAATACGGCTGCGGGTTATACGGTGAAAAAAACCAACGTGGAAATGCTGAAAGAGATGATGGATTACTGGTCGAAGGGAAATGTGGAGGCAGTGGAGGACCTGAGCGGCCTCGCCCACTACCGGGCCATGTCCGGCTCACTTCAGAGTCCTTCTTATTTCTATTATTATGGTGACAGAAACGAAGCGGGAAAGCCGGAGGGAACCGGCATCGCCGTTTACGGAGGGGATCAGTACTATTATGGCCAGTGGATGGACGGCGTCAGAAGCGGTGAAGGTACCTGGCTGAAAATGTATTATTATGCCGATTCTGATACGAAGGCTGACCGGGCGCTGGTCAGTCACAGCTATACCGGAAGCTGGCAGAACAATCTTCCGAATGGTGAGGGCCACGAGCAGTATGGCATTGATATCGATCAGGCGAAGGCGGGAAGCCGCTACTGGCAGAATGTGATGGGAGAATTTCAGGACGGTCTGTACAATGGGGAAATGTACATCGTGACCGAGGATGCAGGAGGCAACCTGCAGGAATGGTATGGAAACGCATCACAGGGCGTCTTTGAGACCTTTGATGGTCGTGATCAGGAGGGGCGTGTCCCCATCTGCCAGGATGCGAAGAATCCGGACAGCCATATCTGGATTCAGCCTCTGGATAACATGGACCTGGGGCTTATGGAAATACGGGAGCAGGTGACTGACCGGAGCGGAAGCTGACTGAAGCGGAGGAACTGGCCTGTATCATATATCGCGCGGAAAAGCCCGTAAAAGTGAGAAAAAGAATGTAAAAATGAGAGAAAGAATCTATTGACATCGGGGCGCAGGAAAACTATAATGAAAAATGTTGAGAGACCTGCAAGTGAATATTCCTCGATAGCTCAATGGTAGAGCACTCGGCTGTTAACCGAGTTGTTGTAGGTTCGAGCCCTACTCGGGGAGGCAGAAGACCTGTAAATGCTTTATTTACAGGTCTTTTTTCTATGCAGAAAGTTTTGGAATGGCAGGAGCAACGAACTATACCGTTGTAAAATCGGAAAAAGTAAAGTAAAATACTCTGTATGTGACAGATTCGATTCCGTTTCCGCTTCGCAGTGCAGACGGAAAAAGGACGGAAAGAAGGAGAAAACAGATTATGGGAAAACTGGATGGGCTGAAGCCCGCAGAAGTATTTCACTATTTTGAAGAGATCAGCCGCATTCCGCGCGGCTCCGGAAATGTGGAAGCGATCAGCGATTATCTGAAGGAATTCGCGGAAAGCAGAGGCCTTGTCTGCCTGCAGGACGAGGTGAAAAATATCATTATAATAAAGGAAGCAACTCCTGGCTATGAGGATGAGGAACCCGTGATCCTGCAGGGCCATATGGACATGGTTGCAGTAAAGGACGCGGACTGTACGAAGGACATGACCAGGGAGGGCCTGGATTTGAAGGTGGATGGAGACTGGCTGTATGCGGAAGGAACCAGTCTGGGCGCTGACGATGGCATCGCGGTAGCCTGCGCGCTTGCCCTTCTTGATTCGGACAGCATTCCCCATCCCCGTCTGGAGGTGGTAATCACGGTTGACGAGGAGACCGGTATGGAAGGCGCGAATGCCATCGACCTGTCCATCTGCCGCGGCCGCAGGATGCTGAACCTGGACTATGAGGAAGAAGGCGTTCTCCTGACCGGATGTGCGGGGGGAGCCAGGGTGCATGGAAAGCTGATGGCTGTTCTGGAAAAAATTACGGGAACCCGTCTTGAGGTGTATGTTGGGGGACTGAAAGGCGGTCATTCCGGTTCCGAGATTGATAAGGGACGGGCAAACGCAAATGTGCTGCTCGGACGAGTGATGCGTTCCCTGCCGAAAGAAGCAGATGCCCGTTTCCTCTCTCTGGAAGGCGGAAGTGCGGACAATGCGATTGCTTCCGCCAGCAGAGCTGTGCTTGTGGTAAAAAAGGAAATGCTTACTGCCGTAAAGGAGGCTCTGGAAAAGCTGTCCGAGACCCTTCGCAGGGAGTACGCGACGACGGACGAAGGCATCTGCATCCGTTTAGGTGCGGAAGAGGACGGAGAATGGGAGGCTTTTTCCGGGGAAAGCACGGAAAAGGTGACTGCCATTCTTTATCTCATGCCAAACGGGATCCAGCGGATGAGCGCCGATATTCCGGGACTGGTACAGACCTCTCTGAATCTTGGAATTCTCAAAACAGAATGCGGCTGTGTGAGCTTTGATTATTCCATCCGCAGCAGTGTGGGAAGCGAGAAGGCAATGACCATTGATAAGGTCTGCCTGCTTCTGTCCATGCAGGGAGCGGATTATACGGTGAGCGGCGAATATCCGGCATGGGAATACCGGAAGGATTCTGCTCTGCGAGACAAAATGATCCGTATTTATGAAAAAATGTTCGGAAAAGCCCCGAAGGTGGAGGCTATCCACGCAGGACTGGAATGCGGTATCCTGGCACCGAAGCTGCCCGGTCTGGACTGCGTTTCCATCGGACCGGATATGCAGGATATCCATACACCCAGAGAGCGCCTCAGCATATCCTCTACGGAGCGGGTATGGAATTATATTTTGAAAATTCTGAAAAAATAAGAAAGGAAAAGGGACAAATGATACTGTTTCAGTGTGACTATAATGAAGGAGCTCATCCCAGAGTGCTGGAAAAGCTGGTGGAAACCAATCTGGATCAGACTGTTGGCTATGGTGAGGACGAACACTGCGCGCACGCTGCAGAACTGATCCGGAAGGCCTGTGGAGATGACAGCCTTGCTGTGCATTTTCTGGTGGGCGGAACCCAGGCCAACATGACGGTAATCGCGGCGGCACTCCGTCCCCATCAGGGTGTGATCGCCGCGCAGACCGGTCACATTAACGGCCATGAGACCGGGGCGGTGGAATCCACGGGACATAAAGTTCTTGCCCTGCCGCAGAAGGACGGAAAGATCAGTGCCTCCCAGGTGAAAGAGCTGTGCGAAGAGCATCTGCATGATGCATCCTTTGAGCATACGGTTCAGCCCAAAATGGTTTATATTTCAAATCCCACCGAGTACGGAACCCTTTATACCGAAAAAGAACTGGAGGAACTGAGCGAGGTATGCCGCAGGTACGGCCTTTACCTGTTCCTGGACGGAGCAAGACTGGGCTATGGTCTTGCCGCCGCAGACAATGAACTGAACCTTCCCCTTATCGCCAGGTGCTGCGACGTGTTTTATATCGGAGGTACCAAGGTGGGGGCTCTGTTCGGAGAGGCGGTGGTCATGTCCAATGAGGAGCTGAAAAAAGATTTCCGCTATCTGATCAAGCAGAAGGGCGGCATGCTGGCCAAGGGACGCCTGCTCGGCGTACAGTTTGAAGCTCTCTTTGAAGACGACCTGTATCTGGAAATATCCCGTCATGCGGACCAGCTGGCAGATAAGCTTCGGAAAGCGTTTGTACAGGCAGGATTTCCCATGCTTGTGGAAAGCAGGACGAACCAGATTTTTCCGATCCTGCCGGATTCGGTTCTGGAAGAACTCGCACATGACTACGGCTACACCTGGCAGGAACGGGTGGATGAAACGCACAGCGCGGTCAGGTTCTGCACCAGCTGGGCGACAAAAGAAGAAAATGTGGACAGACTGATCGCCGATCTGAAAAGACTGGCGCAGACGATCTGAAAAATTCGGGGAAGGGAGAGATATCTCCCTTCTCTTTTTTTGAAAGAAAAGTCCGGCATTGAGCGAAGCTGGAAATTCCGCTCTGTCCGGTGATTTTTATCGTGAATTTGTCACACGCAATGATGAGTTTATACTTTAACGTATAAATAATCAGGCATAACATATCGGATGTATTTTTAGATAAAATACAAACATATCGTTACTAATAAGCCATTCCTGGCACCTGTATGATATTTACGTGATCCTGGAAAAATATGGAAATATGGGGGAATGGAATGGCTGCGGAAGAAATTCTTGTACAAATTGGTAAAAGGCTGTATAAAAGAAGAAAGGAAATGGGTCTGACACAGGAGGCGATGGCAGAGCGGCTGGGGATGTCCCTTACCTTTTATGGTGGGATTGAACGGGGACGCAAGCGGCTTTCCATCGAAAAAATTCTTCTGGTCTATGAAAAGACGGGGATGAATCCGGATTATCTTCTGACCGGGGAAGAGCCGCTGGATCAGGCTGCGATGGAAATTTTCAGAAACTGCCCTGAAGAAAAAAGGCCGGTGCTCGAACAGATTCTTTCGCATCTGACAGAGCTGTGCAGGTAACCGGACAGAGAAAAGTTTATATGAGAGAGGATACGGGCAGATGAAGGAAAACAAAGAATTTTTCGAGGAGCTCTATCGTTCGGAGTACGAAAATATCAAAAGATATGTTCGTCGTATGGTTACGGACGGCAACGGAATAGAGGATATTGTTCAGGAAACCTTTGTCGAGGCCTATCGGAAAATTGCTTATCTCCGCACTCATCCGAATGTTCCGGGCTGGCTTCGTGTCACTGCTAAAAATAAAATTATGAAGTGGGAAGAGAAACAAAAGAAGTACAGCCTGGATTTTGACTATCTCCTGAAGAATACGGAGAGTATTGGAAAAGAACGGATCGCGGATGACTTCAAGATGGTGGAGGCATACTGTACAGTGCGTAAGGTTCTGTCGGATGAAGAACTCGACATTCTACGGCATTATTACGAATACGGCTATACCTCTCAGGAAATGGCGGAGCGCCTCGGAATTTCGGAGACCTGCTTTAAGGTCAGAATTCTGAGAATGAAGCAGAAGATCAAAAACAGTCTTCAGCTTCCGCTGTTCCTGTGCGCAGGCCAGTTGATTCTGGAAATTTTGAAATTTATTGGAGAGGTATGAGGTGACTTGAATGGCAGAGAAGAAAGAACCACGAGACGAAAAGCTTATTGAAGAATTATACGAAAGACTTTGGTGGTACACTTATGAAGCCAGTGAGGAAGAGTTTGATGAGAAGGAAGTGGACGCAATCACCCGCCTCCTTGATGTGCTGGAGCCTGTCCATGACGATACGGCCTATGAACCTGGCGCTGATGCTGCCCTGAAACGCTTCTGGGAACGGTATGGGGAGGAAGAGGAAAATGCGGCGATGGAGGACAGCGTGCCGGAAGACGGTGCATCCGTTACGGCCGGACCTGCATCCTTGCCCGACGCAGAGATCCCGAAGCCGGATGAGGAAGAACATTTCACAGAAGAAAAATCTGCCGGAGAAATACTCACGGATGAAGTGCCTGCAAAATCTGGCAGTGGCAGAAAATGGAGGAAGCGCCTTATTCGTATTGCCGTAGGTGTTGCTGCCTGCGTTGTTCTGCTGATCTCCGTGAACGTTGGAAGTTATGCTCTTCGGAAGAAGTCCTTCTTTGAGATTGTCAGAGAAGAGGTGGGAAGGACGGAGATTACTGTGACGGGGAATACGGAGGAGATTGAAGAGAATAATGATAATGCTATAGAATGTTCAACTTGGGCAGAGGTGGAGGAAATAGTCGGAGTAGATATTTTAGTTCCTGCTTATTTACCGGAAGGTTTTGAGGTAAGTGAAATAACTATTCAGGTATTAGCCACAAGAGATGTTATTATTGCAAAATATAAAAGTAATACAGGAAAGAACTTGCGATTTGAAATCGACGTGTATCAGAAACAGTACGAGAAAGATGCACTTCAATATAAAGATGATTGGGAATATATTGAAGAAGATAGATTTGGGAAAAAAGCGCAGTATTATAAGAAAGATAATTTGATAGATGCATTTTTTATATACGAAAATAGTGTTTACTATATTTTAACGGATGAAGATTTAGAGGTAGTAAAAAAGATAGTATCAGGGATGAATTAGTTATATGGACAATAGCTGTATTGGAAAGATACAGTTATTGTCTATTTTATTACAGAAATTTCTAAAGCATAGATTTGTGTGTGTTTGTAACTTTTCTTCACTGAAAAAGAATAAATCATCAGAATTCATAGACGGGATGATTATTTTGTGAAGGAGAGTAATGATGAAAAAAACAGTTAGATTGGCGCTAGTAGTCGCAATTCTAGGTTGCTTTATGCTGGGAAACCTAACAATATGTGCTTCGGAAAGTGCTGTGATAGAAGTACCCCAAAATAAAATAGAAGTAGTTCCTAATACGGGAGTAAATATAGAAAATAGAGCAAATCCTTCCTTATCAGGGTGTACTTTTGGAATAGGTATTGCCAGTAATGGTGTTTCATTAACCTTTATTACCCGCGCAACGCAGACAGCAGATGAGATTGGTGTAAAAAATATTGTATTACAAGAGAAAACATGGTACGGTTGGAAAAACATTAATATTAATAATTACTCATCTTACAATTCGGACACATATGTGGGAGAGATTGTATATACGGGAGCAGAAAAAGGAAAGACTTACAGAGCAAGTTGTACTCATTATGCAAAGTTTGGAAGCTTAGAAGTTGTTTTAGACAACGCAACAAGTACAGTAGTATATAACTAAAAGAATCATCCCGGATATGAATTCTATAAAAAATTTCCATGATAAAAAGTATATTCACTGTAGGATTGGAAAAAAGAAATTAAAAGTGAAAATAAAAGAGATTATGTGAATTGTTCATTCTTACTCTGAAAATACAGAAAATAGAATAGACTATCCAAAGTGGAAATAAACTTTTTATTTCACTTTGAAAAATAAAGTAAAAAACAGTTGACATCTCCCCTCAAATTTTGTATACTAACATTCGTCAGCGATTTCAGTAAGTTTTGTGTAGAGGCTAAGTAATATAACATAAGAATTCTGGAATTCGCAATGGTATTTACCTTATATCTTAATACCGGGGTGTGGCTCAGGTGGTAGAGCGCTACTTTAGGGAAGTAGAGGCCGCAAGTTCAAGTCTTGTCACTCCGACGTGAAAAGCTCAGTTTTGACTGGGCTTTTTCTATTACTATTTTTATTGCATATTATATGTATTACGAGCATATAGCCACTGTTAATCCCGCGCTGAACGCCACGTTCATCTCATCAGCGATCTGCGCCTCCCGGAGAAAAAGCGTGCACTTTGTGAAAGCATAGGGGATTCTGAACTATTGTGTACGGGCGAAGGTCTATGGTATCATCTGTTTGGGAATGGGGATGACGCTCAGATTATGTATGACAACAGGCAGATCTTTGAATATCTGAAAACCTTTGAGGAAAAAAAGAAGGCTGTACAGCTGAGTCTGTTTGAATGAAAAGAAAGCAGAAATGATTCAGAATGGAGGGAAAACTGTGAAAATTTTATTTATCGGAAACAGCCACACTTATGTAAACGACATGCCTGCGATGGTGGCGGAGCTGGCGGAAAGGGACGGTATATCCTGCGAGGTGACGATGATTGCGCATGGAGGATGGTTCCTGGAACAGCACGCGGCGGAACCGGAGGTCCGCTTCAATATCCTGCATGGCGGCTATGATTATGTGGTGCTTCAGGAACACGCGCATCCCTTCGGGCCTGAGGAAAAGATGTTCGCTGCCGCAGAAAAAATAGGAGGCTGGATCCGTGAAGCGGGAAGTACGGCGGTGGCCTATATGACCTGGACAGAAAAAGAGAATGAAGCAGGACAGGCCCGTATGACGGTTGCCTATGAAAAAATTGCGGAAAGCCTTCCTGCTCTTCTGGCACCGGTGGGTACAGAATGGTGGAAATATCTGCATGAGCATCCGGAAATTGAAATGTACGCGCCAGACGGACAGCATGCGTCGCTCCGTGGTTCAGAGCTCGCGGCGGAGGTGATCTGGAATACGATCAGGAAAAATTCCTCTCTTTTCTCCATTCAATGAAAAAAGCACTTTGATGCAAAAAAATCAGGTGCATAAACACCTGACATCTTTCCGGACAGCTATATAATCTCCGGATTTCGAAAACCGGAAGAATGAAAAAATAAAAAGCAGATAGCGGGAATCGAACCCGTCTCTCCAGCTTGGGAAGCTAGCGTTCTACCGATGAACTATATCTGCATGTCAGTTAGTATAACACAAACCCTTCGATTTGAAAAGAGAAAAATAAAATTGTTTTTCCGTTAAAAATTACACGAGCGGAGTCAAATGAGTCCGGCTGTTCCGTCCTGCATGACAGCAGGACAACCTGCCGCGGCGTCATCCGGAACCATATTCCGGATGGCGCCGCCATTTTCATGCTCAGCGGATGGTACGGAGAACCTGCAGAACTCCGTCGTTGAGATTTGTATCTGCGACGAAGCGGGTGAGGCTTTTGATTTCCTTTCTGGCGTTGCCGATAGCGTAGCTTAAGTCGGCGCGCAGCAGCATGCCCGCGTCGTTCATGTTATCTCCGAAGGCCATGGTTTCGGATGGCTGGATGCCGTGGCTGTTCTGATATTCGGAAACGGCAATGCCCTTGTCAGCGTTTAGGGGGGTGAAATTCACCCACTGTTTTCCGGAACAGACCACCTGAAGCTGGCTGTGGCCGTGCCATTTCTGATACAGCCCCTGACTGGCAATTTCCTCCGCCGCTGTGGGATGATACATTTCCACGCCCAGAATGCCGTCCTCCGCGGGAAGGTCTTCGGGCATACGGGAAAGCTTCGTAATGTTTAACTGATAGCCTTCCGTGAGCCAGCGATACAGTTCATCGGCCCCTTCCTTCACGTAACCGCTTTTCAGGGCGGAAACGTAGGTGGTGCAGCCGGGGAGGGCTTCGATGTCGCGGATGATTTCAAAGGCGAGTTCCCGGCGGATGGTCTGGCAGTTCAGCACACGGCCGCGGTAGATGGTGCGCGCCCCGTTGTCACAGATGAACAGAATATCGTCGATGACAGGGGCGAACAGCTTTTCCAGGCTGGAATAGGAGCGGCCGGATACGGCAGCAAAAAGAAG
>ULPS01052607.1_pt1 | contig 12308 bp, 10 predicted proteins | sample 1953711 | NCBI WGS metagenome assembly ULPS01 (sample SAMEA4835635, study PRJEB28245) | human gut metagenome | biome: gut microbiome; material: fecal sample | place: Denmark | collected 2008 | reverse complement strand
AGTACGCTGTGATCATACCCGGCCCTGTTTAGAATGCTTCTTTTTTGCAGGCCCTCTTTTTATGCCTGATTCTTTATCCCTTCCAGTCTCCGCTGATCCGCAGGCCGGCCGTTTCCGTAACGGGCAGGGAAAAGAGAATGGATTTCGCCTTGCTGTCCATTCCGGCCTTTTCCATGATGGACTTCATGATCTCATTCTTTTTCTCCGACCTCGCCACAATGAAGGTCATCTCCTTTTCCTCGGCCAGCGTCACGCCGAGAAACTTTTCCGCCTTCTCCATTCCCGTTCCTCTGGCATGAACTACCGTTCCACCACCGGCTCCGGCAGCCCTGGCCGCCTCCATCACCAGGTTGTTATATCCATAATTGGAAATCACAATAAGAAGCTCATACTCTGTATTTTTCAATTCCGATTCCTCCTCCTTCTCATATTCCTGTCCGGCAAGAAGATACCGGAACGCCTTTCCGCCGCCCACGCTGCTGACCGGGACGATAAAGGAAATTCCCGTGCCGGGTACGTCAATGTTCAGCTTCTGCTCCATCCGTCCCTTCACGTGATGCCAGGATTCCTGCGTCACCACGGTAAAAATGACGATTTTTTCCCGGCTTTCCATACCGAAATAATCCAGCATTTCACTGCTCGCCGTACCGGTTCCAAGCGTCAGCAGCATCACCGGGAGACGCTCTGCCTTAAACAGGGAGGAAAACCGCTCCCCATGATTTCTTCCTGTTATGGTTACCATACAATATACACTGCTCACGATCCGCTCCCATCCGCGCAGCCGCGCAACTCATTATCCTACAGTTCAATGATCTCCATATCTCCCATTCCGTCAAAGGCAGATACATATGTTTCCAAACCTTCCTTCTCGGCCTTTGCCGCTCTCATCCGGAACACCAGACCAAGAATCTGAATGGTGATCAACGGAGTCATCGCCACCATCGCCACCACGCCGAATGCGTCCGTAATAATATTACCGCCAACCGCCGAGCACGCTCCCATGGCAAAGGGCAGCAGGAAGGTCGCTGTCATCGGTCCGGAAGCCACTCCGCCTGAGTCAAAGGCAATCGCAGTAAAGATCTTTGGAACGAAGAAGGACAGGCTGAGCGCGATAAAATAGCCGGGAATGATGAACCAGAAAATGGAAAGTCCCGTCAGAACACGGATCATGGCAAGCCCCAGCGAAACGGACACGCCGATGGAAAGGCTCAATCCCATGGCTCCGGAAGAAATCGCGCCATCCGTGATTTCTTCAACCTGTTTTGTCAGAACGAATACGGCAGGCTCCGCACGTACAATAAAATAGCCGATCAGCATTCCGATGGGAACAATAACCCACCGGAAGGGAAGAGCCGCGAGCACCTGGCCAAGATAATTACCGGCAGGGCTGAAGCCGACGTTCACACCGGTCAGAAACAGAACCAGTCCCACATAGGTATAAATCAGACCGATTCCGATTTTCAACAGACTCTTCATCGGAACCAGCCGGAAAATCACCTGAAACAGTCCGAAAAACAGGACGATAGGAAGCAGGGAAACGGCCATCTCCTTCATGTACTCGGGCAGCTCCTTCAGGAAATACCTGCACAGCTCCACTGAATTCGAAAACTCCGGAATCGCTTCCGGAACATATTCATAGCTTTCCGGATGGTAAATCAGCCCCAGAATCAGCACGGCCAGAATCGGCCCTATGGAACAGAGCGCCACCAGACCGAAGCTGTCGTCCGACGCATGTCTGTCATTTCGGATCGCCGCAATACCAATACCCAGAGCCATGATGAACGGAACCGTCATCGGCCCCGTAGTAACGCCGCCGGAATCAAAGGCAACGGCAAGGAAGTTGTCCGGTACCAAAAAAGCCAGTCCAAATACGATCAGATAGAAAATTACGAGCATGGGCGGGAGAGCGATTCCAAAAAGCATGCGCAGCAGCGCCACTACCAGAAAAATGCCGACTCCCACAGCCACCGCAATAATCAGGATCATGTTAGGTACAGAGGGTACCTGCTCTGCCAGTACCTGGAGATCCGGCTCCGAAACGGTGATGATAAACCCCAGCACAAAGCCCATCAAAACCATAATCCACAGCTTTCTGGTCTTTGTCATGCAGGTTCCCACGCGCTCGCCCATCGGAGTCATGGACATATCCACGCCCAGCGTGAACAGAATCATCCCTGCCATCAAAAGAACCGCCCCGACCAGGAATGCCATAAGAATTCCCGGCGAAATCGGTGCGATGCTGAAACAGAGGATCAGTACGATCCCTATGACCGGAAGCACGGCTTTCCCCGTCTCCACTGCTTTTTCCATGAGAATTGTCTGAAATACTTTCAAATGTCCACTGCCTTTCTGCTGGTGTGCGGCCGAATGGCCTAAATGACGTTTACCATGAAATGAAAAGAACTTTTACTTAGTATAACATTAAATGAATAAAATCGAAAGAAAAAATCAGAAATTTTATGTTTTTTTAACAGCAGTACCGTAACAGTCTGCAGAAATCCGTTCTTTCAGGGCAGACTTTTTTTCTGTTCCGGTCCTTTTCTCAGGCTCAAGGGCGGAACAGGAAAAAGAGCCTGCTCAGGATGGAAGGATTCACATAGCCTTCCAGTATACATCCGCAGAGCAGCGCACAGAAAATCAGAAGCAGCATTCCACCGTCCCCGGACAGATGGAAAACTTTTCCCATTGAAGCCCTTCTTCCGTTCCTGTTCCGTCCGGGCGAGACACACCAGCCGCACAGCAGCCAGAAAGCGGGTACGAGCAGAAGCGCCTGCGGAAGGATTCCGCCTGCAAACAGCATGATTCCCCGAATTCCGTATCTGAGAGCGAGCACTGAAAGCAGAGTTCCCGCACAGAAGCCGCTCCACAGGAGGAAAAGACAGACTGCGGCTCCTCCCGCCCCCGCGGCTGCAGCCAGTACAAGAAGTACAGCAGGAAGCAGCCGTTGTCTCAGGCAGTAGAGCATAAGCCCCTTCCTGTTTATTTCAAGTGTGCCGATCCATTCCAGACTGTCGGAAGTCAGAAAAGAAGTATTCTGGACCAGCCCCTCCTGTCCGATGAAGATCAGAGCCATCCCCAACAGAAAGCCTGCCAGGAAAACTGCAGCCCCCAGACGGCTGAATCCGGGCGAAATCCGGGATAACAATTCAGTTTTCCGCCCATACTCCCGCATCAGCATCCTCCTGCCCTTTCATGCCTTCAGCCGTCTTTCTCTCATTATATGCATATACCCCGGAAAACTATGCTCTCCAGGAGCATTCCGGATGTATGTCTCATCCCTGTTGCAGCTTTGCCCTGTAGCTCATAACTGCAGCTATGGTCTTGGAATCCTCAATCTCACCTGACAGTATTTTGTCGCACAGCTCCTGTACGGTATAGGCTTCCACATTAATAAATTCATCCTCGTCAAGATGCTGATGCCCCCGTGCCAGCTCCGTTGCCAGATAAATATCGATCTTTTCGTTACAGAAAGCCACTGTGGTGCGTACGGTGATCAGCCACTCCAGCTTTCCTGCAACATAGCCGGTTTCTTCCTCCAGCTCTCTCGCCGCCGCGTCCCGTGTCGGTTCTTCCGGTCCGTTCAGACCGCCGGCAGGAATTTCCAGCGTATATCTGTCCAGCGCATTCCTGTACTGTCTGACCATAAGCAGCTTTCCATCCTCCCGGACAGGAACCACTGCCGCAGCTCCCTGATGCTTAATAAAATCCCATTTTACAATATGTCCATTCGGTACCTGTATGGTGTCCTTATAAAAGTCTACTATCGCGCCCTTATAAACCAGCTCTCTTTTCAGCCGCTTGAATTCCTCTGCCATTTTCCATTTCCTTTCTGCCGCCATCCGGCCTTACAGGGGTTTCCATAATAGGAAAAACAGTTCCCCCACACCCACGAAAAAAAGCTCTGCAGGCATCGCCCACAGAGCTTTCTGTTTCCTTTTTTATGACTGACCTATTTTGCATAATCCGAGACACGGCTCTCTCTGATAACATTGACCTTGATCTGTCCGGGATACTCCAGATCGGCTTCAATCGCCTTTGAAATATCACGCGCCATCAGAACCATATCCGCATCTGATACCTGTTCAGGAATTACCATGACACGAATCTCTCTGCCTGCCTGAATGGCATAAGATTTATCCACACCCTTGAAATTGTTTGCGATTTCTTCCAGCTGAGTCAGCCTGCTGGTATAGGTTTCCAGCGTTTCCCTTCTCGCTCCGGGCCGTGCGGCAGAAATCGTATCGGCTGCCTGCACAATACAGGAGATCAGAGAAGTCGGCTCCACATCGCCGTGATGGGACTCCACCGCATTGATGACCACAGCGGATTCCTTATACTTTTTGCAAAGTTCAACGCCAAGCTGAATATGAGAGCCTTCCATCTCGTGATCTACTGCCTTTCCAATATCATGCAGCAGACCCGCACGCTTCGCCATTCTCACATCCAGTCCAAGCTCGCTTGCAAGAAGTCCTGACAATTGAGCCACTTCTATGGAATGCTTCAGAGCATTCTGTCCATAGCTCGTCCTGAACTTCAGTTTTCCAAGTAACTTTACGAGTTCGGGGTGAACACTATGCACACCAACTTCCAGCAGCGCGGCTTCCCCTTCCTCCTTGATCATCACTTCGACTTCCTTCTGGGCCTTTTCCACCATCTCTTCGATTCTGGCGGGATGAATCCGTCCATCCACAATCAGCTTTTCAAGCGCAATTCTTGCGACTTCTCTTCTGATCGGATCGAAGGAAGACAAAATTACCGCTTCCGGAGTATCGTCGATAATCAGATCCACACCGGTCAGCGTTTCCAGCGTTCTGATATTGCGGCCCTCACGTCCAATGATTCTTCCCTTCATCTCATCGTTGGGAAGCTGGACAACGGATATGGTGGCCTCCGCCACATGGTCAGCCGCACATCTCTGAATGGCAGTAACCACATACTCTCTGGCCTTCTTGTCCGCCTCTTCTTTTGCGCGGGCTTCCATATCCTTAATCATAACGGCCGATTCATGCTTTACTTCATCTTCAACAATTTTCAACAGGTAATCTTTTGCCTGTTCGGAGGTTAAACCTGAGATTCGTTCCAGTTCCTGTATTCTCTGCTCATTCAGCTTTGCAATCTCTGACCTCTGCTTCGCCAGCTCACCTTCCCGGGCCGCAAGCACGGATTCCTTTTTTTCAAGAGCATCCGCCTTCTTGTCCACGTTCTCCTCTTTCTGCTGAACCCTTCTCTCAAAACGCTGAACCTCCGCTCTGCGTTCCTTGATCTCCTTATCCAGTTCGTTCTTGGCACGAATGGATTCTTCCTTCACCTCCAGCAGACCTTCCCGCTTCTTGGCCTCAGCCGACTTCAAAGCGTCGTCAATAATCTCCCTGGCTTTCTCCTCGGCGTTTCCGAGTTTCGTTTCCGTTTCCTTTTTCCTGTATGCAGAAGTCACCACGAAAGTCACCGGGATCGAGATCACCAGCGTGACTGCTACCGCTATCACACAATAAAGCATAGACAGGAGCACCTCCTTATTTAATTTTCATTGTACGAATATTTGCTATAGAATGTATGTATGCACAAACATTCTTATAATCGTTTACAACACTACAATTTTAATAAATAACGGGTACTATGTCAAGTACAAAAGCATTTTTTCATCTTCTTTCGTAGCTTCTGCACAAAAATGCCTCTTTTTCCCTGATATCCGCCTGTCAGTCATCATAGCAGCCGCCGTTCATCGCTCTGCGGATTCCTTCCGCTGAAAAACCCCTTCGGAAGAGAAATGCCTGCATTCTTCTTTTCTCTGAAAGGTCTGCTTCCGCCGGTCTGAAATGCCTTTTCTCAAGAAGGGCGGCAATCAGTGCGGTCTCATCCTGTCCGCCGTCCCTTTCCTGTACCTGAGAAACGGCCTCCTCGATCATCTCTCTGTCCACACCCTTTCTGAGCAGTTCTTCCTCTATCCGTCTGAGGCCTTTCTTTCCGATCTGATCCTCCACATAGCTTCTGGCATAGGCTGCGTCGTTCACATAACCGTAGGACTCCACATAGGAAAGAGCCTCTTCGATCACCTCTTCCGGATATTTTCCTGCACGAAGCTTTTCCATCAGCTGCTTTCTGGTATAGCTGCGGCTCTTCAAAAGGTTCATACAGCGGAGTTTTGCCCGTTTGGGAAGAAGCGTCCGCATAATTTCCGCAAACGCCTCTTCCGAAAGCTCCTCCCCCTCTCTGATCCTGTACCGGGCAAGCTCCCCCTTATACAGAGGAAAGGTATACTCACTGTCAACGGTAACCACAACCCTTGTCTTTCCTTCCGGCACAATCCTGTTAACCGTCATCTGTCCTTCTCCTGCCGCTTACTCAGGCTGCTTTCCGGACTGCATTTCAGGCTGTTTTCCAGCCGGCGCCTCCGGCTGTCCATCCGTCCGTCTCTCGGCCTGCCTGTCAGGCTGCTTTCCGGCCTTCTCCGGGGCCTTTTCCTTCCTGCCGCCCGTCTCTTCCTCCTCTTCCTGAGGCTTCACATCGACAATATAGTGCGCCCTTACCTTCTGCTCGATCTCATCACAGATCTCGGGATGATCCGCCAGGAAGGCCTTGGCATTCTCCCTGCCCTGGCCGATCTTATTTCCTTCATAGGCAAACCATGCGCCGCTCTTGTTGACGATATTCACCGCGACCGCGAGATCCAGAATATCTCCCTCCCTGGAGATTCCCTTTCCGAACATGATGTCGAATTCCGCTTCCTTAAACGGCGGAGCGATCTTGTTCTTCACCACCTTCACACGGGTGCGGTTTCCCACGACCTCACCGCCCTGCTTGAGCGCCTCAATCCTGCGGACATCCAGCCTGATTGTGGAATAGAACTTAAGTGCCCGGCCGCCGGTGGTGGTTTCCGGATTTCCGAACATGACGCCCACCTTCTCACGCAGCTGGTTGATGAAAATCACCGTACAGTTCGACTTGCTGATCACGGCAGTGAGCTTACGCAGCGCCTGGGACATCAGTCTTGCCTGCAGGCCAACATGAGAATCGCCCATGTCCCCGTCGATCTCCGCCTTCGGCACCAGAGCCGCAACCGAGTCAACGACAATAATGTCAATCGCACCGGAACGGACCATCGTTTCGGTGATCTCCAGCGCCTGCTCTCCGTTATCAGGCTGTGAAATATACAGGTTATCGATATCCACACCGATATTCTTCGCGTAGACGGGATCCAGCGCATGCTCCGCATCAATAAAGCCGGCAATTCCCCCGCGCTTCTGAACCTCAGCAATCATATGGAGCGTCACAGTCGTCTTACCGCTGGATTCCGGTCCGTATATTTCCACAATTCTTCCTCTGGGAATACCGCCGAGTCCCAGCGCAATGTCAAGGCTGAGGGAACCCGTGGGAATGGTTTCCACGTTCATCTGTGAGGCCGGATCTCCCAACTTCATCACGGCTCCCTTACCATACTGTTTCTCAATCTGTGCCAGCGCCGCATCCAGCGCTTTCAGTTTTTCTTCTCTTTCCATCTCTTTCTCCTTCATCCAGAACAAATGTTCTATTTCATCTTAAAACATCCGCTGCGATTTGTCAATTGCCTTTCTGGAAATAACGGCGAAACGCCCGACAGCCGGTGCACGGCCGATGTGTCATGTATCTGTCCGAAAAAATGAATGTACTTTATTGTAGCATGTTTCTCTGTGAAAATCCACCCGTTTTTCGGGTGAAATCTCACCGTGAAATCTCCCGGTCAGCGTTCAGGCCTGTGCACTTCACCCGATGCCCCAACGCAGGATGCACGTTCCGCCCTGAAGCCGTCCGTCTGTCGCCGCAGACGATTTAAAATGACAGGCGCACCGCGGAAAAAGAAAGAAGACGGACAGCGCCCGCCTTCTTTCTTTTCATTATTCAGCCAATTCTGCCATCAGACGAATCTGAAACCGGAATTGGACGAAGGCCGATTTCCGGCGCTTCAGAATTTCGTCATATAGCGCTCATAGTTTTTGATCGTTGCCGTCACCCATCCGGTGCTGTCGCTGGTCGAATAATTAAAGCCAATTTCCAGCCCTACTGGGGTATAGAACACAATGTTCGTATTTTCATCGGAAAGGAAATCGAGCAGCTGCTCATCATCCATATTTTCCACCGCATCCACCTGACCGTTCTGATACTCGTTCTGGCTGCGGAATTCATCCACAAGCTGCTGGCTGTATTCGATTATACTTCCATTGTTCAGCACTTCTCCGCTGATGAGATCAATATTAATACTGTACAGGGAAATGCTGGACTGATCGTCCATGACATAGGATTCCTCCAGTACAATGCTGATCTTTTCCTCATCCATGTAGGTGACATAGCCCGTACTCTCCACATTATAGACTACGTTTTCCCCCTGCCAGCTCCTGTAATAGTCATAGAGTGTGCTGAAATAGGTTGCCTCCGCTGCGATCAGCTCATTCAGCTCGTCAAGGCGCGGAATATTGCCGCCCACAAGCTGCGGATACCTGCCGACAGCAGTTGCTCCCGTCTGGTCATCTCTCAGATCATATTCTTCCCACTCAACGGAATAGCTCAGATCGTCCCGGACCGCATTGGCAAGGGTCACATAATAGTCATCATCCGCGCTCGGTACATATGTTTCCTCCGGCTCCTGCTCCGGCACCGCCTCACGGGGCGCTTCATACTGGTAAGGAAGCTGTCCATACCATTCCGGCCCATAGCCCTCATCAGGGTATGGGATTCCAAAATCTTCCTGCCAGCCGTTTACCGTTTCGCCGGAAGCCCTGACAGAATTCCTCACCAGAAAGAAAAGAAGCACCATCGCAAGGCAGAGCAGCACGGCAAGCACCGTTATGACGACAGCGGCAGCCACTTTTCCGTTATTTCTTCTGTCCTCTCCCGCTCCATAAGCGCCATGGCCCTGCGGACCATATGGAGGCATACCGCCCCCGAAATACGGGCCGTAAGGCTGTCCCTGATAAGGCTGCCAGGGCCCCTGTCCCGCCTGCTGGCCGTAACCGGGTGCGCTCTGCGGACCGTAACCGGGACCGTTCTGTGAGCCATAACCGGCACCATTCTGCGGGCCATAGCCTGATACGCTCTGCGAACCATAGCCTGCACCACTCTGTGAAGCGTAACCTGAACCATCATTCTGCGGGCCGTACCAGCCCTGGCTGCCCTCCGGCCCCGGGCCATAACCGGCAGCATTCTGCTGTCCATACCCTGCGCCATTCTGCCCGACGCCATTCATTCCGGCCGAATTTTCATTCCAGGCGTCTGCAGCCGCCTGCCCCTCCGGCGCGCCGTTTTCCCTTCCGTAACCGCAGTTTACGCATACGCCGCCTCTGGTGAGAGCGCCGCATTTCGGGCAAAAAGTGTATTCCTCCTCGTGCGCTTCGTTCATAATCATCCCTCCGTCGGCCCCTGGGGCCGCAAGCGTATTCCGTCTCTCCCCGCTATCCGGCAAAAACCTGCGGCCTGCCGGAATTTTCGCTGCCGGTCACACAGTGACCAGCAACGGGCAATCTGGCATTTAAATTTCGCTTTGCGAAGCCAAACCGCCTGTTGAATCATGCCGGCTCCTGATCACACAGCGAGTGCGTAGTCAGGGTATGACATGTAACGAATTCTCAGTCGAATACCTCCAGAATGCATCTGCGCATCAGCGTCAGAGCAGCCGCCACGGAGGATTCCCGGATCTTTGCCCGGCTGCCCTTAAAGCGGAATTCTTCCACCCACACATTGCCGCAGACAAAGCATGCCATATAAACCAGCCCCACAGGCTTCTCCTCACTTCCGCCGTCAGGTCCGGCAATTCCGGTTATGGAAACCGCCACATCCGCTCCGGCGGCCTTCGCGCCGCCTGCGGCCATCTCCTGTGCGGTCTGCGGGCTTACGGCACCGTATTTTTCCAGCGTTTCATTTTTCACGCCAGCCAGCCTGCGCTTCGCCTTGTTGGAATAGGTGATCAGCCCGGTCTTAAACACGTCCGATACGCCCGGCACATTGACCAGCCTTCCGGCAAGCAGACCGGCGGTGCAGGATTCCACCGTGGCAGCTGTCAGATCATTCTTTTTCAGAAGACGCACAACGGCATCCTCCAGTGTCACATCATTTTTTGTGGTATAAACCGCTCTGCCGAACCGGCGCTCCAGCTCCTTCACCACAGGTTTCACCAGCTTCCTGGCCGCCTTCTCATCCTCCGCCCGGGCGGTGACGCGCAGATGCACCTCTCCCGTCTTGGCATAGGGAGCCACCGTCGGATTCTGCAGCGCTTCCAGGTCTGTAATCAGAGCCTCCACGCCGCTCTCGCCCAGCCCGCAGATTTTCACCGTACGGGAATAGATCACCGCGGGACCGTTCGGATCCAGGGACAGAAGGTAAGGCGCGATGCTCTTTTCAAACATGGGAATCAGCTCATTCGGCGGTCCGGGGAGCCGCACGATCCGCTTCCCATCCTTTTCCAGAATGATTCCGGGGGCCGTACCGTTGTCGTTGTCCACCACAACGGCCCCCTCCGGCACCAATGCCTGTTTCCTGTTATTATCCGTCATTTTCAGGCCGCGTTCCCGAAAATAAGCCTCGATGCGGGAAAGGGAACGGGCATCCTCCACCAGCTTCCTTCCGCAGACCTGTGCCGCCGTTTCCTTCGTCAGATCATCCTGAGTGGGCCCAAGACCGCCTGAGAGAATCAGAATGTCGGAGCGCTCCAGACCGGTTTTCAGAATTCCGGCAAGCCTCTCCCCGTTGTCTCCCACCACCGTCTGGTAGTAGCACGACAGCCCCAGGGCCGCGCACTGCTCCGCCATCCAGGCCGCATTGGTATTCACAATATTTCCGAGCAGCAGCTCGGTACCCACGCAAATCAGTTCTACCGTCATAATTGCCTCTCCGGGATCTCCTATTTGGGATCCTTCATCACGTCCTTATTTTTCACCAGATAATCGATCAGGGACACCACCGTCAGGATCAGCGCGATCCACATGACGATCTGCGTCACGATGGAAAGTGCGGAGATATCCGCGATCATCAGGATGATCATTATCATCTGGAAGGTGGTTTTAAATTTACCCCACCAGCTCGCCGCAATGACCACGCCCTTGTCGGAAGCCACCAGACGGAAGCCGCTGATGATGAATTCACGGCTGATGATGACGATGACGATCCAGGCGGGAATCCTTCCCAGCTCCACCAGGCAGATCATGGCGGAGCAGACCAGCAGCTTATCGGCAAGCGGATCCATGAATTTTCCAAAGGTGGTCACCAGATTGTATTTTCGCGCGATCTTACCGTCCAGAAGATCGGTAAGGCTTGCGATCACGAACAGTGCGAGGGCGATCCACTTTCCCGCAGCTCCTCCGATCGGGACAAGCATGAATACCACGAAGGGCACAATCATGATCATTCTGAGTATGGTCAGCTTATTCGGTAAATTCATCTTCAAGTTCTCCTATCAAATCATATTCATAAGACCCGGTCACGCGGGCCCTGACAAAATCTCCGGTCAGAAGCTGTCTTGAGGTGTTAATAAAAAGCAGGCCGTCCACGCCGGGAGCATCCATGTAGGTTCTGGCAACATAGGCGTTCTCGTCCTCCACCTTTCCTTCAATCATGGCGAGGATTGTCCGCCCCTTCATGCTTTCTGCCTTTTCAAAAGCGATCTCCTGCTGCAGCTCCATCAGCTCATCCCTGCGGGCTTCCTTGATCTCCTGGGGCACCTGATCCGGCATTTCAGCCGCCGGTGTTCCCTCCTCCTGCGAATAGGGGAAAACGCCAAGCCGGTCGAATTCCATCTCATCCACAAAATTATAAAGCTCCTCAAAATCCTCCTGGGTCTCACCGGGGAAACCGCTGATCAGCGTGGTGCGCAGGCAGATGTCCGGAACCGCCTCCCGGATCTGAGCAATGCGTTCCCGAAGCTCCTCCTGGTTCGTCCGCCTGCCCATTTTCTTCAGAATTCTGTCCGAAGCGTGCTGGATGGGCATATCGAGATAATGGCAGATCTTCGGTTCTCTTTTTATGCAGTCGATCAGCTCCGGTGTGATCTCCTCAGGATAGCAGTACAGAAGACGGATCCAGTACAGTCCGGGAATGCGGCAGAGCTTTTCCAGAAGCTCGGGAAGGGCCTTTTTCCCATACAGATCTTTGCCGTAAACGGTGGTTTCCTGTGCCACAAGGATCAGCTCCCGCACGCCGCCCTCCGCCAGCTCTTCAGCCTCCTTCACCAATGCCTCCATGGGCACACTGCGGTAGCTTCCCCGAACCTTTGGAATGATGCAGTAGGTACAGCGCTTGTCGCAGCCCTCCGCGATCTTGAGATAGGCGTAATGGCCGCCGGTGGT
>ULPS01004912.1_pt1 | contig 12391 bp, 6 predicted proteins | sample 1953711 | NCBI WGS metagenome assembly ULPS01 (sample SAMEA4835635, study PRJEB28245) | human gut metagenome | biome: gut microbiome; material: fecal sample | place: Denmark | collected 2008 | reverse complement strand
GCAGCACCGGTGATCATGTTCTTAACGTAGTCAGCATGGCCAGGGCAGTCAACGTGAGCGTAATGTCTCTTCTTGGTCTCATACTCAACGTGTGCGGTGGAAATGGTAATTCCACGCTCTCTCTCTTCGGGAGCCTTGTCGATCTGATCGAAAGCGATGGACTGACCGGTACCAAGTCTCTCATGCAGAACCTTGGTGATGGCAGCCGTCAGAGTGGTTTTACCATGGTCAACGTGGCCGATGGTACCAATGTTACAATGGGGCTTGGTTCTTTCAAATTTAGCTTTAGCCATTTTTGATAATCCTCCTTAAAACAATAGATACTGATTGTTTTCCTTTTTTAATCGGCTACTTCTGATTATATTCGATAACGCCGATATTTTCAATAATTATTTTGCCTTTGCTGCAAGGACTTTTTCCACAGGAAAAAGTTCAATGCATTTTACTTCGCCTTTGCTGCAAGGACTTTTTCCTGTACGTTCTTCGGTACCTGCTCGTACTTCTCGAAGAACATGGAGTAGTTACCGCGTCCCTGAGTCTTGGAACGAAGGTCGGTGGAATAACCGAACATCTCAGCAAGAGGTACATACGCTCTTACCATCTTGCCTCCGCCGATATCGTCCATACCTTCGATACGTCCGCGGCGGGAGTTAATATCGCCGATTACATCACCCATATATTCCTCAGGCATGGTAACCTCAACCTTCATGATGGGCTCCAGCAGAACGGCGTTTGCCTTGCTCATGGCATCCTTAAACGCAAGGGAACCTGCGATATGGAAGGCCATTTCAGAGGAGTCAACCTCATGATAGGATCCATCGTATACGATGGCGTGTACGCCGAGTACCGGATATCCTCCCAGGATACCAGCCTTTGCAGCTTCCTCGATACCCTCTCCGACTGCCGGAATGTATTCCTTCGGAATCGCGCCGCCGACAACCTGGGACTCGAACAGGAAGGTCTGCTCTCCATTCGGATCCATGGGCTCGAATCTGACTTTACAGTGACCATACTGACCACGTCCGCCGGACTGCTTCGCATACTTGCTGTCCACGTCCACAGTCTTGGTAAAGGTTTCCTTGTATGCAACCTGAGGTGCGCCGACATTCGCTTCCACCTTGAACTCACGCAGCAGTCTGTCCACGATGATTTCCAGATGCAGCTCGCCCATACCTGCGATAATGGTCTGCCCGGTCTCCTGATCCGTATGAGCACGGAACGTAGGATCCTCTTCCGCCAGCTTCGCAAGCGCTTCGCCCATCTTGCCCTGACCGGCCTTGGTCTTGGGCTCGATTGCCAGCTCGATAACCGGCTCCGGGAACTCCATGGACTCCAGGATTACCGGATGCTGCTCATCGCAGATCGTATCACCGGTGGTGGTGAACTTGAAACCTACCGCAGCGGCGATATCACCGGAATAAACCTTATCCAGCTCCTGTCTCTTATTCGCATGCATCTGCAGGATACGGCCCACGCGCTCCTTCTTGTCCTTCGTTGCATTCAGCACGTAGGAACCGGAATTCATGGTACCGGAATATACGCGGAAAAATGCGAGCTTACCCACAAACGGGTCAGCCATGATCTTGAACGCCAGAGCGGAGAAGGGCTCTTCATCAGAAGAATGTCTCTCCACCTCATTGCCGTCCAGATCCACACCCTTGATAGCAGGGATGTCGGTAGGAGCAGGCATATACTCCAGAATCGCATCCAGAAGCTTCTGTACGCCCTTGTTTCTATAAGCAGAACCGCAGCATACCGGAACAGCGGTGCATTCGCAGGTCGCCTTTCTCAGGACTGCCTTCATCTGCTCGTTGGAAGGCTCCTCACCCTCCAGATACATCATCATCAGGTCATCATCCAGCTCGCAGATCTTTTCAACCAGCTCGGTACGATACAGCTCTGCATCGTCCTTCATGTCTCCCAGATCATCCGTTACGGTGATGTCCTCGCCCTTATCATCATTATAGATGTAGGCTTTCATTTCAAACAGGTCGATGATTCCCTTGAATTCATCTTCCTTACCGATCGGCAGCTGCACAATGATGGCGTTCTTGCCAAGTCTGGTTCTGATCTGATCCACAGCGCCGTAGAAATTCGCTCCGAGGATGTCCATCTTGTTGATGAATGCCATTCTCGGTACATTATAGGTGTCTGCCTGGCGCCAGACGTTTTCCGACTGGGGCTCAACTCCGCCCTTTGCGCAGAATACGCCGATTGCACCGTCCAGAACACGCAGAGAACGCTCAACTTCCACTGTGAAGTCAACGTGGCCGGGAGTATCAATAATGTTGATACGATACTCAGGCTCGTTAGGATCCACTTTACCTTCATGGTGCTTCGTCCAGTGGCATGTGGTAGCGGCTGATGTGATGGTAATACCTCTTTCCTGCTCCTGTTCCATCCAGTCCATGGTAGCAGTTCCTTCGTGGGTATCACCGATCTTGTAGTTTACACCGGTGTAGTAAAGAATACGCTCGGTCAGAGTAGTCTTACCCGCATCGATATGAGCCATAATACCAATGTTTCTGGTTCTCTCTAATGGATATTCTCTTCCAGCCAAAGGTCCTTCCTCCTTCATATTGCCACCCGGCCTTAAGCGGCCGGGCGCTTCCTCCCGGAATTAGAATCTGTAGTGGGAGAAAGCCTTGTTCGCTTCTGCCATTTTGTGCATGTCTTCTTTTCTCTTTACAGCAGAACCGGTATTGTTCGCCGCATCGAGAATTTCGTTGGCAAGCCTTTCTTCCATGGTCTTTTCGCCTCTCTTGCGGGAGAAGGTTACAAGCCATCTGAGGCCGAGCGCCTGACGTCTGTCCGCTCTGACTTCGATCGGCACCTGATAGGTTGCGCCGCCGACACGTCTTGCCTTAACCTCCAGAACAGGCATGATGTTGTTCATGGCCTCTTCAAATACTTCAAGAGCCGGCTTTCCGCTCTTTTCTTCAACTCTGCCAAACGCACCGTATACAATCTTCTGAGCAACGCCCTTCTTACCATCCAGCATGATATTGTTGATAAGCTTGGTCACTACCTTGTCATTGTATAAGGGGTCTGCCAGCACATCTCTCTTCTGAATATGTCCTTTACGTGGCACGGTTCTTCCCTCCTTAATCAATCTGAATTAGATCATCGGTACTCACATTTGTTCTACTAATTTTCACATGGAATGTGTTCGTGCGGTATATCTGTTCGCGAAAATGAAAATCAGAATCCCAACACTTTAATTAGTTCTTATTGTGGTACATAAAAGGCTGTAAAATCATTTAAAAATGATTTCATTATTTCTGAAGAATTACTTCTTTGCAGCCTTAGGTCTCTTAGCACCGTATTTGGAGCGAGCCTTGCGTCTGTTCGCTACACCTGCGGTATCCAGCGTACCTCTGATGATGTGGTATCTGGTACCGGGAAGGTCCTTAACACGGCCGCCTCTGATCAGAACAACGCTGTGCTCCTGCAGATTGTGTCCTTCTCCGGGGATGTAGCTCGTCACTTCGATTCCATTGGAAAGACGTACTCTGGCGATCTTTCTAAGAGCGGAGTTAGGCTTCTTGGGGGTAGCAGTCTTAACAGCGGTGCACACACCTCTCTTCTGCGGAGAAGAAGCGTTGATCGGCTTCTTGTGAAGAGAATTGTATCCTCTCTGGAGAGCCGGTGCGGTGGACTTCTTTACGCTGGTCTGACGTCCCTTTCTCACTAACTGGTTAAATGTTGGCATTCTTTTTCACCTCCTGCGGTATGAGTTAACATTGTATGCAGCTTCCGGAATCTATGCATCATAAAAACGCATCCCTTCCGAATGCACGCTAGAATAGTATACGTGCTCCGTTCTGCCTTGTCAAGCCGTTTCTCAAAAAATACTGTAAAAACACGGTAAAACCGGTTCTTTTCAGTCTTCAAACATTCTGCGCAGGCTTTCTCCCGCCGCTTCCACACGATTTTCCACTCTGCTTCTGACTTCTTCCAGTGCCCTGCCCCTTCCTTCCGGTTTCTCCGCAGCAGGAATCTCCGGGAGCTGATCCTTCATTCTGGACAGTCGGGCGTTGATCGCCTGCCACTCCATTTCATAGCTCATATACAGTCTGCTCGCCCGGTCCATCTGCGAAAGCTGTTCCCGGCACAGAGCAAGAGCGTCTCCGATGCAGCCGGCAGCCTCCTTTAGAAGCACATCCCGTCCGATCAGCATATCCCGCAATTCCGCCGCTTCCCTGTTTTTGGCAGAGAGCATGTTCTGAAGAGATGTGATCTGACGCTTTGCGGATGCCACCTCATAGCGCAGATTCATCAGCTCAGTATTCTCTTCCTGTTCCTTTTTCATACACGAAACCGCCGCCCTCTCTTCTCCTTCCATGTGCCCTCCTCATTTCATGCGGTTCTTCACCGGCGCCATCTCTGATTTTCTAAAAGGCAAAGGCGGCAGAGCCTTCCGCTCCTGCCGCCCCTTTGTTCTGTTCCGCCGCAGAGCAGCTGAAACAAACCTTTATTCTTCGTCAGAAGCACCTACCGTCACAGGCTCTGCTTCTTCCTCTTCCATTTCCACATTCTCATCATCCGGCTCCGTTTTCTCCGGAATCTCACCCTCCAGCCCGGAAGCGGCTGCGGTGTCCGGCGTATCCGTTTCATCCGTATCGCCATCAAAATCCAGTTCGTCGTCCAGATCCAGCGTATCCTCCAGTCCGATATCCGTGCTCAGATGCACGTCACGGTAGCGCTTCATACCGGTTCCCGCAGGAATCAGCTTACCGATGATAACATTCTCCTTCAGACCGATCAGCGGATCCACCTTGCCCTTGATGGCAGCTTCCGTCAGAACCTTGGTTGTCTCCTGGAAGGATGCCGCGGAAAGGAAGGAATTGGTAGCAAGAGCTGCCTTCGTGATTCCCAGCAGAATCTGCTTTCCGTCCGCAGGCTGCTTGCCCTCGGCGATCAGGGACTCGTTCAGGTCTTCATACTCCAGCGCGTCAACCAGAGTTCCGGGAAGGAAATCCGTATCCCCGCTCTCCTCAATGCGCACCTTCTTCAGCATCTGGCGCACGATGACTTCGATATGCTTGTCGCTGATATCCACGCCCTGAAGACGGTATACGCGCTGTACCTCGCGGAGCATATAATCCTGTACCGCGCGGATTCCCTTGATCTTCAGCAGATCATGAGGATTTACGCTACCTTCTGTCAGCTCGTCGCCGGCCTCCAGCTCCTGGCCGTCTACCACCTTGATTCTGGAACCATAGGGAATCAGGTATGCCTTGGATTCTCCGGTCTCATGATTGGTGATGATGACTTCGCGCTTCTTCTTGGTATCCTTAATCACGGCCGTACCGCCGAACTCCGCGATGATCGCAAGTCCCTTCGGCTTTCTGGCCTCAAACAGCTCCTCAACACGGGGAAGACCCTGTGTGATATCGTCGCCCGCCACACCGCCAGTATGGAAGGTACGCATGGTCAGCTGGGTACCGGGTTCACCGATGGACTGTGCCGCGATGATTCCGACCGCTTCTCCGACCTGCACCTCTTCGCCGGTCGCCATGTTGGCTCCATAACACTTCGCGCAGATGCCGTTATGGGAACGGCAGCTTAAGATCGTTCTGATCTTCACCTTTTCAATGGGCTCACCCTTCTGATCCACGCCAACGCTCAGAATCTTTTCCGCACGGCTGGGAGTGATCATGTGATTTTTCTTTACGATCACATTTCCATCGCGGTCGCAGATATCCTCACAGGATACTCTGCCCGTGATACGATCCTTCAGATTTTCAATGGTCTCCTTGCCGTCCATGAAGGCGCTTACTTCCATGCCGGGAATCTCATCCCGTCCTTCGCAGCAGTCCGCCTCGCGGATGATCAGCTCCTGGGATACATCAACCATTCGTCTGGTCAGATATCCGGAGTCTGCGGTACGCAGAGCCGTATCGGACAGTCCCTTACGGGCTCCGTGTGCCGACATGAAGTATTCCAGTACATCCAGTCCCTCACGGAAGTTGGACTTGATGGGCAGCTCAATGGTACGTCCGGTGGTATCCGCCATCAGTCCGCGCATGCCCGCAAGCTGCTTGATCTGCTGATTGGAACCACGGGCTCCGGAGTCCGCCATCATGAAAATGTTATTATATTTATCCAGTCCTGCAAGCAGAACCTCGGTCAGTTCCTTATCCGTCTCATTCCAGGTTTCCACAACCGCACGATAACGCTCTTCCTCCGTAATCAGGCCGCGGCGGAAGTTCTGGGAAATCCGGTCAACGGTCGCCTGCGCCTTCGCCAGCATCTCCGGCTTCTGCGCGGGTACGGTCATATCGGAAATGGATACGGTCATGGCCGCTCTGGTGGAATATTTATATCCGGTAGACTTGATGTCATCCAGCACCTCCGCCATTTTGGAGGAACCATGGATATTGATTACCTTCTCCAGAATCTGCTTCAGGCCCTTCTTGCCCACATGGAAGTCCACTTCCAGCTTCAGCGCGTTTTCCGGTACGCTTCTGTCCACAAATCCCAGATCCTGAGGCAGGATCTCATTGAAGATGAAACGTCCCAGCGTGGATTCCACGATATCGGAAAGCACCGTGCCGTCAGGCATGGTCTTCGTCACCTTCACACGGATTCTGGAATGCAGGGTCAGCGCCTGGTTTTCATAAGCCAGAATCGCTTCATTCAGGCTCTTGAAGTATTTGCCTTCTCCCTTCGCGCCGGGTCTCTCCTGAGTCAGGTAGTAGATTCCCAGAACCATATCCTGGGAAGGAACCGCCACAGGGCCTCCGTCGGAGGGCTTCAGCAGGTTGTTCGGGGAGAGCAGCATAAAGCGGCACTCCGCCTGGGCTTCCACGGAAAGCGGAAGGTGTACGGCCATCTGGTCACCGTCGAAGTCGGCGTTGAAGGCGGTACATACCAGAGGATGCAGCTTGATCGCCTTACCCTCTACCAGAATGGGCTCGAACGCCTGGATACCCAGTCTGTGAAGCGTAGGGGCACGGTTCAGCATCACCGGATGCTCCTTGATCACATCTTCCAGCACATCCCATACCTGGGAATCCAGTCTTTCAACCAGCTTTTTCGCATTCTTGATGTTCTGGGAAATGCCTCTTGCCACCAGCTCCTTCATCACGAAGGGCTTGAACAGCTCGATGGCCATCTCCTTGGGCAGGCCGCACTGATAGATTTTCAGTTCAGGGCCTACAACGATAACGCTTCGTCCGGAATAGTCAACACGCTTTCCGAGCAGGTTCTGACGGAAACGTCCGGACTTACCTTTCAGCATGTCGGAAAGGGACTTCAGCGCGCGGTTTCCGGGTCCCGTTACCGGGCGTCCCCTTCTGCCGTTATCGATCAGCGCATCCACCGCTTCCTGCAGCATTCTCTTCTCATTGCGGACGATGATATCCGGAGCGCCAAGCTCCAGCAGTCTTTTCAGACGGTTATTTCTGTTGATGATTCTGCGGTACAGATCATTCAGGTCGCTCGTTGCGAAACGGCCGCCGTCCAGCTGTACCATGGGGCGCAGATCCGGAGGGATAACCGGGATGGCATCCAGGATCATCCATTCCGGGCGGTTTCCGGACTCGCGGAACGCTTCCACCACCTCAAGGCGCTTGATGATTCTGGCGCGCTTCTGTCCGGAGGATTCCTTCAAGCCTTCCTTCAGCTCGGCGGATTCCTTTTCCAGATCGATGGCGAGCAGCAGCTCCTTGATGGACTCCGCTCCCATGCCCGCGCGGAATTTGTTTCCCCAGGTCTCTCTGGCATCCTGATATTCCTTCTCGGACAGCACCTGCTTGTATTCCAGATTGCTCTCGCCCTTATCCAGAACGATGTAGGAAGCGAAGTAAAGCACCTTCTCCAGCACTCTGGGAGACAGATCCAGAATCAGTCCCATACGGCTGGGAATTCCCTTGAAATACCAGATGTGGGAAACAGGGGAAGCCAGTTCAATATGGCCCATACGCTCTCTGCGGACGCTGGATTTGGTCACTTCCACGCCGCAGCGGTCGCAGACCACACCCTTATAACGGATCTTCTTGTATTTTCCGCAATGGCACTCCCAGTCCTTGGTAGGTCCGAAAATGCGCTCGCAGAACAGTCCGTCGCGTTCCGGCTTCAGAGTTCTGTAATTGATCGTTTCAGGCTTCTGCACTTCGCCTCTGGACCATTCCCTGATCTTTTCAGGGGATGCCAGACCGATCTTGATCGCATCAAAGGTCATCGGCTGATATACTTCATTCTTTGCTGTTGTTTCAGACATTGTGCACTCCTTCCAAAACGGGGACGGCTCTGGCAGAAAAGCCGCCTCCCGTCAAACTTCAAAAGCTTATTCGTCAATATCGTCAAAGCTTTCCTCAAGGTCGAGTTCCAGATCGTCAACCGTGCTCTCTTCTCCCGTGCTCACCAGTTCTCCGCCCTCGTCGAATTCCTGATGCTGATAGCCGAGCGCACCCAGAGAATCTTTTTCATATTTCTCATAACCTTTGGAGTCACCCTCAATTTCATAACGGTAGTCCGTATCGCCGTAATCCACCGTTTCCATGATCTCGACTTCCGTATTGTCGTCGCGCAGCACTCTTACATCCAGAGCAAGGGACTGCAGCTCCTTCAGCAGAACCTTGAAGGACTCCGGAATGCCGGGCTCAGGGATATTTTCTCCCTTAATGATCGCCTCGTAGGTCTTCACACGGCCCACCACATCGTCGGACTTCACCGTCAGGATCTCCTGCAGGGTGTATGCCGCGCCGTAAGCCTCCAGGGCCCACACTTCCATTTCTCCGAAACGCTGTCCGCCGAACTGCGCCTTACCGCCCAGAGGCTGCTGCGTTACCAGGGAGTAAGGACCGGTAGAACGCGCATGGATCTTATCGTCAACCAGATGATGCAGCTTCAGGTAATGCATGTGGCCGATGGTAACCGGGCTGTCAAAATATTCTCCCGTCCGTCCGTCTCTCAGGCGCACCTTGCCGTCGCGGCTGATGGGAACGCCCTTCCACAGCTCTCTGTGATCCCTGTTCAGGGAGAGATACTGCATCACCTCGGGAAGCAGTTCATCCTTGTGCTTCTCTTCAAATTCTTCCCAGCTTAAGTTCACGTAATCATTCGCCAGATCCAGGGTATCCATGATATCATGCTCATCCGCCCCGTCAAATACCGGCGTCGCAACGTTAAAGCCGAGCGCCTTTGCCGCCAGGGAGAGATGGATCTCCAGTACCTGTCCGATATTCATACGGGAAGGCACGCCCAGCGGGTTCAGAACGATATCCAGCGGACGGCCGTTGGGCAGATAGGGCATATCCTCCACGGGAAGCACGCGGGAAACAACACCCTTGTTTCCGTGACGGCCTGCCATCTTGTCGCCGACTGAAATCTTTCTCTTCTGCGCGATATAAATGCGGACCGCCTGGTTCACGCCCGGGGACAGCTCGTCGCCGTTCTCTCTGGTAAACACCTTGGCATCCACAACAATTCCGTATTCTCCATGAGGAACCTTCAGGGAAGTATCCCTCACCTCTCTCGCCTTCTCGCCGAAGATGGCGCGAAGCAGCCTCTCCTCAGCGGTCAGCTCGGTTTCACCCTTGGGGGTTACTTTTCCGACCAGGATATCCCCTGCGCGAACCTCCGCGCCGATGCGGATAATTCCTCTGTCGTCCAGATCCTTCAGAGCATCATCGCCCACGCCGGGAACGTCTCTGGTGATCTCCTCCGGTCCCAGCTTGGTATCTCTGGCCTCTGCTTCATATTCCTCGATATGAACGGAGGTGTATACGTCATCCTGTACCAGACGCTCGCTCAGAAGAACGGCGTCCTCGTAGTTATAACCTTCCCAGGTCATGAAGCCGATCAGCGGGTTCTTGCCCAGCGCCAGCTCTCCTTCGGAGGTGGACGGGCCGTCCGCGATCACCTGCCCCGCCGCAACACGGTTGCCCTTGAACACGATGGGCCTCTGGTTGTAGCAGTTGCTCTGGTTGCTTCGTGCGAACTTGGTCAGGTGGTATTCGATCTTCTCTCCGTCATCCGCCGTCATCTTAATCATGTTGGAGGAGACGTAGTCGATGGTTCCGGGCTTCTTCGCCACAACGCAGACGCCGGAGTCCACAGCCGCCTTCACTTCCATACCGGTTCCCACAACAGGGGCTTCCGTAGTCAGAAGCGGCACGGCCTGACGCTGCATGTTGGATCCCATCAGTGCACGGTTCGCGTCGTCGTTCTCCAGGAAGGGAATCAGAGCGGTCGCCACGGAGAACACCATCTTAGGGGAAACGTCCATGAAGTCAAATACAGTCTTCGGATAGGACTGGGTTTCCTCACGATAACGGCCGGACACCATATTTCTCACGAAATGTCCATCCGCATCCAGCTCTTCGTTCGCCTGCGCAACGTGATAATTATCTTCCTCATCCGCCGTCATGTAAACGACCTCGTCCGTCACCCTCGGATTCGCCGGATCGGACTTGTCGATTCTGCGGTAGGGAGCCTCCACAAAGCCGTACTCATTAATTCTGGCGTAGCATGCCAGAGAGTTGATCAGACCGATATTGGGTCCTTCAGGCGTCTCAATGGGGCACATTCTTCCGTAATGGGAATAATGTACGTCACGCACCTCGAATCCGGCACGGTCACGGCTCAGTCCGCCGGGTCCCAGAGCGGAAAGACGTCTCTTATGGGTCAGCTCACCCAGCGGGTTGTTCTGATCCATGAACTGGGACAGCTGGGAGGAACCGAAGAATTCCTTCACCGCAGCCTGTACGGGCTTGATGTTAATCAGCACCTGAGGAGAAATCTCCTCCGCGTCATGAGTGGTCATACGCTCGCGGACCACTCTCTCCATTCTGGAAAGGCCGATGCGGTACTGGTTCTGCAGCAGCTCACCCACCGCACGGATACGGCGGTTGCCCAGATGGTCGATATCGTCGTCGTTTCCGATGCCGTACTCCAGATGAATGTTATAGTTAATGGAAGCCAGAATGTCTTCCTTCGTAATATGCTTCGGGATCAGCTCATGGATGTTCTTATGAATCGCCTCCGCAAGCTCCTCCGGATTGCCGGAATGCTCATCCAGGATTCTCTGCAGAACCGGATAATACACCAGCTCCGTCACGCCCAGCTCCTTCGGATCGCAGTCCACATAATGGGTAATATCCACCATCATGCTGGAAAGGACCTTCACGTTCCTCTCCTCAGTCTGCACATAAACATAGGGAACCGCAGCGTTCTGGATCTCGTCCGCAAGCTCTGCAGTCACCTTCGTTCCTGCAGCCGCGATCAGCTCTCCGGTGCTCATGTCCACCACATCCTCCGCCAGCGCAAAGCCGCGGATTCTGTTTCTGAGCATCAGCTTCTTATTGAATTTATATCTTCCGACCTTGGCAAGATCATATCGTCTGGGGTCGAAGAACATCGCATTGATCAGGCTTTCCGCGCTCTCCACGCTAAGCGGCTCGCCGGGACGGATCTTCTTGTACAGCTCAAGCAGGCCCTCCTGATAGCTCTCAGCGGTATCCTTGGTGAAGCTCGCCTCAATCTTGGGCTCATCGCCAAACAGCGCACGGATCTCATCGTTGGTTCCAACGCCCAGCGCACGGATCAGTACGGTAATCGGGACTTTTCTCGTTCTGTCCACACGGACATAGAACACGTCGTTGGAGTCCGTCTCATACTCCAGCCAGGCACCGCGGTTGGGAATCACCGTACAGCTGTAAAGCTTCTTACCGATCTTGTCATGGCCGATTCCATAATAGATACCGGGGGAACGCACCAGCTGGCTGACGATAACACGCTCTGCTCCATTGATGACAAAGGTACCGGTCTCGGTCATCAGAGGAAGATCGCCCATGAAAATCTCATGCTCCGTGATCTCTTCCTTTTCCTTATTATAAAGGCGGACTCTCACCTTCAACGGAGCGGCATATGTCGCGTCTCTTTCCTTACACTTTTCAATCGAATACTTAACGTCATCCTCGCACAGTTCAAAATCCACGAACTCAAGACTCAGATGACCGCTGTAGTCTTCGATTGGAGATATGTCGTCGAAAACCTCTTTCAGGCCATCTGTCAGAAACCAGTGATAGGAGTCCTTCTGGACTTCGATCAGGTTCGGCATCTCCAATACTTCCTTCTGCCGTGAATAACTCATACGCATATTCCTGCCGGTGGCAATCGGACGTATTCTGTTCTTTTCCATTGACATTTTCACCCCGTTCTAATGATTTGTCCGCCGAACCTCATGGCCGGCGGTCAGTCAGCTGCGGGCGGCCCGAAGCCTCCCTGCAACAGTCAGCGCGATACTTTATTTCCGGTTTTTCGCACAAAAATAGTATAACTTACCACAATAGTGCACCATCCAGTATAGCACAAGAGGTTAGGCAAGTCAACCCAAAAATTACATGTATAAGGGACTATTTTTTGCGCATACTCTACAGCT
>ULPS01054868.1_pt1 | contig 12401 bp, 11 predicted proteins | sample 1953711 | NCBI WGS metagenome assembly ULPS01 (sample SAMEA4835635, study PRJEB28245) | human gut metagenome | biome: gut microbiome; material: fecal sample | place: Denmark | collected 2008 | reverse complement strand
GGGGTGACTGCTTCGCAGTCCAGATTCAGAATGGATAACACTTGCTTACGTGCAGGCACGACGCGCGTGTGTCCATCCTGAATCGGCTGTGAATAGTAACTGCTTATCTCAATATATGAGGACGGGCGGTCAGATAGAATTGTATTCTGCCGGGGGATGAAATATAATGATTGCGTAAAACGCAATCATTATATTTCTAACCCGCGGTTTCAGGAGAAAATACTGTATGAACAGAAGCTGCCGGGCATGGACGGCTTTGAAACAATGGAAGGGATCAGGAAGGAAAGCAGCCTTCCCATTTTGATGCTCACGGCCAAAAACGACATTTCCTCCAGGGTGCGCGGTCTGCGGGCCGGCGCTGACGATTATCTGGCAAAACCCTTCGATATGGACGAGCTGATCGCCCGCATCCTCGCTCTGGTCCGCCGTTATACCCGGTTGAATCAGCCGGAAGGTTCTCCCCGGCGGCTTGCCTTCGACGGCCTGACCATTGATGCGGACGCCCGTTCCGTCACCTCCGTTCATGGAACCTTTGAGCTTCCCCCGAAGGAATTTGATCTGCTCTGGCTTCTTGCATGCCATCAGGGAAAAATTTTTACAAAGCAGAAAATCTATGAACTCGTCTGGAAAGAGGACTACTGCTACGACGACAGCAATATCATGGCGGTCATCAGCCGCCTGAGAAAGAAGCTGGAGGCCAATCCCGGCAGGCCCGTATATATCCAGACCATTAAGGGCGTGGGATACCGCTTCAACAGGGAGGTCTGATGGAATGGAACCGCTTACTCTCATTTCAGTCATAACTGCCGCCGCTTCCGTTCTGATCTGCGTTTTGATAATCAGGCGTGTAAAATCGCGGCTGAAGGAAATGCTTGACGCGCTTGAGGATATCAGAACGGGGAATGGCAACCGGCGCATTTTGTCCGCGGCGGACGAGCTTACCGCGCCTATCGCCTATGAAATCAATGAGATCGTCTCCTCCTACGAGAAAAAGCTGTCCGCGTTCCGCCGGACGGATGAAGCCAACAGACAGCTCATGACCAGTCTTTCCCATGATGTAAGGACTCCGCTGACCACACTGATCGGGTATCTTGACGCCGCTCACAGGGGGCTTGTCACAGGCGGAGAAAAGGATGCATATATTGGGACCGCCTGCCGGAAGGCCCGTGAGCTGAAGGAATATATCGACGCGCTGTTCGACTGGTTCAGGCTGAATTCCGATGAATTCACTCTGACCGTGGACACGGTCGAAGCCGCGGAGCTGACGAGGAGCATCCTGATCGACTGGATCCCGGTTCTGGAAGAAAAGCGGATCGATTACGATGTTTCTATTCCGGAACAGCCCTTCCGGGTTCGTCTTGACCCCGACGCATATCTTCGGATTCTGAACAATCTCATACAAAATGTGATCATTCACAGCCATGCGGACAGGATGGAGCTTTCTCTGTCAGCCCGGAACGGAAAGCTGAACATTCTTGTGGCTGATAATGGCGTTGGAATGGAAAGGGACGATCTGAAGCATATCTTTGAACGCCTGTATAAATGCGATAAGGGTCGATCCGAAAGGGGCAGCGGTCTCGGTCTGTCCATCGTCCGCCAGCTCGTCGAGAAAATGGATGGCACAATAAGCGTGGAAAGTACGCCGGGAGAGGGAACCACATTTACCCTGCGCTTCACTCTGGCCGTTTAAGCTTCTCCTCTCCATAAATTCCCGCGGCAGGGTTTTAAATTGCAAGGTTTCTGCAAGGTTTTCGCAAGGTTCCCACAAGGCCGCAGTGGTATCATAACAGGTGAAACAGGAAAACAGATTCCGCAGGATGGGCGCTGTTCCCGCGCCGGGCCGGAAATTCGGGCACGGGCTTCAGAGGCAGATGCTCCTGCATGGAGGTATGGAGAAATATATGGAGGAATTTATCATTGAAACTAGACATCTGACCAAACGGTATGGCTCGCAGAAAAGCGTTTCGGACCTGAGCATCCATGTAAAAAGGGGCAGGGTCTACGGCCTGCTCGGAAGAAACGGGGCCGGAAAGACAACGACCATGAAAATGCTTCTGGATTTGACGAAGCCCACATCCGGAGAAATCAGAATCTGGGGAAAGCCCCTCCAGGGAAATGAAAGAAAGGTGCTGCCCCGCATCGGCAGCCTGATTGAATCTCCCGGCTTTTATCCGAATCTCACGGCGACGGAGAATCTGCGCATTTTTGCCGCTCTGCGGGGCATACCGAACCGGCACGCGGTCAAAGACGCCCTGGACCTGGTGGGTCTGCCTTATCAGGATAAAAAGCTGTTTTCCCAATATTCTCTCGGAATGAAGCAGCGGCTTGCGATTGCCCTTGCTGTGATGCACGATCCGGAGCTTTTCATTCTGGACGAACCGACCAATGGGCTTGATCCCATCGGGATTGCGGAGATCCGCTCCTTTATCCGGCGCCTGTGCGATGAAAGTGGAAAAACCGTTCTTATTTCCAGCCACATTCTTTCCGAAATTTCCCTGATGGCTGACGATATCGGAATCATCGACCATGGAGTGCTGCTTGAGGAAGAAAGTCTGTCCGAACTGGAAAGGAAAAACGGGCGGTATATTCATCTGGGAGTCTCCGACTCCGCACAGGCCGCCCGCCTGCTGGAAACAGCGCTTCATACGGAGCAGTTCCGGATTGACGATGACCGGAGCATCCGCATTTTTGACACCTCCCTGCCGCTCCCGCTCTTATCTGAAACCATGGTAAAGGGCGGCGTAGCCCTGTATGATCTGCATCTGTACGAGGATACTCTGGAGGATTATTTCAAGCGTGTGACAGGAGGTGAGGGAATTGCGTAAGCTGGTTTTTTGCGAGCTTTTCAAGTACAGGCGCAATAAAATCATTCCCGCCTTAACCTCTCTGGCGCTTCTCTTTCCTGCCGCCCTGATTTTTCTTACAAAATCTTCCCTGAACGGTGCGGAGACACTGACAGAATTTCATGCTTATTATGACAGCCTGTTCAACAACAACCTGGTATACAGCTCCATGCTGCTTTTGCCAGGTCTGACCGGCTGCGTCGGCGCGGTCCTCTTTTTTACGGAACGGGACTGCGGCGCCTTTAAGAATCTGCGGGTCATCCCCGTAACGGAGAAGGAACTGATCTTCGCCAAGCTGATTACGCTGTACCTGTGGTCCGTATTTTACTCGGTATGCTCCACAGCCGCAATGACGCTGTTCTGCTTCCTTCTGGAGCCTGCTGCCCTCTATGACGTTTTTTTCAAGCTATTATGCGGCATCCTCACCGGCATTACCATGACGACCGTGTCCCTGCCCGCCGCCGTAATCGTCATTTATATAAATCAGGGCCGGTTTCTGTCGCTTTTGCTGTCATTTCTGTATTCTGTCGTGAATTGGCTCCTTCTCATCCTTTTTGCGTCAAATGACGGTGTCCTCCGCTGGCTTCCGCTGCTGAACGGGCTCTTGCTGTCTTCCCGCCTTTGGGGCTGGAGGAGGGCATCCCTTGGAATGGGGGAGGAGCTGACGGCTCTGCCGTTCCAGGAATATGTATTTACCGCGCTGTATCTTTTGTTTTCTTTTCTGATATGCACCTTTCTGATTATCCGCTTTTATAAAAAATGGTCGAGGTAATGATGATGAAGATTCACATGTATGCTGTTATATTGACTGAAATGGAAAAACTGAAGCGATATTCCATCCTGAGAGCCGGCCTCATAGTGGTCCTGCTGTCCGATCTGTTTTCCTTTGTCCCCGTCTTCGCGGACGATGGGGTAAGGAAAAATTTTACGCTCGTCATGAATAACATTCTGGAAAGCAACTGTACTTATTTTTTCCCCGCATTGATCCTGCTGACCGGAGGCTTCATTGCCCGCAGAGAATATACGGACGATACCCTTAAAAATATTCTGACCGTTCCCGTTTCGCTTCGGAGGCTGTTGCTCGGAAAAATGACTGTTCTGCTTTTCCTAACCATTTTCTTCAGCATACTGAGCGGACTGCTGGGGATCTTTCTGTGTCTCGCCGCCGGCCTGCCGGATCTGACGCTTCCCTTCATCGCTGAATGGATGGGCAGAATCGTTCTGGGGAATGTCCTGCTGTTTGCCGCCCTGCTTCCCCTTACGATTGTTTCCTCCTTTTTTGTGAATGCCGTTTATGTATGTACCGCGGCAGGGTTTGTTTACGGCTTTCTCGCAACGATGGAGGGGTCGCCCATGAATTATTATCCGGTCAAGGCGGCGCTCATTCTGTTCGATCCGCAGTGCGGCGCCGGATATGATTTTGTCCGTTACTCGAAAGAAGGCGCCTGTCTTTCCCTGCTTGCCGTATTCCTGATATCCATCGTTCTTTTTCTCTTTCTGCGGCCGTCCGGAATGGAGACCAGTATGAAAAAAGCATCCGCAAAGGCCGCCCGGAGAAAAGGATGGTAAACCTGCACTCCATGCGGCTGCTCTACGGGCTTATCGCACAAAATGCCCCGCAGCGGTGATAAATTGCCGCTGCGGGGCATTCATCGTTCCAGGTCATGCCGGCCCGGAACCGGAATTTTCATTTGTCGGAATCAGACCATATCTGATGCTCAGATCTGCGCCACGTCCTTCATGGAGAAGCTGGTTCTTCCCATCTTGTCCTTGCCCAGGCAGACAACCGTTACCTTGTCGCCAAGGGTCAGAACATCCTCAACGCGGTTGATTCTCTGCTTTGCGATCTTGGAGATGTGAACCAGGCCTTCCTTGCCGGGAGCGAATTCGATGAAGGCGCCGAAATCCTTGATGCTCACAACGGTACCCTGGAAGATCTGGCCCTCCTGGAAGTCCGTAGTGATGATCTTGATCATTTCCATCGCCTTATTCATCATTTCCTGATCGGTTCCGCAGATCGATACCTTTCCGTCATCCGTGATGTCAATCTTCACGCCGGTACGGGCAATGATCTCATTGATGGTCTTACCTCTCTGTCCGACCACATCGCCGATCTTCTCCGGATCGATCTGCATGGAGATGATCTTGGGAGCGAAAGGTCCCACCTGCGGTCTGGGATGAGCGATGCAGGGCGTCATGATCTCATTCAGGATATATTCTCTCGCCTCTTTGGTTCTTGCAATGGCTTCCTCCACGATGGGTCTGGTCAGACCGTGGATCTTGATATCCATCTGGATGGCGGTGATTCCGTCATGGGTTCCTGCCACCTTGAAGTCCATGTCTCCGAAGAAGTCCTCAAGTCCCTGGATATCCGTCAGCACGATGTAATCGTCATCGGTTTCACCGGTCACAAGGCCGCAGGAAATGCCTGCCACCTGCTTTTTAATCGGAACGCCCGCCGCCATCAGGGACATGGTGGAAGCACAGATGGACGCCTGAGAGGTGGAGCCGTTGGATTCAAAGGTTTCAGATACGGTACGGATTGCGTAAGGGAACTCCTCCTCGGAAGGAAGCACCGGTACCAGAGCCTTCTCCGCCAGCGCACCGTGTCCGATCTCACGTCTTCCCGGCCCTCTGGAGGGCTTGGTCTCTCCTACGGAATAGGACGGGAAATTATAGTGATGCATATATCTCTTGCTGACTTCATTTTCATCCAGGCCGTCGATCCTCTGCATCTCGGAAAGCGGAGCGAGAGTGGTCACGGTACAGATCTGGGTCTGTCCGCGGGTGAACATGGCGGAGCCATGCACTCTGGGGATGATATCCACCTCTGCTGCCAGAGGACGGATCTGGTTGATGGCACGGCCATCCGGACGCTTGTGATCCTTCAGAATCATCTTGCGGACCGTTTTCTTCTGGTACTGATAGATTGCCTCACCCAGAAGCGGAAGCCATTCTTCCTTATCCGCGAACGCCTCCTCCAGCTTCTCCGTGATCTGACGGATATTTTCCTCACGAACCTGCTTTACGTCCGTGAATACTGCCTCTTCCATCTCTGCGGGCGGAACGATCTCACGGATGGCTGCGAACAGCTCTTCCGGAACTGCACAGCTGGTATAGGAATGCTTCGGCTTTCCAACCTCAGCGACAATGTCATTGATGAATGCGATCAGCTTCTGGTTCACATCATGAGCCAGGTAGATCGCTTCGATCATCTTCTGTTCCGGAATCTCATTGGCTCCGGCCTCGATCATGATCACCTTCTGCGCGGTGGAAGCAACAGTCAGATTCAGATCCCCGTTTTTCCACTGTTCCTGGGAAGGATTGATGACGAATTCACCGTCAATCATTCCCACCTGGGTCATGGCGCAGGGACCGTCAAAGGGAATATCCGAAATGCATGTGGCGATTGCGGAACCGATCATGGCAACCAGCTCAGGCCTGCATGCAGGGTCCACGGACATCACCAGGTTATCCAGGGTTACATCATTGCGGTAATCCTTCGGGAACAGAGGGCGCATGGGACGGTCGATGACACGGCTTGTAAGAACCGCGTTCTCGCTGGCCTTTCCCTCTCTCTTGTTAAAGCCGCCGGGAATCTTTCCCACGGCATACATCTTTTCTTCATATTCTACGCTGAGGGGGAAGAAATCAATACCCTCCCTCGGCTTCTCGCTTGCGGTTGCGGTGGACAGCACAGTGGTATCCCCATAGTGCATGAAAGCCGCTCCATTCGCCTGTGCGGCCACTCTGCCGATATCCACGCTCAGCGTGCGTCCGGCGAGCTCGATGGAAAATGTCTTGTACATCTCGTCACTCCTTTTCCTGAATCCTTATCATTTTTGCGGTTCAGGCAGAAGATGCCGAAACTACTGACAGGGACACTTTTCTCAAATGCCTCTGTCAGTGGTCTCGGAAAATCTTTCTGTCCTGAACAGCCAGTGTGCAGAATAAGGCGGCCGGTTCTGGCATACGCCAAAACCGTATCCGCCTTGTTTGTCCTTACTTTCTCAGTCCAAGTCTCTCGATCAGGGAACGATATCTCTCAATATCCTTCTTCTTCAGATAATCAAGCATGCCTCTTCTCTGTCCTACCATCTTCAGAAGTCCTCTTCTGGAATGATGATCCTTGGGGTTGTTCTGCAGGTGCTCGGTCAGCTCCCTGATTCTCTCGGTGAGAACTGCGATCTGTACCTCCGGTGAACCGGTGTCACCCTCACATCTCGCATACTCTTTGATGATTGCTGTCTTCTTCTCTTTGGAAATCATCTGTAGTTTCTCCTTTCTTTGTTTAACTGCCGCATACCAGGACGAGGCCGGAGTATCCATCACCCGGGCATGGGCTGAATCCATACGGTAGCAGTATAGCATACTTCCGTCAGGATGTAAATCACAAAAAAATTTTATTTCGCTTCGAGCTTTTTCAGGTATGCCGGGAGCTCCGACAGGTTCCGAAGCACCGCTGTAGCGCCGGCGGCCAGAAACTTTTCTTCCGCCCTGCGGCAGCAAAGCTCCTTCTCCTCCGATGAAAGCGCAGCATATTCTTCTTCGGTCAACCCCAGGACGGAGCTTCCTTCCACGACGCCCAGGGAAGGCATCCCCGCTGCCAGCCCCTCTCTGATATCCGCAGCCGTATCTCCGATCTTGACAGCCGCAGAAACAGAGGTTACCTCAAGCTTTTTCAGATTTTCAAAAATCATATAGGGATAGGGCCTGCCAAAGTTTCCCACGCTGTTCGGCGAAAACCAGCAGTCCGGGCAATACCCTTTTTCGGCCGCCGCCGGAGCCACAATCCGCATCATTTCGTCCGTATACCCTGTGGTAGATCCCACTTTAATCCCCTTTTCGCGCAGATACCTCATCGTTTCCGATACATGGGGCTTCGGGTCTGTAAACCGATGGACAATCTTAAGGATGCTCGCTTCCGAAGTCTGATAGACTTTTTCCACATCCGCTTCCGTAAAATCTCTGCCATGAATCCGCTTCCATTCGCTTCGGATGCGGTCCATGTTCATCATAGTCCGGACATGATCCCTCTTCAGCATTCCCATGGGCTCTCTCACCTCTGCCAGCGTGGGGGTGATGCCATATTCCTCAAAGGCCGTAATGAATGCCTGTACCGGCGCCAGACAGCCGTAATCCACAGTTGTTCCTGCCCAGTCAAAAATCACGGCTTCAATTTTCTTTCCCATTCTGTTCTGCCTCCCTGTCATATTCCTTCAGAAAGTCCCTGATGATATCGCATACCCGTTCGATGTCCTCCAGGTAAATCTCACCGATATTCCCAATGCGGAAGGTATCCGCATCCGTCACCTTACCGGGATAAATCGCGTATCCTCTCTCCTTAATATAGCGGTACATCTCGTCAAAGGAAAATTTCTTTCCTTCGGGATAGAAAAATGTGGTGATAATCGAACCCTGGTATTTTTCATCGACATAGGTTTTAAATCCCATCTCCTTCATCCGCCGGATCAATTCCCTGTTGTTTTCCCTGTAACGCTTCGCGCGGGCGGCGATTCCGCCTTCCTCTTTCAGCTCTTCCAGCGCTTTTGCAAAAGCCAGCACGGAATGCGTTGGCGAAGTAAAACGCCATTTTCCATCCTTTTCCATCGTCACCCACTGGTCATACAGATCCAGCGAAAGGCTTCTGCTCTTTCCTTCACAGGCACACAGAGCGTCCCTCCGGCAGATGATATAGGAAAAGCCGGGCACTCCCTGTACGCATTTATTCGCGCTGCTGATCAGAAAATCAATACCGGTCTCCGGCACATCGATGTCCACGCCCGCAAAGGAAGACATGGCATCCACAATAAAGGTTTTCCCCGCCGCCTTCACCACTCTTCCCACAGCGGCAATATCGTTCAGTATTCCGGAGGTGGTCTCGCTGTGAATCATACCCACGTGGGTGATTTCCGGATCCTCCTCCAATATCCGCGCGACCCGCTGCGCATCGGGAATCCGGTCATATTTTTCCCGATATACGGATACCTTTTTTCCCATCCTGCGGGCGATCTCCGCCATCCGTTCCCCATAGGCCCCGTTTGCGCATACCAGAAGCTTTTCCCCATCTCCAAGGGTGCTGCCCAGCACGGCTTCCACCCCAAAGGTACCGCTTCCCTGCATGAGCACGACCGTATACGTTTCTTCCGGTGCATGCGCAAGGGCGAGCAGCTCTTTCCGGATTTTCCGGGTGATCTGCTTATAATCCTCATCCCAGGTGCAGTGGTCAAACATCATTTCCCTTTTTACGGTATCGGTTGTCGTCAGCGGTCCCGGCGTCAACAGCTTGTAATTCAGCATAATCTCCTCGTTTCTGCGCGGCTTCTCTTCTGTCAAAAGCCTCTGAACACCGCGCTGAAACAGGCTTTTGCTCCGGAAACCATTCCGGTTTTCGGCATATTCCTCCGAAAGCAGCGCCATTATAGCATTCTGAAATTTTCATCGTCAACCCGTCCCGGAACGGCATTCCCGCCTCACCACCGCAGAATTTACAGAGATTTTACACAAAAAGGATGTAGAAAACCTACACCCTTTTCCTCTTTTCATCCGTTCTTTCCTGCACAGGATATTCCTTATCCCGCACGATCCGGCTGTTTCTGTTCAGGCTCTGTATATAACGCTTAAAATCGGAAGCGAGAAGTCCCATATAGATCATATCTACAAGCATCAGCTGGGTCGTTCTGGAAAAAATCGCATCGCCATAAAATGCCTGCTCCTGGCTCGTACACAGGACGAAATCCGCATAGCGTGTGATCAGGGAATTCTGAAAATTCGTGATCACAATCGTCGAAGCGCCTGCCCTTTTTGCCATTTTCACCGCTTCCACCGTATCTCTGGAATTGCCGGAATAGGAGATACCGACCGCCGCATCTCCCTTTTCCAGATTTCCGGCGCTGATCCTCTGATGATAGCCATCGTCAAAATGTCTGCAGTCAAGCCCAAGGTATAATAGCTTTGTCAGCAGATCCTGGGCGGTTACATTGGAATTTTCCACGCTGTAAAGATCCACCCTCCGGGCCCTGCTCAATGTTTCAATCACCTTGCAGAAGATCCTGCCGGAAACATTTTTCAGCATTTCCTCTGCCATTTTTCCCGTAGCGGCAACGATCCTGGCGGGGATATCTTCTGTTTTCTCTTCACCGGTCAGGGAATAGCCATACATCGCCCGGAAGCCGTCTTCCTTCCTCCTGCCCTGCTGTGCCAGCTGCTCTACCACAGCATAACGGAAATCCCTGTAGCCGTCATATCCCAATGCCCGGACCGTACGCATTACTGTGGGCTGGCTGACCTGACAGCAGGCCGCAAGCCGGGCAATCGAAAGCGTCCTGAGCTCCTCCATATGTTCCAGAATATAATCCGCGACCTTCTTCTCTGAAGGCCGCAGTTCCCCGTAATGTGCCTTTATCCAAAGACCGATCTCTCTTTCCATCCGACATTCCCTGTACTTTCTCTACAAAAACCGGAACTATCCTTGTCTCAAAGGTTCGTTTCATGCGCTCCCGTTTCTGCGGATACCCGCTTCGATTCCGAAATGTAAAATCTTTGTAAAAGGCTTCCGAAAAACCTTCTGCGGTCTCCCGAAAGCCTTTTAACTGCTCAACAGCCTTTTTTTATGAAATATTGTCTTTATCAGGTGCTCAGAACACGCTTTACCGCATAGGGAGTACGATAGGAAGCGTTGGAAATCTTGATACCGGTTCTCGCGTTGCTGGCATGGATCACCTGGCCGTTTCCGATATAAATCGCCACGTGGTTGACCCTTCCGTTCTTCGCATAGAACACCAGATCACCAGGCTGCGCCTCGGAAAGGCTTACCTTCGTTCCCACCGTGCTCTGCGCCGAAGAGGTTCTCGGCAGGGAAACACCGTAGTTTTTGAAAATACTCTGCACAAAGCCGGAGCAGTCCGCTCCGTTGGTCAGGCTGGTGCCGCCCCATACATATGGATTGCCCAAAAACTGCTTCGCGTAGTTGACCAGATCCACCCTCACGTCGGACACGCCCTTGCCGTAGATCAGCTCAGTCTGCGTCACCGCGCGGTCAAGCTTCTTCGCGATATTCACATAATCCGCGGAAACATAGGCTTCCTCATCGTCCAGCATGATCTTCACCCAGCCGTCCAGCTGCTCTACGACCTCCAGCTCCTCGCCTTCCGCCACCAGCGTGATGACCGGACTTTCCGTACTGGGCTCCTCACGCACGCGCAGGCCGCCAGAGTTGCAGACCGCCATATCGGTGGCCACTTCGTCCGCCCTGTCTCTCGCTTCCTTTCCGGTCAGCAGATATTCCGCCTTCACATAACCGGTCACCTTTCCGGATTTGATATAGGCCCATCCGTCCTTGATCTCGTAGACCTCGCAGCCGCTGTTTTTGCTCATCTTACCGACCAGCTTGCCGTCCTCGGAGGGCTCCTCTCTCACATTCAGATAATTGGATACATTGGCGATGCCCAGATTGCTGAAGCCGTAAATCGCTTTCCGTACGTTTTTTGCTTCTTCCGCAGCGGCAAGATAATCTTCCTCCGCGAGATCAGCCTCAAGAATCTGACCTACGCCGGCGGAGGGCACCGAAGTGGTCCCGCTCGCCAGAACCGGCCTGGACCAGCCGAGACAGAGCACCATACCGACAACAGCTATTCCCATCGCTTTCGTTCCCTTGATCATTAACAATCCTTCTCCTGACATGTAAAGGAACTGCAGAATACGGCAAAATCCGCATTCATTACAGAACCCTTTCAAAATATTACAAATATGTTACATCTTCATTCATTATATGGGAATCTTACCGCCATGTCAATCCGTTTTTTCAGGATACCGGCGGCGCTCACATTTTCTCAGGATACCAGTAACGCCGGCCTTCTTCGATATCGTGCGCCATATTCTGCTTCAGCTCCTCCACTCCCGAAAACTTCCGTTCCGGCCGGCAGAAGGAATACAGGCTCACCTCCACGTATTCCCCGTAGATCTCGCTGTCAAAGTCATACAGATAGGTTTCCACGCTCATCTGCCCCGAATCGCTCACGGTAGGTCTGCATCCGATGTTGGTAATTCCGGGAAAGCTGACGCCGCCAAAGCTCAGCCGTGAGAGATAGACGCCGTTTGGAGGAAGCAGCTTGTCCTTCTCCGGAAGCAGATTGATCGTGGGCATTCCCAGCGTTCTGCCAAGCCTTTTTCCGTGCATCACATGGCCGGATACGACATAGGGCGCCCCCAGCAGCTTCGCCGCCAGTTCCATCTGTCCCTTCTGAATCTCCTCCCTCACATAGGTGGAGCTGATTTCCCGGCCGTTATACAGAATTTTGTCAATGATCTCCACCTGATAGCCCAGCTGCCCTGACAGAGCGAGGAGAAGATGCCAGTCTCCCTTTCCCCCGTCTCCAAAGGAAAGGTCGGTTCCGGCAGCCAGATATTTCGTGTGCATTTTTCCGCAGAGAACCTCTCTCACGAAATCCTCTGCGGGGATTGCCGCGGTGCTGACATTCAGCGGGAATTCGATCAGCACGTCCACTCCCATTTCCTCAAAGCAGCGGCGCTTTTCTTCCCTTGTCATAAGGCCTGCCT
>ULPS01050006.1_pt1 | contig 12408 bp, 8 predicted proteins | sample 1953711 | NCBI WGS metagenome assembly ULPS01 (sample SAMEA4835635, study PRJEB28245) | human gut metagenome | biome: gut microbiome; material: fecal sample | place: Denmark | collected 2008 | reverse complement strand
AATCATGAGAAGAATGGCGGAGCCATTCTTCAGCGCGAACCGAAGGTTTGAGCCATTCTCCATTCCAAAGCGTTTTCCGCTTCAAAATCTGTATGCACTTTATTATATTCATAACTGGCATGACTAAAAGTGCCATTTTATATATTTTTAACCATACCAGTTTAAACGGAAACGCTGCGCCATTCAGGTGGAGCCATCTTCTGTTACGGTTCAGAACGGAAGAGACGGTTCAGACGGAAGCGGTTACTGTTCGCCGACCTGTCAGTGAACAGCAACCGGAAGCTGTGCGGAGTGAACTGCGGTTCACTCCGGAAATTGACAGTATTCATACAGGCTGATAAAATAATTAACCAGATAAGTATTTTTTAAAAAATCAGGGAAAAGGGGAAAGGAAATGGAGAGGGAATTTCTGATGCGGGAGTCGATTGCGCTCCTGACCAAAACGGCGGGGATGTTCCACCGTTATCTGGACAAAAAAGTTTCGCACACGGGCGTGTTTCCCACCCAGCACCGGCTTCTGATGGAACTGGACCGGAATCCGGCGTGCGCGCAGATGGAGCTTGCGGAAAAATTCGGGGTATCCGCCGCAGCCATCACAGTTTCGCTGAAAAAGCTGGAAAAGGGCGGCTATATCGTAAGACAGACGGACCGGACGGACAACCGGGTGAATCATGTGGAGATCACGGAAAAGGGGAAGGATGTGGTCCGACGGAGTCTCCGGATCTTTGCGGAAACGGACGGGCTGTTTTTTGAAGGCTTCAGCGAGGAGGAGCTTGAGAGGTTTTTCGGCTTTCTGTGCCGGGTGAAGGAAAATATGGAGCGGGCGGAGAAGGCCGTTTCCGAAGACAGGAAGAAGAAAGGGGAAGAGGGGAAAGAATGAAGAGATACTGGAAATATGTAAAGCCCTATCTTTACGCGTTCATACTGGGACCGATCCTGATGATCACCGAGGTGGTGGGAGAGGTGGTCCTTCCTGCACTGATGGCGCAGATCATCAATGTGGGGGCGGCAAATCACGATATTGCCTATATCATTGAAATGGGAGGCGTCATGATCCTCACCGCGTTTATCATGATGGGAGGCGGCATCGGAGGCGCATGGTTTGCGGCGAAGGCGTCCATCAGCTTCGGCGCTGATCTGCGAAACGACTGTTTCCGGAAGGTGCAGAAATTCTCTTTCCAGAACATCGACAGCTTTTCCACCGGCTCCCTGGTAACCCGGCTTACCAACGACATCACCCAGGTGCAGAATCTGATTATGATGGGACTTCGTATGATGCTGCGCGCGCCGGGCATGTTGATCGGAGCCATCATCATGGCGGTTGCGATGAATCCGGGACTTGCGAGAATCTTTCTGGTGATCCTTCCGGTGATGGTGGTTACCATTGCCGTCATCATGATGACGGCCTTCCCACGTTTCACGGTCATGCAGAAGAAGCTGGACCGGGTCAATTCAAATATTCAGGAGTGCCTGCAGAACGTCCGCGTGATCAAGTCCTTTGTGCGGGGGGACTATGAGGAAAAGCGGTTTTTCAGATCCAACGGAGATCTGAAGGAGTCGAGCCTCCGGGCGTTTAAAATCGTCATCCTGCAGATGCCGCTGGTGGCTTTTTTCATGAATGTGACGACCCTTGCCGTGGTCTGGCTGGGCGGACAGGAAGTGCTTGCCGGGGATATGCAGGTTGGCAATCTGACCGCATTTACCACATATATCGTACAGGTGCTCATGTCCCTGATGATGCTCGCCATGGTATTCCTTCAGAGCTCCCGCGCCATTGCCAGCGCGAAGCGGATCAACGAGATTCTGGACACGGAAATCGATCTGACGGATGAGAAAGCGTCGGAGAAGGAAAAAGAGGTGGAGCAGGGACGCATCGAATTCCGGAATGTGTCCTTCCGGTATTATAAGGACAGCCGGGAAAAGGTGCTGGATGATATCAGCCTGACCATAGAGCCCGGACAGACGGTGGGAATCATCGGTTCCACGGGCTGCGGAAAAACCACGCTTGTTTCCATGATCCCCAGGCTGTATGATGTGGATGAGGGACAGGTGCTGGTGGACGGCACGGATGTGAGGGAGTATTCCCTGAAGCGCCTTCGCGAAGGGGTTGGCATGGTGCTTCAGAAAAATGTCCTGTTTTCCGGCACGGTGGAGGAAAATCTGCGCTGGGGAGATGAGAACGCTTCTCAGGAGCAGGTGCGTAAAGCTGCTCAGGCGGCCCAGGCCGACGCTTTCCTGAACACCTTCCCGGAGGGGTATGAAACCTTTCTCGGTCAGGGCGGAGTGAACGTTTCCGGCGGTCAGAAGCAGAGGCTCTGTATCGCCAGGGCCCTGTTGAAAAAGCCGAGAATTCTGATCCTGGATGATTCCACCAGCGCGGTGGATACGGCAACAGAGGCGAAGATAAGGGAGAGCTTTTCCACCACGCTTAAAGAGACCACCAAGCTGATCATCGCCCAGCGGATTACTTCTGTCATGGAGGCGGATCTGATCGTGGTCATGGACGAGGGAAAAATTGTGGGTCAGGGCAGTCATGAAGAACTTCTTAAGAGCTGCGAGGCTTACCGGGAAATCTGCTATTCCCAGATGGACAGGGAGGTGAGCGCGTCATGAATGAGGAGAGAAAAGAAGCCCTGATCCGGAAATATTCCTATGCGGCAAAGCAGGCCGAGGCTCAGGGGCGCGGCCCCGGAAGGGGAGGCGGCGGGCCCAGAGGAGGCCGTGGACGGGGAGGAAGGCCAAAGGATGCATCGAAAACGGTGCGCAGGCTTCTTTCCTATATTGAAAAGGACCGCCTGGGACTGACTGTGGTGTTTTTCTGTGTCATACTCAACACCCTTTCTTCCCTGGCCGGCTCCTATATGCTGCGCCCCATCATCAACAGCCTGACCTCTGCGGAGGGAAGCGTACAGACCCTGTTTTCCTCTCTCCTGCGGATGGCGGCCATCTACGCGGTGGGAATTGCTGCCCAGTATTTTCAGTCCCGGATCATGATCGGCATCTCGCAGGGAGCCATCTTCCGTCTGAGAAACGATCTGTTTTCACGGATCCAGAAGCTGCCGGTGCGGTTCTACGATACGAACAATCACGGAGACATCATGAGCCGCTTCACCAACGACGTGGATGCGGTGGGAGAAATGCTGAATAATACGGTGGTGCAGATCATCTCCAGCACCATCAATGTGATCGGAACCTTCTGCCTGATGATGTATACCAATGTGTGGCTGACGCTGATCACGGTGGTGATGGTGCCGTTTATGATGCTTGCGGCCAGAGCCGTCACCATGAGAAGCCGCCGGTTCTATAAGGCGCAGCAGGCAGCTCTGGGAACGCTGAACGGATACATCGAGGAAACGGTAACGGGGCAGAAGGTGGTCAAGGTGTTCTGCCATGAGGAAACCGCCCAGGAGGAATTCTCCTGGCTGAACTATGACCTGCGTGACAAGCAGATTAAGGCCCAGTTTTTTGGCGGCATCATGGGGCCTGTCATGGGAAATCTGGGACAGGTGGGGTATTCTCTGACCGCCTGCATCGGCGGCCTGCTGTGCGTGCTCCGTGGATTTGATATCGGGGGACTGACCGTATTCGTGAACTATTCCAGACAGTTCAGCCGCCCCATCAACGAGCTTTCCATGCAGATGAACACCATTTTTTCCGCTCTGGCGGGGGCGGAGCGGGTATTTGCCGTCATGGACGAAGCGCCGGAGGCGGAGGACGCTCCGAAAGCTGTGGAGCTTGAACCATGCAGAGGCTATGTGCGGCTGAACGACGTGACCTTCGGCTACAGTCCGGATAAGGTGGTTTTAAAGCATGTGAGCCTGTATGCAAAACCGGGCCAGAAGATCGCCTTCGTCGGCTCCACCGGTGCGGGCAAGACCACCATCACCAACCTGATCAACCGCTTTTATGATATTGGCGGGGGAAAAATCACCATTGACGACGTGGACATCCGGGATATCAGGCGGGACAGTCTGCGCCGGAATATCGCCATGGTGCTGCAGGATACCCACCTTTTCACAGGCACGGTCCGGGAGAACATCCGCTACGGCAGGCTGGACGCCACAGATGAGGAGGTGGAGCAGGCGGCGAAAACCGCCAGCGCGCATTCCTTCATCATGCGTCTGGAAAAAGTGTATGATACCATGATAGAAGGGGACGGCGCCAATCTGAGCCAGGGGCAGAGGCAGCTTCTCAATATCGCGAGGGCGGCCATTTCCAGGGCCCCCATCCTGATTCTGGACGAGGCGACCTCTTCCGTGGATACCCGGACGGAAAAACACATCGAGGAGGGCATGGACCGGCTGATGGCCGACCGTACCACCCTGGTGATCGCTCACCGTCTGTCCACGGTCCGCAACGCCGACGCCATTCTGGTGCTGGAGCACGGGGAAATCATGGAACGGGGAAACCACGAGCAGCTGCTGGCACTGAAAGGAAGATATTACGAGCTGTATACGGGAAAGAGAGAACTGGAATAAATGAGAAAAAAAGAGAGCGTTGCATCCCGCGCCGTTTCACGTAAAAGGCAGGGAAACTGGTGGAGAAAAAACGGTCTGTTCGCGCTTTTCTTCTGCGCGGTGACGGCGTACTATGTGTGGAGGCTTTTCTGTATCCCCCCATGGTACGATGAACTGTATACCTATGAAAATTTCATCGACAGGGGCATGATCTATTCCATGATCCACTGGCCCCTGCCCAATAACCATGTGCTGTATTCGGCCCTTTCAGCCCTGATTAACCACCTGGGAAGTCCGTACCTCGGACTGCGTGGCGTTTCCCTGCTTGCCTCAGCCGGAAGCCTGCTGCTTTTATACCGTCTTTTGAAAAAGCTGGTATCCCCCACGCTTTCTGTGGCGGGCTGCGCCCTGTTTGCGGCCATGTACAACGTGACCCAGCAGGCGGCCCAGGGAAGAGGCTATGCCCTTTCCGGCTTCTTTCTGATCGCGGCGGCGAACCTGCTGTATGAAATCTGCGTGCCCCGCGCTTCCGGGGCGGATGAGGACGGACTGCCCGGAACAGATGCGCTTTGTGGAAGGAATGCGGCTGAAAAAGAAGGACATGGAACCACGAGGCATGGAATCAGGGAATTCTGGAAATGCCGCCGCTTCTGGCTGTACGCCGGCTTTGCCGTCTGCCTGGTGGGCGGGCTGTACACCATTCCAAGCAATCTCTACTGGGTGGTGTCCATCTGCCTTGCTGGAGGTCTGTTTCTTCTTTTGTACCGGGAGTACGGCAGGCTGATCCGGCTGATTGCGGTGTCCGCCTGCGCGGCTGCGGTGACATTTGGCCTGTATACGATTATCTGGCTGGCCATCGGTTCCAATTTTCTGGTGAAGGAGGAGGGCGGCCCCTTCTATGGCATGAGCCATTTCCAGATGCTCTTTTCCGATCCCGCGGCCGCATTTGTGCGGGGGCTGAACGCCATGCTTTCCGATCCCAATATCCAGAGTGTGGACAGGGCGGAGTTCCTGGAGGGGATCGGTGGATATCTGCTCCGGGTGCTCGGTCAGGTATATTCCGGAGGAAGCCTGGTGCTCGCTGTCCTGATTCCACTCTGCTGCCTGATTCTGTTCGTCCTGACGTTGTCCGCTTTCCGCAGAAAGAAGCGCGGCTTTGCCTTCTGCGGCCTGTACTGCCTGGTCCTTACAGTCATGGTTCCCGTTTTTCTGTTCGTCCAGTGCGTGTTTCCTTATCTGCGCGTTTTCACCTATATGGGAAGCGTCCTTGCCATGCTGTTTGTGCTGACGGCGTGGGGAGCGGTCCACAGCCTGGACGGACACATTCCTGCGTTGAAAAAAGGCGGCCGGAAGGAGCCTGCCGGCAGTCCGGGCTTCGGAAAAAGGGAGCTGGGTTCCGCCGCGGCGGCAGCTGCATCCATTCTGTTCATGGCGGCGGCTTTCTGCTCGGATGGATACAATGCGGGCTATGACAGCAGGGATAATCATATTTATGCCGCTCTTGCCGGTCTGGATGAAACGCAGGTGGATACCATCCTCACCGGAGACGTGTATGCCAGTCAGAACGTATATTTTCACATCACCCGCTGCCGCGGGAAGGAGCTCATGGTGGATGAAACACAGCCGGATTACGTGCTTCTGGACAGGGTGCAGACAGGGCCGGAGGGGAACGGACTGGTCTGGCCCTACGTGCGGGATACGGAGGATTTCCCCTGGGACTGGATCAACGAACACATGGAAGTGGTGTTTGAGGACGATATGTACATCGCCTGGCAGGTGAAGAAATGAACCGGAACGGCGGCGGAGAATTTCCGGGCGGCGGGAATTACGCCCGGAAGCAGGGCCTCTTTTACCGGAAAAATGCCGGAAAACAGTGCTCCTGAAAAAAGTGAGAAAAAAGAAAAAAATTTGTTGACAACCCCTGACCCCTATGCTATACTCATATTCGTTGACAGCGCAAAACGCTGAAAACAAACTGAATAAGCTGCTGTGGCTCAGTCGGTAGAGCGTCGCCTTGGTAAGGCGGAGGTCACGGGTCCGATTCCCGTCAGCAGCTTGCATAAGAAGTCCGAAAAACCTGATGATTACAGGCTTTTCGGATTTTTTTTTGCAAAAAAAGAGGTACGGGAGGGGTACGGTCAGTTGAACACGCTGTTCCAGCGCTCCCGGTCAATGGTTGAGTGATTATTCAAACCACCGGCACCTGTACGAGTGCCGGTAAAGCTGAGGCAGTTTAATCATTTTGACAGGATGCCATAATCAGGTAAGTGCTTGAAATGCTTTGCCTGGCAAATTCAAGAGCGGTATGTTTAAAAATGTTCGACATCTGGACCCGGAGGACAAGAAAAAGAGGAGAGAACGCTTTTAGCTGCGTTCTCTCCTAAAGTTTTGTCCATTAAGATGTCTCTTCACGTCTTTGGCATGTTTCCCGGCTTGTATCTGTATAATACAAGGGTGGTACATCCCCAGCCATATGATTACTTTCCCGATTTCAGGAAATCTTTTCGCCAGGCATACATTTGCCTCACTGCGTTCCTTCCGCCGTCCCCTGGGCCGCCTGCTGGGCCTGCTGCGCCGCGTAGGCGCTCTGGAGAGCGGTGATCTGCTGGGTCAGGCTGTCAATTTCCTGCTGTGCCTGGGTGACAGCAGCATCTGCCGCGGCCTTTGTGGCCTCATCGGTGGCTGCCGCCGCCTGCTGCTGTGCTGTGGCAAGAGCGGTCTGCGCGTTCTGAAGCGCGGCCTGGTAGGTCGCCATCTGCGCATCATAGTTGTTCAGCAGATTGCGCGCATTGATTTCCTGCTGTTCCTGTTCAATGACGGCATTGGCAGTAGGGTTCGCAAAGAATTCCGCATTATGCGGGCACTCATTGGCCGCCTGGGTTACGTTTCCGGACAGTGTCGCATCGTTGGAAGGCGTCAGCTCCAGCGTTCCCGGAACCTTGAACGGACACAGGTCTGTAGCCTTCAGACCGGAATATTCGCACACAAAGCCCTGATAATGCACATCACAGGTTGTGGTGGGAACCGTACCCTGAGCAAAATATTCGGTTTTCAGGTCCGTACAGAGCCCGTCGATGGGAAGCTTGCCGGACTGGGCGCATACGGTGGCGGTGACAATATCGCCGGGAACCTCGAAGGCCCTGTTTTCCAGATTTTCATGAATCTGGCTCATGACCGCGCGCCAGAGCGTCTTTGCCAGGTTACGTTCGCCATTTCCGCTGGCAAGCTTTGCGTTGTTGTCATAGCCTGTCCAGGTGGTACAGGTATAATAGGGCGTATAGCCGGCAAACCATACATCGTTATAATCGGAAGTGGTTCCGGTTTTACCTGCAATGGACATGCCGCCGAAGTTGACGGCAGTTCCCGTACCTGTGGTGACTACGTCCACCATGGCGTCTGTCAGCAGGAAAGCGGTGCTTTCCTTGATGACCTGGCGGGAAGGAGGCTGGGTGTTGTCCAGAATCACGTTTCCGTCATGATCCACCACCTTGGTGTACAGGGTGGGCTCGATATAGGTTCCGCCGTTTGCAATCGAAGCATACGCGGCATTCAGTTCCAGATTGGTTACGCCATGGGTGATGCCGCCGAGAGCCAGAGGCTGGGCTACATCTGAAAAGATCTGGCCGTTGATTTCCTCCCCGTCCGTCAGCGTGGTAAAACCGAAGTTGAGCAGATAATCATAACCGGTCCGCGGCCCGATAAAGGTCAGCGTTTTGACCGCAATGATATTCAGGGAATCGGCAATACCTTCCCGCAGGGAGCAGATGCCCCGGTAGCCGGAAGAGTACCAGTTGGAAACCGGCCGGCCGCTGTCATAGTTGAAGGGCGCGTCCACGAAGACGTCCGCCAGCGTCAGCCCTGCACTGTCCAGCGCGGGAGCGTAGGTGGATACGATCTTGAACGTGGAACCGGGCTGTCTCGGTGAAGAAGTAGCGCGGTTCAACGTCCGGTTTGCCTCTTTGGCGCCGCGTCCTCCCACGATGGCGACCACATAGCCTGTGGACTGATCCTCAATGGTCATGGAAATCTGAGGCTGCGGCGTCATGGAAATGCTTTCCGCGATCACCTCTCCGCCGCTCTGCAGAAGATAGGCCTTATATTCCTCGATGGCAGCGTTCGCTTCATCCTGAGAGGAAAAGAGAAGAGGATACTTGGAGGTATTTCCGTTTTCCTCCATCCAGGTTTCCAGCATTTCCTTGCTGAAATTTTCCGTCTCACCATCCTCCCGTTCAATAGTGAGCTGGTAATCCAGATACCAGGTGGTTCCATCCGGATAGTTTTCCTCATTGGAACAGACCTCATCCGCAATTGCCTGGATGTTGGGGTCCTGCGTGGTATAGATTTTCAGTCCGCCCGCGTAGAGCAGGGAATAGGCCTGGGTTTCCGAATAGCCCGCTTCCTGAAGATCCTCCATCACGTCTTCGGTTACGGCATCCACAAAATAGGAGTTCACCTGGGTTTCACCTGTCTCCTCGTTGACAATTTGAATGCGGGAGTATACATCGTCAGCAAGCGCTTCGTCATGCTCGCTTTGAGTGATGTAGCCCTGCTCCAGCATTTTGTTCAGAACGTCTTCCCGTCTTGATGCATTGTTGTCAGGATGGGAAATCGGGTTGTAACGGGAAGGGTTCTGAGTGATGGCCGCGATAACGGCACATTCGGACAGATTCAGATCCCACACGTTCTTGCCGAAATAGCGGCGGGAAGCCGCCTGAACGCCCAGGGTGTTCTGGCCGAGGTTAATGGTATTCATGTAATTTTCCAGAATATCGTCCTTATCCATCTCCTGTTCCAGCATGATGGCCAGGTACTGCTCCTGGATTTTCCGCTTCAGTTTGTAGGCGAAGCCGCGTTCGCTCTCGCTTGTCCAGGTGGTCAGCACGTTATTCTTGATGAGCTGCTGGGTGATGGTGCTGGCGCCCTCGGAAAAATTCCCGCTGGTCAGGCCCACATAGGCCGCCCGCAGGATACCTCTTAAGTCGATTCCGTTATGTTCATAAAAACGTTCGTCCTCGATGGCGACAAACGCGTGGGCCAGATCTGCGGGAATATCCTCCATGCTCACCGGAACCCGGTTGGAGCCCTCCGCATCCAGCTTGGCGATCTGATTGCCTTCTGCATCGTAGATGAAGGTGGAAAATCCCGAGGGGGACACGTCGATGTTGGACATGTCCGGAACCGAGGAAAGAATTCCTTTGACGAAGCCCAGTCCGCCGCAGATGCCGATCACGCCGACGGCAAGAACGAAGAACAGAAACACCTTAAAAAAGCTAAGAGCAAATCGGTTGCCCCATTTTTTTGACTTGGAACGCAGTGCCTTTTTTTTCCTGGCGGCACCCCTTTTGCCATAGTTCATGAATTTGCCTCCTTTAAGCTGAAAGCTTGCCCAAAAGGGCATTACCTATCTGATTATAGCAAAGATGCCCCGGTAAATAAAGGATTTTAGAGAATTATTAAGAATTGTTCACAATTCAATTCCGTTTTATGCCCTCCTGTGGTAAGATTAAGCTGTTGGAAAAAAGGAGAAAAAACATGGAAAAAAAAGAGAACTTTCCGCCCTGGAAATGCGTGCTTGAGGGCGGCTGCGGAGAAATTGTGGAAAAAAAATCCAGGTTTATCGCTACGGTAAGGCCTGTGGAGTCGGAAGCGGAGGCTTCCGCGTTTATTGAAGAAATGAAGAAAAAATACTGGGATGCCACCCATAACTGTTCCGCGTTTGTGATCGGGCGCAGAGGAGAGCTGACCCGCTGCAGCGACGATGGGGAACCCTCCGGAACAGCGGGCCGGCCGATGCTTGAAGTGCTCTTAAAGGAAGGAATCTGCAACACGGCCGTGGTGGTAATCCGGTATTTCGGCGGCACTCTGCTCGGAACCGGCGGACTGGTGCGGGCCTACGGGGCCGCGGTGAAGGAGGGCCTGAAGAATTCAGGTGTGGTCACCATGCGCTATGGAACGAGGCTTCAGGTGACGGCAGATTATCCGGATGTGGGCAGAATCCAGCATCTGGAGGCAAAAGAGGGGATCGCTCAGGAAAGCGCCGAATATGGCGTAAATGTCCGGTTTGTGCTGGCGTTTCCGGCAGAGGAGGAAGAGAGGATCTGCCGGAGCATTACGGAATCGACGGATGCGCGGGCAGAAATTGAAATTCTTTCTCACGGCTATTATGTTGACAGAGGCTGAGGGGAACGCTATATTGGTAGAAAACTGAAACGAAGGAGGAACCAATGAAGCTGATATCATGGAACGTAAACGGGCTCCGCGCCTGTATGGGAAAGGGCTTTCCTGAATTTTTCCGGGAGGCGGACGCTGATATTTTCTGTATTCAGGAGAGCAAGCTGCAGGAGGGTCAGATTTCTCTCGACCTGCCGGGCTACCATCAATACTGGAATTACGCGGAGAGAAAGGGTTATTCCGGAACCGCAGTGTTCTCCAAAAAGGAGCCTCTCAGCGTGTCCTACGGCATTGACAAAGAAGAGCATGATAAGGAAGGGCGTGTGATTACGCTGGAATTTGAGGATTTTTATCTGGTCACGGTCTATACGCCCAATTCCCAGGACGGCCTTGCGAGACTTCCCTACAGAATGGAATGGGAGGATGAATTTCTTTCCTATTTAAAAGGGCTGGAGAAGAAAAAACCGGTCATTTTCTGCGGCGACCTGAATGTGGCGCACCGGGAGATCGATCTGAAAAATCCGAAGACCAACCGAAAAAACGCCGGCTTCACCGATGAGGAGCGGGAGAAATTTTCCCGGCTTCTGGACAACGGATTCATCGATACCTTCCGGTATTTTTATCCTGATCTTGAGGGAGCCTATTCCTGGTGGTCCTACCGTTTTCATGCCAGGGAGAAGAACGCGGGATGGCGCATCGATTATTTTCTGGTATCACCTGAACTGAAGGACCGGCTGGAGGACGCGCTGATTTATAAGGATGTGTACGGCTCGGACCACTGTCCGGTAGGCCTGATCCTGAAGGATTGAGATTTGGATGATGGAAAGGAAAGAAAGTATGGACGGTAACAGAACTGAAAAGAAAAGAATGAAAAGAGCCGCAGGTCTGGCGCTTTCCCTCTGCCTGATTATGGCTGCCGCGCCGGGGCTTGCGGCCTGCGGCAGCCCGGAGACGCAGATGCAGGAAAGCGCGACTGGCGCACAGGAGACGGAAAGCGCGGCGGATGCGATGGCGGAACCGCAGACGGAGCAGGAGTCCGCGCAGGAAACCTTAACGGAGACCGTAACACAGACCGGAACAGAGGATGCCGGGGATGCCCCGGCAGGAGAAATGATTACGGATGCCACGGGCTCTTTTGAGGGAATCGTGGTGGATGCCGCCATGAACAGTCTGGTCATCGATACGAAGGACGGGATCATGTACAGCTTTTCCTATCCGGAAAGCGGCGTGGAAATGGATCTTGCAGACGGCCTTCTTCTGGGGATGTCCGTTCTGGTGAAGAGTGAGGACGGCATGACTTCCAGCGTGCAGGACGGTCCCACACAGCCTGCCGCGGACAGAGACGCGCTGGCCTTTGCCGCGGATGTCCTGTTTGCCTGCCGTTATAAGAGCATGGATTCCCTTGCCAATCTGGCCGCCTTTCCCCTTTATGTCAGGCTGGATGACGGGGATTTGACGGTGGAAGACGCGGAAGAGTTTCTTGACCTTCCTCAGAACGAGGTCCTTTCGGAGGAACGGGTGGAAGCGGTGCTTTCCACGAATCTTTACGAGGTGACGGAGCTGGACGGCGGAAGATATGTGCTGGGCTCCGACGAAGGGACGCCCAATATCATCTTTCAGAAGGATGACGGAAGGGACAGCGGATTTGCCATTGCCGGGATTAACTGATTTTCGGAAAAAGCGTTGTGTCCCGAAGAAATCAGGTAACAGGTAAAAAAGAAATGTTTTACGGCGCCACATGCTTCCTGAAACGGGCTGCCCGGCGCCTGCCGCCTTCGGG
>ULPS01027263.1_pt1 | contig 12457 bp, 8 predicted proteins | sample 1953711 | NCBI WGS metagenome assembly ULPS01 (sample SAMEA4835635, study PRJEB28245) | human gut metagenome | biome: gut microbiome; material: fecal sample | place: Denmark | collected 2008 | reverse complement strand
AACTGTGCCAAATTGCGCCTGAACGAAATCGCCATCGGATTTTCAGGAAGTTTTCAGAAAACACCAGACATGTGCTCAGCATCGAATGGTTATATATGAACTGTCAGCACAACGAGCCGACCAGGAACACAAGAGTTCCCGACAATTGAACCCTTTCTTCTTCTCTCTCCTTTCTCTCCCCGGTGGCCGATCCCACCGGGGTCTTCTTTTTTCACGACCACCTTCTCACGCTATCGACGCACGCTATATTGGGAAGGTATGAGCGACGCAATCGAACATGAAATTCCGCAAACCGCAGACAACAGCAACAAAACGGAGCTGATCGGACGCGAATCGGATGTGGTGCCGGGCCGTTTCGGCGAACCGCTGCAGGTGACGCACGTCCAGTATTCGCGCGGCGGCGGCAACGCGACACCGAAACGGCCGCTGTTCCTGTGCCTGCATGGCTGGGGATCGAATGAGGCTGACCTTGCCGATATGATGCGATACATCGCACCATACAACGATTACGCTTCACTGCGCGCGCCGCTGACGCTGCAGGCGGTCGGCACGTTCACTCCAGGCGCGTACTCCTGGTTCCATGATTGCGTGCCGTCCGGCGAAGACCTCGACCGCGACGCGTTCGCCGCATCCATGGCTATCGACGATTGGGTGTCGCAGAACGTTCCCGAAGACCGTGCCGTCGTGCCGATCGGCTTTTCCCAAGGTGGCTTGCTGGCGATCCATCTGCTGCGCATGCATCCGGAACGCTACCGTGCGTCGATTTCATTGTCCGGATTCCTTGCGCCTGGGCTCGTCCGCGGCACCGCGCCTGCCGACGACCGTATCGCGCCGCTCAATATTCCCACGTTCTTCGGTTACGGCAACAGCGATACGGTGATCGCCAAGCCGGAGCTTTTCGCCATGAGCGCCTGGCTGGACGAGCACACGTTCCTCACCGCGAAAAGCTACCGTGGGCTCGACCACTCCGTCAGCCTCGACGAGTTCAGCGACCTACGCGGATGGCTCGCCGTGCATGACATCGCGCCGGGGATTCTGTGATGCATCAGTCAGTGATATCGGCCTTGTAGAAGTTCACGTAGGAGCGGCTCGGGGTCGGGCCACGCTGGCCCTGGTAGTGCGAGCCGGTGCCGGCGGAGCCGTACGGATGCTCGGCGGGCGAGCTCAGCTGGAAGAAGCACATCTGTCCGATTTTCATGCCCGGCCACAGCTTCACCGGCAGCGTCGACACATTGGACAGCTCCAGCGTGATATGCCCTTCGAAACCCGGGTCGATGAATCCCGCGGTGGAGTGAGTGAGGATGCCGAGTCGTCCAAGCGAACTCTTGCCTTCGAGTCGTGCCGCAACCGTCGAATCAAGCTTCACATACTCCCACGTGGAGCCGAGCGCGAACTCGCCCGGATGCAAGATCCACGGCTCATCAGACCGGACTTCGAACTGCTCGGTCAGCTCGCCCTGGTTCTCCGCCGGATCCACATACGTATACGCATGGTTGTTGAACAGACGGAAGAAGCGGTCCAGACGGACGTCGATCGACGCCGGCTGCACCATTTCCGGGGTCCACGGATCGAGCGAAATATGGCCGTCAGCCTGTGCGGCGAGAATGTCGCGATCGGACAGCAGCATCGAAATTCCTCCAAACATCACCGGAACAATCGTCATATGAGCGGGCGCGCAGCCAACGCGCGCCCACCAACTGTCGTCCAGTCTAGCCCGTCGACGCTATAAGCCAGCATCACCGCCGATGCATCGCACGCAGCACGCACTTGCGCAGCTCGGAGGCGACGAGCACAATCATCGCCAGGCCGAGGCATTCGACCCACGCACCCGCGGACAGCGGCACGGTACCGAACGCGGTGTTGAGGAACGGCACGTAGACCACCGCAAGCTGCAGCAGCGTGGACAGTGCGATCGCACCCCACAGCCACTTGTTGGCGAACAGCCCCACGAACACCGACTGGTCATGCGAGCGAGAGCACAGCGCGTTGAGCATCTGCGCAAACACAAGGATGGTGAAGCCCATCGTGCGCGCCTCAGTCATTTGCGCATCATGTCCGACAGCATCCACGGAACGGTCGGTGAACAAGCCTCCGGCGAGGTGCATGTCCATGCCGATCAGCGTGACGGCGGCCATGATGATGCCGATGAAGATGATGTCTCCCCACATCTGCCCGTCGATCACGCGGTCGGTGAGTTTGCGCGGCTTGCGGGCCATCACGTCGTCGGTGGAGGGATCGACGCCCATCGCCAAGGCCGGTGCCGCGTCGGTGAGCAGGTTGATCCACAGCAGCTGCGTGGCGAGCAGCGGCACGGTCACGCCTTGGCTGCCCGGCTGCGTGATGCCGAGGAAGCCGGCCAGCATCACACCGCCGAAAACCGTGAAGACCTCGCCCACGTTGGAGCTGAGCAGGTATCGCAGGAATTTACGGATGTTGTCGAAAATGCCACGGCCTTCGCGCACCGCTTCGACGATGGTGCTGAAGTTGTCGTCGGCGAGGATCATCTTGGCGCTCTGCTTGGTCACTTCGGTGCCGGTGATGCCCATGGCCACGCCGATATCCGCGGTTTTGACGGCGGGAGCATCGTTTACGCCGTCGCCGGTCATAGCCACGATATTGCCTTGCCGTTGCAGCGATTCGACGATTTTCAGCTTGTGTTCCGGCGCAACGCGCGCGTACACGGAGATTTCGCGGGTGGCGTTGTCGAATGCGGCTTCGTCCGGCAGCTCGTCGAGTTGGGTGCCGGTAAGCACGGTGCTGCCGAGGTCCGCGGCACCGGTCGCGTCGATGATGCCTAAATCGCTGGCGATGCGTGCCGCGGTCAGCGGATGGTCGCCGGTGATCATGACAGTACGGATGCCGGCGCGGTGCGCTTCGGCGACGGAATCGCGCACTTCGGTGCGCGGCGGATCGATGATGCCCACCATGCCGACCCAGATCAGATCGTTTTCCAGCACGTCGCTCTGCTCGGCTATATCGACCACATGGCCGGCGGCGTTGATCGCCACACCCGGCACATCGGCAAGCGACGCGGTGCCGAGTGGCCGGTACGCCTGGCCCAGCGTACGATACGCTTCGGCGGACAGGCGTTCCACGGCGGCGAGGATCTGCTGGCGATCGCCTTGCGTCATCGGTCGTACGGCACCGTTGACCGCGATGCGGCTGCAGTAGCCGAGCAGTACATCGGGGGCACCCTTGGCGAAGACGGTGAGACGCCCGGCATCGGCGTTGTCCTGCGCGACGACGGCCATGCGTTTGCGGTCGGAGGTGAATGGAATCTCGCCGATGCGCGTGTAGTTGGCGTATTTGCGATCGGCCTTCACCTTGCGTGCGGCGACGATAAGCGACACTTCGGTCGGGTCGCCGACGGCTTCCCACGTTATGTCGGAAGCAGCGGAACCATCGCCGGCACCTGTGTTTTCGCGCAGTTCGCCGTCGTTGGCCAGCGCGCCCACTGCGAGCGTGGCGACGGCTTCAAGCTGTGCCGCTTCCTGCGCGGGCGACGGGGTGGATGTAAGCCCGGCATCGGGAATCGCAATCATTCTGCCTTCTGGCGCATAGCCGGTGCCGGTCAGCTGCACCTCACCGCTCGGCGTGACCACGCGTTCCACCGTCATCTCGTTGCGGGTGAGCGTGCCGGTCTTGTCGGAGCAGATCACCGACGCGGAACCGAGCGTTTCCACGGAATGCAGTTTCTTGACGATCGCATGATGTTCGGCCATGCGGCGCACGCCGAGCGCGAGCACGACTGTCAGAATCGCGGCGAGCCCTTCCGGCACGGCCGCGACGGCCAGCGAAACGGATAGCAGCAGCGAATCGATTACGTCGTGGATGTCGTTGAAGCCTTCGGTCAGCGCAAGCGCCACCAGCACGACCGCCGCGATAATGCACACCGCGATGCCGAGAATCTTGGAAACGTAGTTCATTTCCTTCTGCAACGGACTGTCATCATCATCCGTGGCCTGCAGAAGGTCCGCGATTTTACCGACCTGCGTGCGCATGCCGGTGCTCGTCACGATTGCGCGGCCGGTGCCTTGCGTCACGGACGTGCCGTTGAACACCATATTGGCGCGATCACCCAAGGCCTTGGCTTCGGCAAGTGTGTCGACGTTTTTGCCGACCGGTACGCTTTCACCGGTCAGGCTCGCTTCCGCCACGCGCAGGCTGGCGGCGGCGAGCAGACGTCCGTCGGCGGGAATGGAGTCGCCTTCACCGAGCACGACCATGTCTCCCGGCACCACGTCGACGGTGTTGATGCGTGCGATTTTGCCGTCGCGCAGCACGTTGGTTTGCGGCGCGGTCATTTGGGAGAGCGCTTCGACGGCTTCTTCCGCTTTCGATTCCTGAATGTAGCCGAGTACCGCGTTGACGATAAGGATAAGCACAATGACGATGGCGTCGAACGGCAGTATTTCGCCGCCTTCCGCACCTGGCGCAGCGTTGGCTTTTTCGATGAACCATGCGATGAGCGAGATGCCGGTGGCAGCGAGCAGCAGGTAGACGAGGGGGTCTTTGAACTGCGCCAGGAACTTCTTCCATTTTGGCACGGGTGGTGCGGATGCGAGCTCGTTCGGCCCGTATTGCGCGAGTCGGCGTTCAGCTTCGGCTTGGCTCAGACCGGTGTTCGGATCGACGCCGAGCGATGCGGCCACGGCTTGCGCGTCGGCAAGCGACGGGTCGATTTGTGGCGGCTGCTGGTTTTGCTGATTCTGCCGAATCTGCGTGCGATCGCCCGTAGCGGAATCGCCGTCAAAATTGGCATGGGACTGGATGGACTGATCTTTCTTGCGATCATCCATGGTGATCTCCTTGGGAGCGCCGCGGAGTAGTCAGCTCTCCCCCGTCTTACGTATGCCTCGAATCGCGGAAATCGAAAATCCGCGGAATCGCAAGCATTTTGCAAAGGCGAGGCAACGCTGCGCGGTTGTGGGCACCGGGCGGACGCCATCGGCGCATCCTGTTATTATCGCACATCCTCGGCGTGTGAAAAATGGACATGTGGCGGAACGATGCATGGCACGCGACGGATGCACGATACCATGAAGTGTGATATATTATCGGTAGTTAGTAAAATTCATTACTAAACGGTCGTGCAACATCGCACGGCGCAACCGCAACGATGCAGTGACACCAAGTAATACAGGGGGATGCAAGATGGCAGATACAGCCGAACTCGCAATCGTACATGCAACCACGGCAAGTGCAAGCTGGCTCACCGATCCGACGGTGTTCGCAGCGAACCGCAAGCCGGCACATTCCAGCCACCGATATGTCATCGGCGAGACGAGCGAGCCGAAGCAGAGCCTCGACGGCGAATGGAAGGTTCGTATCGAACAAGCGCGCAACGTGGACGTGGAAAGCGCTCCGTTCGCGGCCGTCGATTTCGAAGATGGCGATTTCGGCGCGATCGAGGTGCCGGGCCACTTGCAGATGGCCGGCTATCTCAAGAACAAGTACGTCAACATCCAATATCCGTGGGACGGTCACGAGGATCCGCAGGCGCCAAATATTCCGGAAAACAACCATGTGGCGATCTACCGCCGTCGATTCGCGCTCGACGCGCAGCTTGCGCGCACGCTGGAAAACGACGGCACGGTCAGCCTCACCTTCCACGGTGCCGCCACCGCGATCTACGTATGGCTTGACGGCACGTTCGTGGGTTACGGCGAGGACGGATTCACGCCGAGCGAATTCGATGTGACGGAAGCGCTGCGAAACGGCAATGGCAACGCCGCCGATTCCCCCGAAGCCGAGCATACGCTCACCGTCGCCTGCTACGAATATTCGAGCGCCTCTTGGCTGGAAGACCAGGATTTCTGGCGACTGCACGGCCTGTTCCGCACCGTCGAGCTCGCCGCCCAGCCGCATACGCACGTCGAAACCGTGCAGCTTGAAGCCGACTACACCGCAGCCGACACCGCCGGTAAGGCCGACACCGCCGAACTCAACGCGGCACTCACCTTGCGCAACCCCGCCGACGCGATGACTATCGAAAGCACGCTGCGCGACGGCGACGGAAATGTCGTATGGGAATCAACGCAGGCCTGCAACGGCGAAATCGCCCTTAATTCCGGCAAAATGACGAACATCGCGCCGTGGAGCGCGGAATCGCCGACGCTGTACACGCTGACCGTACGCGTCGTCGGACATGACGGCGCCATCATCGAAACCGTGACGCAGAAGATCGGCTTCCGCACATTCCGCATCGAAAACGGCATTATGACGCTCAATGGCAAGCGCATCGTGTTCAAGGGCGCGGACCGCCACGAATTCGACGCGAAGCGCGGGCGTGCGATCACCCGCGAGGACATGCTTTCCGACGTGGTCTTCTGCAAGCGCCACAACATCAACGCCATCCGCACCTCCCACTACCCCAACCAGGAGTATTGGTACGACCTGTGCGACGAGTACGGTCTGTATCTGATCGACGAGACGAATATGGAGACGCACGGCACGTGGGTGGCAAACAATGTCGAGCGTCCTGAAGACGGCATCCCCGGCAGCCGCCCCGAATGGGAGGGCGCGTGCGTGGACCGCATCAACAGCATGATGCGCCGCGATTACAACCATCCGAGCGTGCTGATCTGGTCGCTTGGCAACGAGTCGAGCGCGGGCGAGGTTTTTCGTGCGATGTATCGCCACGCGCACACGATTGATCCGAATCGTCCGGTACATTACGAGGGTTCCGTGCACATGCGCGAATTCGAGGATGTGACGGACATCGAAAGCCGTATGTACGCGCATGCCGACGAAATCGAACGCTATCTGAACGACGGCAGCCCGGCACATACGGACGGTCCAAAGAAGCCGTACATCTCCTGCGAATACATGCACGCAATGGGCAATTCGTGCGGCAATATGGACGAATACACGGCGCTGGAACGCTACCCGATGTACCAGGGCGGTTTCATTTGGGATTTCATCGACCAGGCAATCGAGATCAAGCTGCCCGACGGCACGACACGCATGTGCTACGGCGGCGATTTCGGCGATCGTCCAAGCGATTACGAATTCTCCGGCGACGGCCTGCTGTTCGCCGACCGCACCCCCTCGCCGAAAGCGCAGGAAGTCAAGCAGCTGTACGCGAACGTGAAGATTGCGGTTTCGGTCGATGAAGCGCGTATTACGAACGACAATCTGTTCGTGTCTACGGGCGATTATCGCTTCGTGCTGCGGATTTTGGCCGACGGCAAGCCGGTATGGTCGACTACGCGCCGTTTCGACGTGGCCGCCGGCGAGAGCGCTTCATTCGAAGTCGATTGGCCGGTTGATGACTACCGCAGCAACGCCGAAGAGCTGGTTTTGGAGGTATCGCAGCAGCTTGGCAACGCTTGCGATTGGGCACCGGCCGGCTACGAGCTGGCGTTCGGCCAGTGCGTGGTGGCAGGTGCGAAGACCACTGCAGATGCCGTTGACGCGGCCGGAGCTCCGGCCGACGGCACCGTCACCCTTGGCCGCTGGAACGCCGGCGTGCGCGGACAGGGTCGTGAAGCACTGTTCTCCCGCACACAAGGGGGTATGGTTTCATATACGTTCGGCGAGCGCGAATTCGTGCTGCGCCGCCCGTCGATCACCACGTTCCGTCCGCTGACGGACAACGATCGCGGTGCTGGACACGCTTTCGAACGTGCCGCGTGGGCGGTCGCAGGAAAGTATGCGCGTTGCGTCGACTGCGCGATCGCAAATCGTGGAGAAAATGCCGTGGAAGCCACGTATACGTACGAATTGGCGATTCCGCAGCGCACGAAAGTGACGGTCCGTTACGTTGCCGACACGGCCGGCCTCGTTTCGCTCGACGTCGAGTATCCAGGCGAGAAGAACGGCGATCTGCCAACGATTCCGGCGTTCGGTATCGAATGGGCGCTGCCTGTGGAATATGCGAACCTGCGATTCTACGGCGCCGGTCCGGAAGAGACGTACGCCGACCGCAGGCACGCGAAGCTGGGTGTATGGAGCACGACGGCTGGCGATGATTGCGCGCCGTACCTGCTGCCGCAGGAAACCGGCAATCATGAGGATGTGCGTTGGGCGGAGATCACGGACGATTCCGGCCACGGTGTGCGCGTGAAGCGCGGTGCCGGCGCAAAGCCGTTCGCGATGAGCCTACTGCCGTATTCGAGCACGATGCTGGAAGAGGCGCTGCATCAGGATGAGCTGCCGAAGCCGCGTCACATGTTCCTGCGTCTGCTGGCCGCGCAAATGGGCGTCGGCGGCGACGATTCGTGGATGTCGCCGGTGCATGAGCAGTACCAGCTGCCCGCCGACCAGCCGCTCAGCCTCAACGTTCAGCTCAAGCTGTTCTAGGTTCGCGCGGATGTTGTGGAAGCGTATTCGCACATCAGCAACATCCGCACTTACGCAACGTGGCGCGGCCTGCGAGACAATCGCCGGTCGCGCCACGTCCTTCTTCCCCGCTGCCTTACGTCGCGCAGTGCAGTGCGTCCTGCGCCTTGCCGTACAGTTTTCGGCGTTTTGTTGAAAGCTGAAATTGGACATGATGACTAAAATATGAGACACGACTTTAAAACAACAGTGGTTTTAAGGCGCATCTCAAAGAAAAAAGGGGGACATTATGAGCAACCCGAACATGAATCCGAACCCGCAAAGCGGCGGACAGGACGACGCGCAAACCTCGCGTTATTTCGATAATCCTTACGGCTATCCGTATGGCTATCCATACGGTCCCGGCCAACCCAATCCGAACGATTCCAACGGCGAATGGAAGCCCGTAAGCCCCTTCAAACTGATGGAATCGTGGCTGCCGCAGCGTGCGAAGAACGCGATTCGCGGCGCGTACGGCATCATCGGCGTGATCGCCATCGTACTCGGCTTGGCGCTGTTTATTTGGCCGGGTGCGACGCTTAAAATCGCAGCGATCGCGTTGGGCGCGTATTTCGTGGTTTCCGGCGTGGTTCGTATCGTCACGGCGATCGTGGAACTCGGTCTGCCGGGCGGCTGGCGTGTGCTGGATATTCTGGTCGGCCTGCTGTTGTCCGTCGGCGGCGTGGTCATGCTGAAGAATTCGGCGCTGTCCGGCGCGACGCTGGCAGTGGTCGTCACCATGGTGGTGGGCGTCGGCTGGATGATGGAAGGCGTGATGGCGCTGGTGGAATCGTGGCGTATGCCCAGTTCCGCATGGGCTGTGATTTACGCGCTGATTTCGATTATCGCTGGCTGCGTGATGCTGTTCTGCCCGGTGGCGTCCACCGGCTGGATGATCATCTTCGGCGGCTGCGCGCTGGTGGTGCTCGGCATTGTGGCGATCGTCCGCGCGTTCACGTTCGGCAAGGTGGGCAAGAAGGGCTGATTTCCCGCAATCGCAACGCCGGCCACACCACCGGTCGCATTGCCTTTTTCTGTCGCACGATTCGGCGTTTCGATACAGACGCCGAATCGTGCGACTTTTTCTTTATGCCGCCCCGCATCGCCGGCAAAATACGATACGAAACCAAAGACGCAACGGAAGATTGACAGCAATCGTAACGCTGCGTTATGCTAGGTGAAACGTTTCGACGAAACGATTCGACGCACAGACGCGCACAGTACGGAACAACCACAGAAAGCGAGCTGAATGACAGGCATCAAAGACGTCGCCCGCGAAGCCGGAGTATCCGCCAGCACCGTTTCCTACGTGCTGTCCGGCAAGCGTTCGATTTCCGCGAAAACCACCGAAAAAGTCATGGCTGCCGTAGACAAGCTCGGCTACACTCCGGACGCCAGCGCCCGCAAGATGCGCGGCATGCGCAACCAGCTCATCGCGCTGAGCTCCCCGATTCGCGGCGACATCAACAAAGCCCGCTACAACGCCTACTTTCTGCACACCGCATGGGCCGCAAGGAACGCTGGCTATGACGTGATGTTGCTGACCGGCCCGGACGCCACGAAAAACATTCGTCGCGTGACGCAAAGCAATCTCGTCGATGGCGTCGTCCTGCTTGACGTCGAACAGGACGACGAACGTGCGGCCGCGGCCATGACCTTCCCCAAGCCGTGCGTGGCGATTGGTTATCCGTCATCGCATGCCGGCTGCGCCTGCGTGGACATCGATTTCGCGCTGATGGGCCGCAAGGCCGTCGATTTTCTGTACGAAAAGGGGCATCGCACCGTCGCGTTCCTGCGCAACAACGAATCCGATTACGACCGCCGTTCCGGTTACGTCATCCTCTTCCGCGAAAGCCTGCTGGCGCACGCGAAGGAGCGTGGCATGACAATCATCGAATCCGAGCATTACGAGGAAGATAGTTTCGATGCGAAGCGGTTCGTCCGCACCATTTTCGCGCGGCCCGACCGCCCATCCGCCATCATCAACCAGGCGAATGCGGGCGTGCTCAGCCAAGTGTTGGTGGAGCTGCACGACAATGGAATGACGATTCCGCAGGACGTTTCGGTGCTGTCGTGCGGCACGTATTTCGAGGGCGAGCCTACGCGCTTCCCCATCACCGAAATGCCGGTCATGCCGGAGGAACTGTGCGCCGAAGCCGTGAATCTGCTGACTTCCGCCATCGAGGAACGCGCCGATATCAACGGTTCCGTCAAGCTCATCGAACCCGCGCTGAAGCGCCGCGGATCCGTTGCGGAAGCGGGGTCCGGCGGCACACAATAAATTTTCTTGCGATTGCCGGCACCGCAGTCGGACACCAATCGCAAGGCAAGCAACATCATCGGCAGCATAATTTCATACGGATAATCGAAACGTTTCAACATCGGCCGGCCCCGTTCGGCCGATTGCCAAGATTTTCAGATTTCCAAGTAAGGAGAACAAATATGAATACTATGGCGACTTCCGGCTTCGGCAACGGTGCCCTCGATTCGCTGGCAATCGCGACGAACCACGGCCGCACGCGTTGCGTCAACGCCGAAAACCCGACCGGCGGCAAGGGCACTGCAGCCACCGCCGCCAGCGCGCTCGGCCCGTCACGTAAGGGCAGCCCTTGCATCCAGACGATCAAGGCGGGCGATTCGGTCACGCTGATGGACGTCGATGGCCCGGGCGTGATTCGCCACATTTGGATGACGGTCACCGACCGCACTTCCCCGACCGGTCCGAACGTACTGCGCAATCTCATCCTCGAATTCTATTGGGATGGCGAGGAGACGCCGTCCGTGCAGTGCCCGATCGGCGATTTCTTCTGCTGCGGTCACGCACAGGCCTGCCGTATCAATTCCATCCCGATCATGGTGGTGCCAAATCGAGGTTTCAACTGCTATTTCGCCATGCCGTTCGAGCACGCGCGCATTGTGCTGCGCAACGATCACAACGAGGACGTGCCGGCCTTCTTCTACCAAATCGACTACACGGAATACGACGCGCTGCCAGCCGATGCGATGCGCTTCCATGCGCAGTGGCGCCGCGAACGCGTCACCGAAATTGCCCGTGACTACACGATTCTCGACAATGTGCACGGCCATGGCGCGTACATCGGCACCTACCTTGCGCTGACCGCGCTGGAAAGCCGCTGGTGGGGCGAAGGCGAAGTCAAAATGTACATCGACGGCGATGAACAGTACCCGACGTGGTGCAGCACCGGAGCGGAAGACTACTTCGGCGGCGCGTGGAGTTTCGCCGACTTCGACGAGCATGGCCGCATGCGCGAGAACACGTTCACCGGACCGTACCTAGGATTCCCGTTCTATTCGCAGCGTCTTGCCGCGCACCGCGAAAGCGACTACTGGGATGTGGCCACACCCGTCATGCGCGGCCTGTACCGCTGGCACATTCCGGATCCGATTTATTTCGATTCTGACCTGCGCGTCACCTGGCAGCAGATCGGCACCGAGGAAGCCGGCAATTTCGAGCGGCAGGATGACGTCGCGTCGGTGGCATACTGGTACCAGCTTGAACCGCACACGCCGTTCGATCCAATCGGTGACCGTCACTTCCGTCAGCCCCGCTGATTTACGATTATTCCGCTGATTTACGCCGATATCGCCGTATCGTGCGTTGACATGGGAATGGATATGTTCCGTCTCGTGTCAGCGTACGATACGGCGATTGTGTTGTTATGCGGGCACAGTAATCACATTTTCTTCAAGATAACCCGATGATTTTACAATAGAAATGACGATTGCGGCATGCCAGACGCATACCGACGTGCGTATAGTAAAGGCACAACAGAAAAACAACAGAAGAACGAAGAACAAGAAAAACAACACAATAGCGACGCACCGCACGATGTAGAGAAGAAAAAAAGAAGCAAGAAACCAGGCGGTCGTCCGAAAGGAAACATCATGAAGAACAACGACACTTTCAACCAGATCCTCAACTCCAACCTCGCTTCCATCGATCCGGGCTTCGGCCAGTTCGCACTCGCCAAGGCTTCCGCTGATCTGATGAAGAAGGTCCTCAACAAGTAAGACCTTCAAGCAGGAAGGCAAGCCGAACCGCGTCAGGCCATCTCTTTGAAACAGACCGCGTGAGGCAAGGCACCGCCGCAGCGAACGCTGCGGCACCGATTCT
>ULPS01056581.1_pt1 | contig 12481 bp, 10 predicted proteins | sample 1953711 | NCBI WGS metagenome assembly ULPS01 (sample SAMEA4835635, study PRJEB28245) | human gut metagenome | biome: gut microbiome; material: fecal sample | place: Denmark | collected 2008 | reverse complement strand
ATACCTTTTTCATAATCGGTAATAATTGAAAATGCTGTCACCTCTGTCGCTGTTCCTGATGTGGAAGAGATTGCACAGAAATGAGCTTTATTTCTAAGCGCCGGGATACCAAATACTTTACACATATCCTCGAACGTAATATCCGGGTACTCGTATTTGATCCACATTGCTTTTGCTGCATCGATTGGGGATCCGCCGCCCATCGCAATGATCCAGTCCGGTTCAAATTCCATCATTGCTTTTGCACCTTTCATCACGGTTTCCACAGAAGGATCCGGTTCGATGCCTTCAAACAGCTGAACTTCCATTCCGGCTTCTTTCAGGTACTGTTCTGCTCTGTCGAGGAATCCGAACCGCTTCATGGAACCGCCGCCAACACAGATCATTGCCTTTTTTCCTTTGAATGTCTTTAATGCCTCCAGAGCACCTTTTCCATGGTATAAATCTCTTGGTAACGTAAATCTTGCCATTGTAAAAACCCTCCTATAAAATATGTATGTGCTTGTCTTGATTGTTATATTCTTAACAATCAGACCGCCTGTATTACCTCGTGATCACATCACTTGTGCTTATTATACCATACACCTTATTTTATAAAAGGGTTTTTATACATTATTCACAAATTATTTCATGTATTTTTTGACAAACAAATTTCTAATACAATTTTAATCCACTGCGCACCGGTTCACTTGTCAGATCCACACCCAGCTTCTTAAAAATTTTAATATCCACTTCAGAGAGCATTACGGAAGTGTGCACCTGGCATCCCCGAAGTGCCGGAAGCTGCTCTAATGCTTTCTTTGCGTTTTCATTGGTCACCGCAGCGAGCGAAAGGGCGATCAATACCTCATCGGTATGGAGTCTTGGATTCTTTCCACCGAGGAAACGGACTTTCAGATCCTGGATCGGTTCGATTGCTTCCGGGCGGATGAGTTTCTCATCATGCTCAATGCCAGCCAGATATTTTAATGCGTTCAGGAGCAATGCTGCAGACGCACCGAGAAAATCTGATGTCTTGGACGTAATGATACAGCCATCGGAAAGTTCGATCGCTGCAGTTGGAACGCCAAGTTCCTCTGCACGTTTTTTTGCAGCGACTGTGACATGTCTGTCGTCCGTTGTGATCTTCGCCTGTTTCATCAGAAGTTCAATCTTGTAAACTTCATTTTCCGTCGCTTCCTCTTTGACCAGTTTGTTTACCGCTGTGTAATAACGTCTTATGATCTCCATTTTGGAGGCTTCACAGCACGCCTCGTCATCGATGATACAGTTTCCGGCCATGTTGACACCCATATCAGTCGGTGATTTATAATAAGTATTTTCTCCATAAATCCCTTCAAAAATAGCGTTCAAAACCGGGAAGATCTCAATGTCACGGTTGTAGTTGACCGTCGTTTTTCCATAAGCTTCCAGATGGAACGGGTCGATCATGTTCACGTCATTCAAGTCTGCGGTAGCCGCCTCATAAGCTAAGTTTACCGGATGTTTTAATGGAAGATTCCAGATTGGGAATGTCTCAAATTTTGCATAGCCGGCTTTTGTTCCACGGATATTCTCGTGATAAAGCTGGGAGAGGCAGGTCGCCATTTTTCCACTTCCCGGTCCCGGTGCAGTGATGACGACTAATGGTCTGGTCGTCTCGATATAGTCATTCTTGCCGAATCCGTTCTCACTGACGATCAGCGGAATGTTTGCCGGATAGCCCTCGATCTTATAATGCTGATATACTTTAATACCTCTTTTTTCCAGTTTTTCACGGAACTGTACTGCACCGCTCTGTCCTGCAAACTGCGTGATGACAACGCTTCCCACATACAGACCCTTTTTCTCAAACTCTCCGATCAGCCGGACAACATCCACATCATAAGTAATTCCAAGATCCCCGCGGACTTTGTTCTTCTCAATATCTGCCGCACTGATCACAATCACGATCTCTGCCATATCCGCAAGCTGCATGAGCATCTGGAGTTTACTGTCCGGTGCAAATCCCGGCAATACTCTGGATGCGTGATAATCGTCAAATAATTTTCCGCCAAATTCCAGATAAAGCTTGTCCCCAAATTGGTTGATCCGCTCTTTGATGTGCTCCGACTGAATTTTTAAGTACCTGTCATTGTCAAATCCTATTCTCATCCCTGATATCCCCTTATTTTTCATTCACTTTTTTATTTACAAACATAAAGAATATTATACAATAAAACCGGCACAAAATATACTCGAAATTTTCAATTTCCATCACAAATTTTAACGTACCATTTGAAAATTATTTTTGCAGATTTCATAAATAAGGCTGACCCTTTCCGGATCAGCCTTATCATTAAATTCCCAATAACTGCTTTTTCTTCGCTGCAAATTCTTCTTCTGTGATGACTCCTGCATCCAAAAGACCTTTGTACTTCTGCAGCTGTTCAATCGTATCGCTCTCAGAAGATTGCTTCTGCTCTTCCATAGATTCGGTCTCCTGCTTTGCAGCCTGTTTTTTTTCTCCCGCTGTCATCTCTTTGACATTCGGATTCATCAGGTGTGCCAGATTGAGCGCCAGCGTGTGCAGACTCTCTGTTTTATCCTCATAGCAGCTCAAAAACGCCTCGACACTAGGACTGTCACTGTCAAAGGAAACTCCGGTCCAATCCCACTTGATATTATCCCAGTAAGGATGGTCAAACGTCAGCTCCACATGGAAGGTATCTGCCGGAGAAGCCACGTCAAAAGATGGTCTTGGATGATACTCATGATAATGGTTATCATCTTTGTCATTTTCCTCATGCATCCGCTCCAGCCGCTCAAACATTTCATATTCCCTCATCTGCATCTGAAACTGTGCGATCTGTGGCTCCAGCTGCTTTACTTTTTCCGGAACTTTACTGTCGTAATGCTTTAATTCCTGATGATTTCCCTCAAATAAAACCCGGCTGTCCTCTAAAATACGGAAAGACTTTAAATTGTCCGCCTGAAATGCGAGCGAATCTTTGTCACAGTTCACACGGAAAAGTCCATGGAAAATATCTAATACCAGATCTCCACCAAACAGTCCAAAATTAAACGAATAGTTTTCCTCGAACTGATCTCTCAATGCCTGATTATCTTCGTAAAACTGGATGTACTGCTTAAAATCATCGATGGTCATCCGATCTGTCCTGCCTTTTGGCAGATAGATTTTTTTATCGCATTCCTTACAGATCGGTGTGTCCTGTATTTTTGTTGCAAGCAGCCGCGGTGTCGGATTCCCGCAGACCGGACATAATTTTTTATTATTACTGAATAATCCCATATTAATCCCCTTTCTGTGACAGATATTCTCTTTTATGAAAGCCAAGAATACCTGCAATTACGTTTGTAGGAAACATACCAAGTGCACTGTTTAACTTTGTCACTGAATCGTTGTAGATCAAACGGCTGGTATATACCATGCGCCCATAACATTCCACCGCATCCATACATTTGGTATAGTTTTTATCTGCGCAGAGCAGTGGATTGCGTTCTGCTGCCAGACGGATGCTTTTTACGGTTTCCTCTATCACCTGCTCCTGCTCTGATACCTCCTCAGGTGCGGAGCGAGCAGTGATCACACTTCGTCTGGCTGCTGCACGCTCCATCAGCGGCTGTATGTCATCTGCTGCATATCCTTTCATAAGATCAAGCACTGCAAATAGTGCATCAAAACGTGAGGAAATCTGCACTCCGATCTGATTCATGGCATTTTGGATATTTCCGTCCATCACCGCAAACTTCCGCTGCACGGAGATGATCCAGAGAACAAGTAAAAGCAGGATCAAACCAATAATGACCAAGATTTCCATACCTAACATTTTTTCTTCTTAATCCCCCCTTCTTTTGTGTGCTTATTTTGGCTTTCTCCTTTGTCTGAATCTACCATACACGATTTTCCCAAAAAAATGGACGCACTGTCATGAATCGACCGTAAAATGTATTGAATCGACCATGTCTTTTCTTACTATTCATGTAGTTTATTCTATCAAAGAAAAAACAGACCGTCATAAGACAGCCTGCTCTCCGTTAAACGCATATTCCATATATGTATTTTTGATTTCCGAACATTTTCCATGCGGAATTGGGATTTCCGCATCATTTACCATTTTGATGGAACGGCTGGAAATATTCTGGATATACTCCATATTCACAAGGAAGGATCGGTGGGGACGGAAAAAATTGCTGTACTGCATCAGCTGTCCTGCCAGATCATCCAGACTCCCTGCGCTTTCCAGAACTGCTCCGTTTTCCAGATGAAATAAAAGTTTTCGTCCCAGCACCGCATCCATCAGCCGGAAAAAGCTTTCCTCCCAGATCGGTTTCAACTGGTAAAAATAAGCTCCAACCGAATAAGATTCCACCGCAAACTCCGGGGATGAGGTCAGAAAAATAATTTTCATATTCATGTCATACTGGCGGATCTCTTTTGCCACATCCATGCCATTCTGCCCCGGCATCACGACATCGAGAAATAATATATCCGGTCTTATGCCCTTCTCAATCTCCGTCAGCAGTTCAAACGGACTCTGGAATGCTGCATAGGTGATATCCTCATTCCGCTCTACCCGGTAGCGGTCTAATAATTCGTTCATCTGATGAAGCACTTCCATATCATCATCACAAAACGCGATCTTTATCATAAAATTTTGTTTTCTCCTGCGTAATTATAATATTTCCATACCTCTTGTGATTCATTTTACTGTCACAGGAAGCCTGCAAAATGTTTTTTCCACATATTATTATACTTCACAGAAGGGAAAATGAAAAGCCAATGTCCGCTACCTCCGCAGATCCTCAAATGCTCCATACACATCCAGCGTTCCATACCCCCACGACGGATTCGGATAACTCCTGTCATCCGCCCGGTCTGCTCCGCGGATCAGCATATTTTTGATATCCGCAGAGGACATGAAAATCTGATTTCTTTTTACCAGTCCCCATTCCATGATCTGCGCACATGCCCCGGCTGTGATCGCTGCCGCCGCACTCGTCCCGGTCATGGTCACAAAGCGGTTCCGCAGTCCCGGTCCATACACATTCACCGCCGGGGCACAGAAATCCGGCTTTACCTCACCGGAAAGTGTAAATCCCCTGCCCGAGTCCAGATACAGACCGCCATTTGCCACATTGTAGCCGCCCGTGCTTATGACCTGCCCTGCATTGCCCGGCACGGTGATCGTATGATTCGGATTTGACCGCAGGAAAAAAACATTTCCACTCGTAAAATTCCGCATGGGAAGCCACATATTGTAATCCCCTGTCACAATGCTCTGCGGATACACGTTGATCGTCCAGATCCCCTGCGCTGCGTTTGAAAAACGTAAATAAATAAGCTGGTTTCCCTGCCGCCTGCCCGTCAGCCGGTAGTCGATGCTGACTCTTGTCTGCTCGAAAATAAAGACAAACTCCTGTCTTCCACCGCTCCGATAAGGCACTTTTGGCAGCACTTCCCCGGTGGGCGAGCTGACCGATACCGCATAAAGCTCCGGCGCATTTGCCCACATCTCAATGAAAAAGCCCGGCATATTTTCCTCCACCGAGACTTCCACCGATTCGTACTCCATGTCCGGCTGTATTTTTCCAAGAAAATGATGTCTTGCATTCGCCTCGTTTCCTACTGCTGCCACACTGCATCTTTTCCGCCTTCTGGATACAATATCCAGATAAGTTGCCAGTTGTCCGTCCTTGCCACGGTTTCCCATGTTGCTTCCTAGTGCAATGCAGATCACAAGCGGCATATCCCGCTCCTTTGCCAGCCGGTCCAGATAGCTGACTGCCATCATGATATCATTCTCCTGATACGCCGGAACAGAATCCGGTATAAAATAAAATTCCCGCAGATAAATTTTTGCCTCTTTCAGTTTTACGACTGCGATCTCGGAAAACGGCGCCGCCCCGATAAAATTATCTTCCACATCCTCGCTTCCACATGCCACCCCGGCCACAAAGGTTCCATGTCCATTGGTATCCATGGACGGAACTGTTTCCAGCGGATTTTCTGCCCGGAGTGCGGCATTGATCTGCTCTGTCTTATACTCGGAACCATATGCGATCCCCTCCGGCTTTGTTCCATCCCGGATCGTCTGATCCCAGATGCGGTAAATCCTTGTTGTCCCATCAGAATACTGAAATACCGGATTTCGGTAATCGATCCCGGTATCGATAAATCCGATCATCACGCCCTGCCCTTTCAGTGCGAGTGCCGGCTGCTGCTGTAATTTTAATATCCCCGAAACCTCAAGCGCCGTCTCATCCAGAAGTCCATAGCACTTTGGAACAGAAGCATAGGAATCTGCCGGAAAATCAAATATCCGGAAAAAACTCCTCGGATAAAAATAAGTATCCTTTTCCTCATCGATCCGCTGGATACAATCACTTGAAAGGTCAATCACATCCAAAACATCTTTCGATATGATAAAATCCACATAATCATTGGAATAAATCTTTTCTTCACAGTCAGACATAAAAAACTCCGCACACCTATCTTTACAATAAATGCCGGAGTTTTGTCTTTTATTCCTTTAAATTGCTGGCTTTTCTTCGATCGCTGCACAGCCGCGCATCGTGATGAGCGGGCCGCCCTTTTTCTCTACATAATCTTTTGTGATCGTCACCATGCCAATGTTGTCATCCTTCGGGATTTCATACATGATATCTAACATAAAATCTTCGATAATAGAGCGGAGAGCACGCGCTCCTACCTTTTTCTCTTTTGCTTCCTTTGCGATAGAATGAAGCGCTTCCTCGTCAAATACAAGCTTTACCTCATCCATGGCAAGCAGCTTCTCATACTGCCTGATGATTGCATTCTTCGGCTCTTTTAAAATACGCACGAGCATATCTTCCGTCAGTGCCTCCAATGTGAACATGACCGGCAGACGTCCTAAAAATTCCGGGATCATACCAAATTTGCGCACATCTTCTGTCGTCACTTTTGCAAGCAGGTTCTCGTCATTGTCATATTTGTCCTTCAGGTCTGCCTTAAATCCAATGGAAGCTTCCTTGTTCAGACGCTCCTTAATGATATCTTCCAGATCCGGGAACGCTCCTCCGCATATAAAAAGAATGTTCTTCGTGTTGACCATCGTCATCGGAACCATCGCATTTTTACTGCTTGCCCCTACCGGCACTTCCACTTCCGCACCCTCTAACAGCTTTAACATTCCCTGCTGGACAGATTCTCCACTGACATCGCGCTGGTTTGTGTTGCGCTTCTTTGCGATCTTATCGATCTCATCGATAAAGATGATGCCGTGCTCTGCGCGCTCCACATCATTGTCAGCAGCCGCTAACAGTTTGCTGACTACACTCTCGATATCGTCACCGATATAACCGGCTTCTGTCAGGGAAGTTGCGTCCGTGATGGCAAGCGGCACATCTAATAATCTTGCCAGTGTCTTGACCAGATAAGTCTTACCACTTCCAGTCGGTCCGATCATGAGCATGTTGGATTTTTCGATTTCCACACCGTCCTGCACATCAGAAGCAATTCTCTTGTAATGATTGTAAACTGCTACGGACATGACTTTTTTTGCATGTTCCTGTCCGACCACATACTCATCCAGTGATGCTTTGATCTTATGCGGTGCCGGGATCGCATGAATATCGATCTCCGGCTTTCTCTCCTCTTTTGGTTTCTTTTTCTTGATCTTCTGGCTGTTTGGCATACCGCCCATCATATTTTGCAGATCAGAGAGATTGATCATGCTGATATTAGGCATCTTATCCAGATTCATATTATTAAAACTTCCCATGTTCATCATATCACCCATTGGGAATCCTGTGCCATTCATGCTGTCGAACGTTCTCTGCATACAGTCATGACAGATGGAAATGCTGTTTGGGATCCTGATCATTTTTCCGGCTATATGCTCCGGTCTGTGACAGATGTAGCAGATCTCCTCGTACTCATCATCCTTCTTCTCATCACTCTCCTGTGCATCTGCCGTGGTGTTCACCACTTCCGCACTCTCTGCTTCCGTTGTATGTAAATTATTGTCAGAGGCTGCCGGCTCTTTGTTCTCTTCTCCGTCGATTACCTCTCTGAAATCATTATCTGACATTGAAATCTCCTTAATATCCCTGAAATTACTTTCTGTTTTCGTCGCCTCAAAAAATGCGATGGGTTTATTATAATTCAAATAAAAATGAATCACAACTAATTTGGCAAGATTTCATTTTTATTTAAGATATTTTCTTTGAAAAACATACTAATATTTGACCTTCCTGATTTTATGGGTTAGAATACAGCTACACACAAAAAAACTTTCGGAAAGGTGACTCATGTATACAAAAGAAACCTCTTTTAGCAGACGAATGAAACAGACAGAACAGCATGCTGCCTCACTGCTGCAGCAAATTCTGATCTTCGTTTTGATTTTCCTTGTCATTTTTATGATGGTGTAGATCCAGAATCTACATGGAACTGCCCACGTGGTAAACTATGCCGGTCTTGTGCGCGGAGCCACGCAGCGTGAAGTCAAGCTTGAGATTACCGGAACTGCAAATGACATGCAGATCGAGTATCTGGATAAAATTTTGTCCGGTTTAAAATATGAAGATGGAAATTATAATCTGGTAAGCCTGAAAGATCCTGCTTACCAGCAGTGTCTGGACAATCAGATTGAATATTGGGAACTACTGAAAGAAGAGATTTATACTGTTCGTGAAAAGGGCTATGAAAACACCAATGTTGTCTCAATGAGTGAAACTTATTTTGAATATGCCGACGAGACGGTGACTGCTGCCGAACAGTACTCGGAAAAGATTGCTGCACGTATCCGGCTGACCGAGATTATTTCTGCGCTTGATATACTATTGTTAATCTTTTTGATCGTCCAGCAGCAGATCCAGCACATTAAGGCCGTCAGGGAAAATCATATTTTATCCAAGAAAGCCTACCTGGATGTGCACACCGGACTTCCAAACAAAAGCCGCTGTGAAGACCTTTTGAACTCTTCCGGTTTTATCACTGAGCCGCTGTGTTTTGTTATGTTCGACTTAAATAATTAAAAAGAAGTGAACGATACCCTTGGACACGCTGCCGGGGATTCGATGATCGCCAATTTTGCCCACATTTTAAGAAAGGTAGTTCCTGAAAAAGATTTTGTCGGCAGATACGGCGGTGACGAATTTATCGCTATTTTGTATGACACCACCTCCGGGCAGGCAGACGAACTATTGGAAAAACTACATGCTACGATCAAACAGTATCATTCCAGCAATATGCCGGATGCGATCAGTTACGCCTATGGTTACAGCTACTCCATGAATTACAAAGATTGTACGCTCCGCAATCTGCTTGACAAAGCAGACCATGAAATGTATCTGAATAAACAGGCACAAAAAAAGAAACGATAAGCCGTTTCTTTTTTTGTATTTCTCTATCATTTACGGATTTGCAGTTCCATTTCCGGCATTCCCACCGGTTCCGTTGGTATTCTCTGCATCTCCGCCGGTTGCATCGTTTGTGAGATCATTCACACCATTTTCCACACCATCGATCACATCTTTACCGGCGTCGCCAACACCGTCCACCACATCCTCGATCACGTTGCCGTTTTCATCCACACGGTTGTTGTCCTTGTCCTCTGTGGTGCCAATATTATTTTTGTCATTGTCTGTGGTAGTGTCCGCATTGTTATTCAGACGGTTTTCCGTGCTTGTGTTTGTACCGTTTGTGCCATTATTTTTATCGTTTGCATTGTTATTTCCGCAGCCTGCGACAGCACTCAACGATAACATAAGCATCATTCCAGCCAAAAGTAATTTCCACTTTCTCATAGTCATTTCTCCTTTTCTTTTACAGAGTATATTTGCTCTGTTCTTCAAAAATAGTATGACCATCGATTTTTTTCTTATACATATTCTGTAAAAAAATTTAATTTTGTGGATAATACCCCAGTTCTCTTGATAATTCTTCCTGTACTTTTTTCACATCCACGGCAAGTTCTTCCACGCGCTCTCTCGTCATACGGCTGACCGGTCCGGAAATGCTGAATGCATATTTCACTTCCTTGCTGTAACCATGCAGGCAGGCAGCGATACATCGCACGCCCTCCTCGTTCTCCTCGTCGTCTAACGCATAACCGTTCTTACGGACTTCCTCTAACACCTGCATCATCTCGTCAATGTCAGTGATCGTCTTATCCGTTTTCTTCTCGATAATGCTCTCGTTCCAGATCTGTTTTACTTCTTTCTCCGGAAGCGTTGCCATGATTGCCTTGCCCACGCCGGAACAATACATCGGATGCACCATGCCGACGTGTGATACCATGCGGATCGTGCCAACTTTTGCTTCTATTTTATAGATGTACAAAATGTTGTTGCCTTCCCGCTGTACAAGATGCACTGCTTCCCCACTGATATCGGACAGGCGCTCCATATAAGGTTTTGCGATCTGTAAAATGTCGGTACGCTCTAAGATTTTTCCCGCCATGCTCACGATTTTGTAAGAAAGCATGTATTTCTGCGTTGTCTCGTCCTGTTTTGCATACCCCATATAGATCAAGGACATTAATAAGCGGTGGACCGTACTTTTGTGAAGTCCGAGTTCTGTGCTGATCTCCATTAACCCCATCTCGCCATGCTCTGCTAACATCTCAAGCACCTGGAAAATTCGTTCTGCAGACTGCACCGGATTTTTTGTTTCTTTTTCTTCTGCCATCGTAGGTGTCCCTTTCTTCCTGTTCACAATATAATTCTGTAAAACCAAAAAAAACTCTGGATTTACCTATATGTTTCATATTTCAGATTCTCGTTTCATATTGTGGAACTTTCTTTTTTCTCATATTAACAGCTACTATTAGAAATGTCAAGGGAATTGAGTTGGAACTATTGACATCCGTTTTTCTGATGTTATAATAAAATTGTACCGTTTTATGGAACATTGTTTCGTATAATGGAACTTTATATAAGAACACAATCATCCAAAACATGGATGAGAAAATAAGAATGATAAGGAGAATCATCATGAACAAAGTATTAGAAGAGATTTCCAAAATTGGTATTGTACCTGTTATCGCCCTGGATCACGTAGAGGACGCTGCTCCTTTAGCAAAAGCATTATGTGACGGAGGACTTCCTTGTGCAGAGGTTACATTCCGTACTGCTGCCGCTGAGGAATCTATCCGTATTATGGCTGAGCAGTTCCCGGAAATGTTAGTAGGTGCCGGAACCGTTCTTACTACAGAGCAGGTTGACCGCGCTGTAAACGCCGGAGCAAAATTCATTGTAAGTCCTGGCTTAAATCCAAAAGTAGTGAAATACTGTGTAGAAAAAGGAATTCCGGTTACTCCTGGATGCTCTAACCCAAGTGACGTTGAAGTTGCTATTGAACTTGGTCTTGATGTTGTAAAATTCTTCCCTGCAGAGGCAGCCGGCGGATTAAACATGATCAAATCCATGGCAGCTCCTTATGTAAATATGAAATTCATGCCAACCGGCGGAATCAATGCGAAAAACCTTACAAATTACCTTGATTTCAACAAAATCATCGCATGTGGCGGTTCCTGGATGGTAAGCAAAGACCTTGTTGCTGCAAAAGACTGGGCTGGTATCACAGCACTCACAAAAGAAGCAGTTTCTACCATGTTAGGTTTCAAACTTCTTCACGTTGGTGTAAACAATGCATCTGAGGAAGCTGCTGCTTCTGATTCTGCAAAATTCGCTACATTACTTGGACAGGATGTAAAAGTTGGAAACAGCTCTATGTTTGTTGGTTCTCTTATCGAAATGATGAAAAATCCAGGACGTGGAACCTGTGGTCATATCGCAATCCAGACAAACTATCTTACACGTGCAATGTACCACTTAGAGAAACGTGGTTTTGTATTTGATGAGTCTTCTTTCAAATATGATGCAAAAGGAAATATCACAGTTGCTTATTTAAAAGATGAAATCGCCGGTTTCGCTGTACATTTCAACCAGAAATAAGACAGGAGACAGATTATGACAGATCAGAATTGTGCTTATTGTATGGAAGGTGACTTAGTTGCCCAGTTTGGCATTAAAATCTGTGAACTTCCATCCTCCAAAGTTTATTTATTTAAAGAACAAAGCCATAAAGGACGTGTGATCGTTGCCCATAAGAAACACGTCAGTGAGATTGTAGAGTTGACTGCCGAAGAACGCGCTGCTTACATGGAAGATATCAACCATGTAGCAGAGGCTCTTCACAAGGCATTCCATCCTCAGAAGATCAACTATGGTGCCTATGGTGACACCGGACATCATCTTCACTTCCATCTTGTACCAAAATACACAGATGGCTATGAATGGGGTGGCGTTTTTGCCATGAATCCGGGTGAAAAATTCCTGTCAGATGCAGAATATGCTTCCCTGATTGAAGAAATCCGCAAGTATTTATAACCAGAGTTTAACGTATGAACTGCCGCTTGCAGGTGGTGTTACGGATTTCCAGAGCTACTGTATTGCATGCATAACAACTTTATAAAATAAAAAATAGAACTGTTTGTTTTCAGGAGCGCTT
>ULPS01051961.1_pt1 | contig 12481 bp, 16 predicted proteins | sample 1953711 | NCBI WGS metagenome assembly ULPS01 (sample SAMEA4835635, study PRJEB28245) | human gut metagenome | biome: gut microbiome; material: fecal sample | place: Denmark | collected 2008 | reverse complement strand
AGAATCACTGCCGCCGCAAGAAGGATCACTGCTGTCATAAAGATCAACAGAATTTTTTTCATTCCTGTCTGTTTCTGCATAAATTATATTCTCTTCTTTCCTTACATTTTCTTTGGTCTACGGTGTACCGACACTTGCCGAGATGTATTTCCTGCTCTCGTCTATACATACTTCCAGTCTGCCGCTCTCTGTTGCCGTTTTACGGCTGAAGAGAGCGGCAGACTGGACACTGAAAACTTCTATTACCGATTCTTTTCACTCACTGTAAACTGCTTACTCAGAATCACTCTGCATCTGCAATCTCAATTCCAAAAGTAATACTTCCTGTGTAAGGAACGCCAACTACAAGTCTGTCCTTATTAGCATCTACAATGACCGGTTTGATCTGATACTGCTTTGTCTCATTTCCGGTAAAAGATACAACTTCACTTCCTGTAGCGGTATCCTGACCTGTTGTCTCGATCACTTCACCATCCTCTGAAATGATCTGGTAACGGAGTGTACGGGCATGATTGACGTCAACGAAATCCCTGTCCGCCTCCAGAACTAACTGATTTCTAAAATAGTTGGTTCCGGCGATCGTAACGGATATCCTCTGTCCTTCTGCAAGATTCTCAACCTCAGATGCTGTTACATCTACTGTTGTTCCGTCATTTCCCATATTGACAGTGGCCGGAATTGTCACAGTATAGGTAGGATCCGCTGTCAGCACTGCTGAGATTTTCTGGGTACTCTCTGCCGCCATAGCAGTAACAGACATCGCCATACAAGATACAGCAGCAAGAAATACAGCTAAAACTTTCTTCTTCATACATTATTCCTCTTTTCTGATAAATTAACGCTTTGTTATCTGTTCACAGGACTCCTGAAACTTTCTTTATCATATATAAGCAATATTAAAACTTCACACTTCTATCTGTAAAAATCACGAAAAATTTTACAAAGAAGTTCTCCTCTTCCAGAGGGATAATCTCCATTTCATCTATCTTCCGAAAATTTAAAAGTAAGTAAACGAAATGCAATGAACTCAAAGTTATTCTATTTATTAGGTATCCCCCCTGCATAAGAAGAATCAAACGAAATAAAGGGCATTTTTCATGCTCTCTTATTCAGGTAATCAGCAAGAGAAGTCATTTAGACGGAAGACTGCCTGTTTACATTTTACAATGCTTTATTTTCATCCCACGCAATTAATTTCATCTGACTTTTTACAGCATTTATTATCTTTGAGGATAAATATATCTCCGGCAGTTTTTTCTTTGAATATGCCCAGAGCGGATCATCCTGAGTCTGACTCACCAGTACTGCTGTAAAAAATCTTTCCCAGCTGACATATTCTCGGCTGTCTATATAATTTTCCGGTTGTTCGAGGATCTGTGACCCCCTGGCATTTGGAATCATATTTGTTGACAACAGAATCCATTCAAAAGATTCAGGTGCGTATAAAACAATATCTCCAACTGTTTTCAGATATTCGCTGACATCCCTCATTTCTGATCCAAATGCCGCACCGTCCACTATAATCAGACCTGTTTTTTCCTTCTTCCCCACCTTCTGGAGACTGGAAATAATATTGGATTTCCCATTTGCAGGGATACAGCTGATATTTCTTCCTTTTGATAATTCTGAAAAGAATTCATATCCGGAATTTGAATCTTCTATGATCACATACTGCGGATATACCATCCCCTGTTCCGATATTTCTCCATAGAGATGATAGATTTCATTGTATGTCTGTCTTGCTTTGTGAAATTTTCCCGATTTACGAAAACCGTAAATTTCATTCACACTGTAAGGAAGCATCGGAAGTTTTTCCCGAGTAGCAATTACAAAATAATTATCGGAGTTCTGCACCAGATTAGCAAATTTCTTCGAAGTAAGGAAGCGGTTTCCTTCATCGATAAATATAATACTGTTCGATATTTCTGAAATCTGCCTTTCCCAATCTTCATTATCTATCGTCCTGCAGTCTCTATCACATGAAAGAGATACACCACTGTCAGAACCGTATCTTCTGTAATCCCGGATAAGGTCGATCAGAACAGTCTTTCCGGAACCACTGTCCCCTGTGAGTATGGTAATATTTCTTTTTATGGTGAAATCATATTTTACTTTTCTGGATTCTACGATTATTCTGTGTGAACCTTTCATAAACACTACTCCTGTTTCATTTGATTCAAGTATCTGCTCGCAACCGGAATCAGTTCTCTCATAGAATGAACGATTTCTCCGCCGTTTTCTATCCGAATTTCAAATTCTGTATCTTTTCCAAAACTCATCATATGCCTTAAATTAATCGTCAGATCTTTCTGCTTTCCTATTTCCAGGATCCATTTTGCGCAGTTGTCCCCACACGTAGATGCATTAAAAATCTTATCCGGCTCGTTCAGCATTAATAGAAGCGTCTTTACACCACCAGAAAGTCTCTCCGGTGGAATCTGCCCTAAAACCGGGCTTTTAATGCACTCTCCACTTAAAACATCAGAGTCGTCAACATCTTTTATTATCTTTTTTGCAAGTTCAGATTCAATCCATTCCGGTTCATAGGTATTTTTAAAATAAACATTTGTATTATAAATGCTGTTTTCTGCATTTCCATATATGATCGTAAGCATACAATACCTCCATTTTCCGTTTTCTCATCGATGATTAAAATTGTAACTTACATAGCTGCTTCTGCACCTTTTATCTTATCATACTTATCTCTTACACTTTATATTATATTTAACACAGCATTTTTTAATTTATATGGGAAATATAAAGATTACAGATATAGTTTACTGTATACGATTATAATAAAGAATGAATCTAACGCAGCCAGACAAATATAGCAAAAAACAGCCAGAATCCTGCAAAAGCAGGATTCTGGCTGTTTTTTTATACGTTCCCGAGGTGATTCGAACACCCGACCTACCGCTTAGGAGTTCAGTTGAATCCATGCTTTTACTAGCAAAGTATATCAAAGAAATACAATGGAATCAAGGGTTTTCTACCGGTCATGTATCAATCGTATGTAAGCAAAATCAAACTAAATAAAAGGCATTTTTCAGGCTCTCCTTTGCAGGTGATTAGCAGGAGAGGTGAATTTAGGTGGAAGGTTGATTGTTCGCTTTTTATAGTATTGTATACACTCTTAATATATGAGCTAATTCATTAATTTTATATTAATGATATTACCCCAGTCTCTCTTAATCCTTGTAATAACAAAGACGGATTAGCACTCTTTTTAGAACTTTTTATACTTACATATGCCCGATAATTATCTTTAAGTATCTCAAATATGTGTTCCAAATTACTGTTCGGATTTTTTTCCCAACACATAACTACTTCTGACACAAAACTTGATAAATAGTCATCTAGGTGCTCTATGTATCGAATTAATGATGCACTTTCATTAAGAGCTGAGTGTGCAATTTCATTTCTGATTCTATACAGCCGACTCAACTGTCGTTTGATGTTACAATAATGTCGATCAATTCTATTGAACATTTCATGTCCATCTACTGCAATCTGATGCAATTCTTTACATCTTTCAACAAGAAGATTATTAACCGAGCATTTTTCTAACATCTCCTGATAATAATTTTCATTATTCATAGCTAGTATTACATCTTTTACTACTTTTTCTTTTGATGGATGTTTTAAATTTATCGTATTTTGTTCTAAATCAAAACTAACATTACACCGTAAACAGTCCTCACTAAAATTTCTAAAAAGTCTATAAATATACCTTAAGCATAATGCAGGGGGAACTGTTTCCAATACATTACTAATAATATTATCATACATTTCGGTTCTACACAGCGATTCTAGCGCTACCCATGTATTCATAAATTTTTCTTCTTGTGCATATGACGCTTTCCCCATATTTGTATAACTGTATGTAGCTCTTAATTTTACTTTTACATTATGATTTGCACCATATTCTAACTGTTTAGCGGCACGAAATACTTTGCCTGCACTTTCTAAATAATCATATGTACTATACAATTCCTTAGATTTCAAAATCTTATGATATTGATTCGAAGTATTAATTGAAATCCATGTTACATCTCTCATATCCCATGGATTTATTAAATTATAAAAGCTAAAAACATTTAAAATATCTGCTATTTTAGAGATTGCCATATACGATGCACTATAAAAATCATGTGCAGAGACTTTCATCAATAAATATTTTTGATTATCCTCCAACTTTTCATTTAATCCCGAATATCTGCAAATAATCTCATCCTTTTCTAAAAGTTCTATCTCAAATTCTCTAATATGATTTAATACTTTTTCTCTGGCACTTTCTGTCTTTTGCCCCTGAGCACTAATTACTCTTACTTTCAAAGGAAACAGAATGTGGTACTCGTCAGTTGCTGCTAATATCTTACACTTTAATTGTTCCCAACAATTATCATTATCTTTTGATCCTTTAAGTATCCCTACAACATTAAATAACGCTTCTGAAGACCAACCTTTTTCTGCACAACAGCTAATTAACTGATTTGTCTTTGCAATAATTGCAGCATTCTCCTGATTATCGATACTTTCTTTAAGACTAATTAGTAAATTATTAAGATAGTTCGGTTCTATTATACTTAAAGAATATTCTATCTGATATGCCAAAGCTTTTTGTTGAGTATCCGTTTCCGCTTTATCTGCCACATGGCTAAGCAGACGCGCTTTCACTATAGGATAAAATTCAGATAAAATATGATCTTCTTTTATGATGGACACGGCTTCGCTTTTGCATTCATTTATGTTATCATTCGTACAATGATGCCTTTTCAGTCTTTGATCAATTACTTTTCTTAACTCCTTCAAAATGGATAAAGTATTCATAACTTTAAATTGATATGAGTCAAGTGTTTTTCGCTCTGTTAACTCTCTCCACACTTGATAGAACAAAAAATATTTTGATGCAACTCCACTATTATCTAAATCTGTGTTATTACAGCCTTTTACCATCCATTTGCCCTCCAAAAACTCATAGATCATATATTTTTTTTGCTATTATTTTACATTTTCTACCTCTTGACGAAAATTTGTTCGCGATATATACTGTAATTGAATAGAACAAATCTAAGTAGAAGAGACTCGTTTAATGACATACAAAGAGCCTGAGAGCCGTGTCATTTTACCTGTCTCTTTTTTTGTTTATTTTACTATAATTCCTTCAGGAAAACAATTCAAAGGGTAATAAAATATAGACCATATAAAAGCCGGAGGTCTCTAATGTAAGTTTATAGATTATCTCCAATCTCAACAAAATCGCACTACTTCTCGGACGCCTTATACAGATAACCCGTGATGGTAATATCATGGATAATAAAATTAAATAAAAAGCAAAAGGCAGAACCATCCTTTTCTCCGGACAGTTCTGCCTATGTTTTTATAACCCTTTTGCTAATGTTTTCAACAGCGCCGCCATCTCCGGCTTCGCCAACAGCTTCATCAAAAGCTCCTGATCCGTCTCCTGTGCTGAATCCGCTGCTTTCTCCTGATCTTTTCCCGCATCCTCTTTCTTCGGAGTATAAAACGTCTCTTCAAATCTCTGTGCATTCATCCTCCGATCATCATCAATAATATGCGAATACACATCCGCTACCATCTTTGCCTGAGCATGGCCGGAGTCTCCCTGCACTGATTTCATATCCCCGCCGTTCAGTTTCAGCTTATAAGTGATACTGGAGTGCCGCAGTGAATGGAATACGATCTTCGGTAGATCGTGCTCCTGAATCAGCTTATTCAGTGCCCGGTTAATCACCTGCCCCTCCATCGGTCTGCCGTTTGTGGAGCAGAATACAAGCTGATAATCTGTAAACTCTGATCCAAAGAGTTCCTTCAGCTCTTCAATCTCTTTCTTACGAGCGATCAGCATTTCAGCAACTGTTTTCGGCAGGAATACTTTTCTGATACTGGTCTTGGTTTTCGGTTCTTTTAAAACCAGACGCGTATTCGTACTCGACAGCGCCGCAGGGAATTTCATAATCACGCCTTTATCATCCAGTTTTTCCAGAGCATCCCGGTTGACGCGCTGCAGCTCTTTATTGACAAAGATGCTTGCACGCCCCTGCTCTATGCTTGTCCGGGATATGTCAATGCAGTCCCACGTCAGTCCGAGCATCTCCCCCATACGAAGGGAACAGGAAAAAGCCAAGTTCAATGCCAAAGATAAGATATCATCATCACATACATCCAGAGCTTTAAACAGCGTCTCCGCCGTCCAGATGTTCCGCTCCGTCTTTTCCTCTTTCGGAAGTGTTGCGTGCTCTACCGGATTCCGTGCCATCAGCTCCCACTTAACTGCCTGATTGAATGCATTCCGCAGTAGCTTGTGAATCTCTCTTACTGTGTGCGGTGTAAGGAATTCATTTTTCGACCGCTTGTATTTGCTTGAAACAGCTTTCACAGAAAGCAGATCGCGGTAATATTTATCCATGATACGGGGTGTGATATCTTCCAGTTGCATATCGCCGATAATAGGATTGATATAATGATTGATCAGGCTTTTTCTACCTTCGTATGTAGACATCGCCCATGTACTTACTCCATAGATCGACATATATTCTTCCAGAAGCTCACTTAACGTTTTTGCCACTGGAGGAATAAAAGTTCCGGTATTCTGCTGAAATTCCACCTGTGTTTTCCGCTTTTTTGCTTCTGCGTTTGTATTGAACGTTTCCCATCTCTGGCGCTTCACTCCGTTTTCATCCGTATAAGTATAGACTACGGAAAACTTCTTTTTTCGCTTTACGATTGATGCCATCGTGTTATTCTCTCCTTTCTGCTGCAGTATCAGCAGCATCTTTCTTTTTATAATGATTCTGCCCGGCATACCATTCTTCAAAGCTTTCGACCATCACACGCATCTTGCCGCCTATAGTCACCACTTTAAACCAGTTCTTTTTTACCAGATAATAACTTTCCGTCTTACCCAGACCAAGTAATCTTCCCATTTCCGGAACAGACATACTTTTCTTTCGTTCCATCGAACCACTCCTTTTCCTATGTAATTATGAAGCCAAGCCCTGCGGCTTGACTTCATAATACTGGTCATTTATTCTTTTTTGAAGTTTGTCAAATTCCGAATCGACATCCTTGACAAATCTACATCTGGTGATCTAACCAGTCATCAAAGCTCTTCTTTGAAATTCGGATATGTCCGCCGACCCGGACGCTGTGAAATACATTCTTCTTTACCAGATTATAAGCAGTCGGACGGCTGATACTTAAGATATCCTGAATCTCGTCAACAGTATAAGTACGCTTTTCATCTGATCTCTCCATCATGGCTTCTGCATTCTTTTCATTTAATTCCTCAATTCTATGCTCAAACATTTTCTTCTCCACTCCATTCTCTCTCATCATTGTTCCTGCTGCCGTAATAATATAAAAAAGTATTCTTACGGCGCTTCCACATCTTCTGAAATATAAATCCCCAAACTGACCTTAATCGCTTCATCTACACCGCGCATTTCTTCCTTTGACACTTTCCCCAGATAACTTATAACCCTCGACTTATCAATAGTCTTAATCTGCTCCAAAAGTGCAACCGAATCTTCCTGAAGTCCGCGGACTCCCGACAGCAGATAATGTGTCGGCTGATCCTTTTTCTTGTTTACCTGCGTAGTCAGCGGCGCAACAATCAACGTCGGACAAAACAAATTACCGGTATTATTCTGAAGCACAAGCACCGGACGCGTGCCTCCCTGCTCTGAACCCTTAAATGGATTCAGATTTGCCATATAAATATCCCCTCTGCGGTAAACCCAGTTTTCTTTCATCATCTATCTTCCTCCTTATGTGTGCGGGATGTAATGAAAAGCCGCTGAAAATGAGATCTCCGGCGACTTTTCCACAAAAGTTATGATCTTTCTCACATTTGTCCACGACACCCCTGAGAATATGGAGGATAACTCCGGTGGGAAATCATCAGGCGGCGGCTTGCGAACCGCTCCATAGGAATCTAACCTCCCCGCCTTCTTTACAGCCGGGCTGCGAATTACAGAAGTATCATTATTCCCTGCCCGGATCATCGCCCTTCCGGATGCAAACCCGGAATCCACAGCTCGTAAAAACCGCTCCCTCCTGACAGAGATCATGGCGCACGGCTGCATGGCTTTCGCAGAAGCGACGGGCAGGAACGTACCTGATGAATGTATATGAAGTTTTCAATGTACAATGAGAAAACTCCGTCTCCATCCATCCCTTCGGATTTTCCCGAGAAGTTGTCCTCTCAGGGGATAGGCAGCGGGAAGGCTCAATCCGCAACCTGATTCTGAAAATTTTTCAAAATATTTTTCAGCCGCCGGATTTTCTTACTGATATTCTGATGGGTACTGCCTTCTATCTTTGCGATATCCGTCACCGTATAGCCCTCGATCACGTAAAGCGTCAACAGCTCTTTATCCTTTTCCGGCATCTTCTGTAAAATTTCACTCAGTACAGAATTTTCAATGTCATCAATCCATCCGTACCTCCGGTCCGGATCAATTTCTTCAGCCTGTACACTGAATCTGGAAGAAAACTTTTTCATAAAAGAAGAACGGTCGTCTGCGATCTCTTCCCCATCCGGCATCACAGTTGAAAAATAAGTATTATGGATACCGTAAGTACGATTCTTCCGGAATACTTCGCAGTCGAACTCATACATAGCCTCGATTGCAGATTCCTCCATCCCTGCTTCGCGATATTCCACACGCAGCTTTGCCCACATTGCATCAAACTTTCTCTTTTCACTTGCATAGTTAAAACTCATTCGGCTTCCTTTCCGAGCCACGAAAACGGAAGCCTGTTTTCAGCAAGCAAAAAAGAGCCTGACAAAATGAACACAATCATTTCAAAAACGATTGCTTCCGTTTTGTCAGGCTCTTAATGATTATTTCGTCAAGTTCAGTCCATTCACAAACTCTTGATCTCCGGCGCTGCCTCTGAGGATTCTGCTGTCCAATCTGGCAGTTCCTCCGGAGATCTCACCCTATTTAGTTTTTGTATCAATTCAGCCCTGTTCCAGACACTGCTTATAACTCTTTACACGCCGTGCCATTCCCTCTGTCGATCCACCACAACAATCTGCTGTCTCCGTAACGGTAATGCGGCTGCCCTCAACTTCTATCGTCAGATCACTGTGACATTTATGGCACTGTATCTCCGCATTACTCGCTGTACAGCGAAATAAAATCTTCCCGCATACCGGGCACGTAACAATATACTTTTTTGAGCCTTCCATCCCTGTAGTCCTCCCTTCAATGGCAACACTCCACTTAAAAATCCTTTCTAAGCATCCCCGTCCGTCAAAGGGAAAGTAAACCGGACGGTTCCGCAATATCATAACGCCGGCAAATTCCGACGCGGAATAATTCCGCTGCCGGCGGTATAACTAAACTGATGTTTTGGCTTCTACAAACCACTTAAAATTGTCTTCATAATACAGATGATGTCTTTTTCCGCCTATCATCACCGTATAGCGCAGACCGACGCCGCCCGCTTTCCTGCTGGCCGCCCGTTCAACCTGAACCACGCGGTCGATATCAAAACGCCGCCCGTCCTCCCATATAATCCACAGCGGACGCAAAAACCCATCTGCGGAAAATTCTGCCGCCGTACTGACGTATACTTTGCATGAACTTTCATCTCCCATGCTGCTCTGCCTCCTTCACTTCATCACCGCACTCCGGTTAAATTTCCTCTCTGCATATAACCGCAGGGATGAACGATATTGTCCTCTTTTGCATTCAGTGCTGAAAGTTTTTTATCCTGATACATGATTCCTCTCTGAATCGAATAAAACCCGAAGCGCTTTCGTATTATATCAACTGTCTGATCCATTCTGTGATACCGCTCGCGCCGTTCCTGATCGCTGAATAGTGAAAGCTGCACAGGTGCAGTATCTATCTGCAGATCTGAAACACGAACGCCAACACTGCGGATCGGCTTCTGCCAATTATAATTTGCCCGGAACAGCTCCATTGCATATGTGGCTATCTCACTGGTAATATTAGTGGAAAGCGGCACTTTCTTCTGCCGGGTAAAGCTGAACAGATCCTTATCCCGGACAGATATTTCTACTACATTTCCAACAAAATGATGTTCACGCAGTCTGGCGGAAACGCTCTCTGCCAACAGCCAGACAATAATAGACACATCTGTTTCTGTCGTCAAATCCCGGGGCGTTGTCGTGCTGTTCCCGATTCTTTTAATCGGCGCATTTTCATCCTGATAGCAAACCGGCGTATTATCGTTTCCATTTGCAAAATAGGAAAGGATCATCCCTACTTTTCCTAGATGGATTTTTAATATATCCGGATCAGTTTCCGCAAGAGCACCGATCGTATAAATGCCGAGTTTGTTCAATTTCTTCTTAGTTGCACGCCCCACAAAAAGCAGATCTTCAACCGGCAGAGGCCAGACGATATTTTTATAATTTTCCTGATTAATCACCGTAATCGCGTCCGGCTTCTTATAATCTGATCCGAGCTTTGCAAAAATCTTATTCCAACTCACTCCTATACTGACCGTAATTCCCAGTTCTTTCTTGATCCGGCGGCTGATTTCCTCCGCTATCTTTTCCCCCGAACCTTTCAGAGAACAGCTCTCTGTTACATCAAGCCATGATTCGTCAATACCGAATGCCTCCTGACGGTCCGTATAATCACTGTATATTTCATGTGCCAGACGAGAAAACCTTAAGTACAAATCCATCCGCGGCGGTACAAACACTATATCGGGACAGACCTGCTTCGCCTGCCACAGAGCCATCCCGGTTTTCACGCCCGCCTTCTTCGCAAGCTGATCTTTGGCAAGTACAATACCATGCCGCGCCTCCGGATCACCTCCCACTGCTAATGGTTTGCCCCGCAGTTCCGGACGATGCAGCAGCTCAATACTTGCGTAACAGTTATTCATGTCTGAATGAAGAATAGTCCTTTTCATACTCACACCTCTGCTTGACAAATAGGCAATTAAATGATATTTTATAGGCAAGTAATTTCCTCTTGTTGACTTTGATTATAGGCAATCCGATTGCCGATGTCAAGAGGCAATTCGCGAGATAAAGGAAATATATTTCCTATTTGGAGGTGTAAAAGATGAAATTCGGTGAGAAAATCAAAGAACTGCGCACACAGAAAAAAATGTCTCAGACAGAGTTAGGGAAAGCAGTCGGAGTATCTCTCCGCACAGTCCGCGGATGGGAAGTAGAAGGACGTTACCCCAGACATAAAGATCTGTATTATAAACTGGCTGAAATTTTAGGCTGTGATATTTCTTATCTGATGAGTGAAGAAGAAAGCTTTATTACAGAAGCTTCAGAACAGTACGGAAGCCGCGGCGCAAAACAGGCTCAGATGATATTAGAACAGACCGCTGCAATGTTCGCAGGAGGGGATTTAAGCGATGAAGATCAGATCGAATTCCTGAACGAAATCCAGACCCTCTACCTTGACTCGAAAAAACGTGCCAAAAAATTTACTCCAAAAAAATACCGCTCTGCTAACAGCGAATAAACTGACTGTCCGTTTTTTTGGACATCCTATATGTTAAGGTTTATCTATCCTGAAATTATTCGCCGTTGGAGGTGATACTTTACGAGCAACTATATTTATGATCGGGTACAGAAATTAATCAAAAAGCATCATACCCGCGATCCATTTAAGATTTTGGAAAGTATGAATGTGATTGTCATAGAATCGGATCGATTTAAATCCTTAAAAGGATTCTGCTTTATAAGCTGCCAGACGACCTATGTTGTCATCAATGCGTTTCTTGCAGACGCAGTGAAACAGATCGTTGCGGCGCACGAACTGGCACATATTGTTCTGCACCGAAGCCAGTTGAAAATAGCGCCTATGAAAGATACGGTTCTCTACGATATGGCGTCCCAGACAGAGTATGAAGCAAATCTTTTCGCCGCGGATCTGCTGCTTGATGATGAAGAAATACATAAACTGTCGCAGGATGAAGACATGGACTATTTCAATATGTGCAAGTCACTCTATGTCACGCCGGATTTTATGAGCTTTAAGTTATTCAGCCTGATCCGACGCGGGCATGCTTATAATCTGCCGCAGGGAATAGACAGCAGATTTTTGGCAAAATAATGAACTTTGCAGCCATTCGGGGCACAGGAAGAGACATGGAAAAAGGGAGTATCCCAAAGTTTTTCGCCATCCATACGGCATTCCTCACAGTATTCTACCTATAGGAGCTTCTTATTGACTCCATTCCGTAAAAGTTCTCTGCGGATGTAGTCATAATCAGGCATCCGTTTATTGGTTGCTGATTTTACCTTAGGAAAAAGCATTTCCTCAAGTGCGCTGTCGGTCATGTCATGATCCAGTGGCCAGGAAAGTTTTATTTCCGCAGCCTTTTTGACGACCTTGGCAACTGTGTTACGGGACGCACCGCAGCTATGCGCGATGCTCCGTTCACTGAATCCTAAGCTTTTCAGACGAAGGATTTCTCGATATTTGGTCATAATGGTGACCTCCTT
>ULPS01042866.1_pt1 | contig 12558 bp, 10 predicted proteins | sample 1953711 | NCBI WGS metagenome assembly ULPS01 (sample SAMEA4835635, study PRJEB28245) | human gut metagenome | biome: gut microbiome; material: fecal sample | place: Denmark | collected 2008 | reverse complement strand
CTCCCCCGCCACAAGTTCGCCCCGTTCATCGAACAAAGCAACGGTACCCTTAAATGGCGAGCCACCCTCACGGCACCCCAATGCAAGATACGCAGGGGTGCGTCGCTCGAAGCACTTCAGCAACTGGCTTACCACCTGGGTCCAAGCGTCATCTTCCGCACATATAGGAACATACAAAAGAATGGCATCACCACCGCAAACCATACCTATGCTGTTTTCGGCTTGGGGTCTAAGAGCAAGATCTTTCACGCGACAAACGTCCTTGCCAACCATGGTGCGCGCTTCGGCAATGGCATGGCATTCAATAGCGCCACCGCCAATAGTGCCGCAAACAAGCCCCGCTTTAGAAACAAGCATCTGAGACCCAGCATTGCGCGGGGTGGAACCCCTGCTCCCTACTACGGTAACCAATACAACGTCATGCCCTGCGCCCTGAGCCTCTACAATATGTTCTGCGATATCGCGCATGATTCACCTTGCCATTATTGTCGATTGCCGAGTATGCCGCTTAAACACAAAATAGCTTCCAATACGCCACCTGCCACCGACAAACCTTTGTCGGAAACCAGCCGGCAATAGCAAGCGTCACCGCGGGGATCCACATCACCGCACTTCAAGCCTTTAGAAACACGCACACCATCGGCTATCAATCCTCGAAGCACACCCGTAAGCATAGCCACTACAGGAGCATCTCCCACATAAGCAACGACTTGCCCCTCTTCGACATGATCGCCAATCGCGCAAACACCGCGAAACAAGCCATCCGCCGGAGCGCGCAAAACACGTTCGCCCGCAAAGCCGCCCACAAGACCAGGCACAGCGGTATTCGGAAGCGCTGAACCTTCGTAATACGTTCGCCCGAGAGTGTGACCGCGCATGGTTTCCACTACCGCATGGCAGTCTTTCCCTGCTGTGAAGCCAGGGCCCACGCCCACTACAACGGAAGCCATGTCCATGGAAGTGCCTAAATTACGTTTTGCCAAAATGGCATCAACAACCACATCAGGCTTAAGCTCAATGCAGCGGCAATCGGGATCGACCAAAACAGGGATGGCATTTTTTCGTTCGAGAACTTCCTTCGCCTGGACGACATCCCGGACGCATATTGCCAAAACACCCTCCACCTGCATTTGCCCTAAACGCACCGCTTCACTAAAAGCGACGGTACGACGTACGGTAAGCGGCTGCTCAATTTCGGTCATAACAACCGAAATGCCGCACCTCCACAGCCGAAGGGCGATAGCGGTAGCGATATCACCAGCTCCACGGATTATCGCAAGCACCGGAACTCACCGTTCTTAAGACTTCCTGCAACTACAGGCGTTTTGCACCGCAAGGCAATACGCTCGGCCAACCGCCATTGGGCAGGATCCTCCACCTTGTTGATAAGCAGCATGTCATGAAGGCTCTCGGCATTCAAAACCGCTGCAACCGCTTCAGGCGTTACCTGGCTTTCTACCGAAATTCCAGCTAGTTCCGCATAGCGGTCAGGGCGATGGCATATTTCCGAAACAGGCAAACCCACACCGTCAACACCTGCCACACATACCACTGAGCTTGCGCACTCGGGAATAACCGGCTCATATTCAGCGTGCGCCTTCAAGGGAAGCATTTTCGCTCCATCGGCTTCCACCAGCACATAGTCGGCCAAGCTTAGCAGCTCGGGAAAAGCCAAGGAAGATTGAGTCATCTTTCCTGTTTCCTCTTGGATTGATCCAACACATACCACAGGGCTGCTTGAAAGAGCCTCTTGCACTTCACCGAGAGAAGGATCGATCAAAGCCGGACACCACTCCGGCGTCATCATCTTTGTGCTGGTAGCAACAATTACACGGGCTTGCGCAGACAGTTCATTAGCAAGCACGCGCAAAAGCGTTGTTTTACCACCGCCACCGATTATGGCTGTAAGGCCAGGTTGGATATGCAAATAGTCGCAAAGGATGGTTATTCCTCCGGTTTCGCAAGCAGGATATGTTCCGGCAAAATCGGTAACTCGCGATGCCAAACGCCTGTTGCTCGATAAATCGCTTGAGTGATCGCAGGTGCGGGGGTATTGATGACGATTTCGCCGATGGATTTCGCGCCGAACGGCCCGGTAGGCTCATACGAATTCTCAAATTCCACGTTGATGTGCCCCGTATCCAAACGGGTAGGCAAACGATACGTGAACAAACTCGATTCGCGAATTCTACCTGTTGCGGTCCGGGTTACGTCTTCCATAAGCGTATGGCCGATACCCTGGACGATGCCACCTTCAACCTGGACACGCGCCAAGGCAGGGTTGATGGGAATACCGCAATCAACCACAGCGGCATAGTTAAGCACTTCTACCACGCCGGTTTCCCGATCCAGCTCGATTTCTGCCATGCCCACCATAAAAGGTGGCGGGGAAACGGGCGAAGAGTGCATAGCGGTAGCCTCGGGAGCCTCGCGGTTGCTGCACTGGCTCTTAACAGCAATCTCTTGCAAGGAAACCTTCTTGCCTGTGCCTTCCTGCAATACGCACCCGCCTTCAAACCGCAGCTCCTCGGGCTCGCATTCGAGAATGTCGGCGGCAATCGTGCACAGCTTTTCCTTTAGCTGAATGCATGCCTTTTCAACAGCCATACCCGTAACGTAGGTGGTAGAAGAAGCATACGAACCGGAATCGTACGGGGAAGCATCGGTATCGGCACCGAATACGGAAACGTTTTCAACGGAGCACTCCATATGCTCAGCGACCATCTGGGCAAGAATGGTGTCACAGCCCGTGCCCATATCGGCGGCACCAATAAGCATCATGAACGAACCGTCATCGTTCAGCTTGACGGTAACAGAACCAACATCGATGCCGGAAATGCCAGAACCCTGCATGGACATGCCTACGCCAGCAGCGCGCACTTTGCCATTACCCATTTCACGTACTGGGTACTTTGCTTTCCAATCAAACAGTTCAGCACAACGCTCCATGCAGCGATCGAGCGCGCAGGAATTGGTAACCTCGCCATAGTAAGCAGGCATGGCCATACCCTCACGCACCATGTTCTGCTCGCGAATGGCGATAGGGTCTATGCCCAGCTTTTCAGCAAGTTCGTTCACCGTGGTTTCAACAGCGAACTGACCCTGCGTCGCGCCAAAGCCACGATATGCACCAGAAGGCTGCATATTCGTGTACACCACATCAGCGGTGAACTTGAAGGCTTCGAGCGACCCCGTATACAGCGGGATGGATTTGTGACCGGTTAAGCCAACCGTGGCCCAGCCATGTTCGCCATACGCACCTGAATTAGAAAGCGTGTTAACAGCCAAAGCGCGAATGCGCCCATCGTTGTTGGCGCCCAAACGCACAGAGATTTCCATTTCGTGGCGCGGAGAGCCACAGGTCTGCGCTTCCTTGCGCGAAAAAATACACATTGCAGGGCGTCCGGTTTTCATGGTGGCAAACGCAGGATACACCTCACAGACCGCAGTCTGCTTTGCGCCAAAGCCGCCACCGATACGCGGCTTTTCTACGCGAATGCGGCTTTTTGGAATGCCCAATGCATTGGACAAAATGCGACGTACATGAAATACGATCTGTGTAGAGGAAATAACATGCAAGCGGCCATAGCGGTCAAGCTGAGTAAAGGTACGGAATGTTTCCATCATGGCCTGGTTGTAGGCTTTCGTATGGTAGGTACGCTCAAGCACAATATCGCAATCTGCAAGCACCGCCTCCACGTCGCCATCGCCATCGGCGGTGCCACCTACCAAGTTGCGAGCGTTGTCTCCACCCAGGTCGCACAGCATATGCCAGTTGTCTTCGGGGTGCACCAGCACAGGGTTGTCTTTGGCGGCGCGGAAATCCAACACCGGTTCCAGCACGTTATACGTAACCTTAATGCGCCCAAGGGCCTTTTCGGCGGCTTCTTCAGTTTCGGCGGCAACGATAGCAACCACGTCACCCACAAAGCGCACATGACGGTCGATAATTAGGCGGTCGTACGGGCTGGTTTCAGGGTACGTTTGACCCGCGTTTGAAAAACGCTCGTTAGGCACATCTTCCCACGTGTACACATCCACAACACCAGGAAGCTTCTTGGCCTTTGAGACATCGATGGTTTCAACAATGGCATTGGCGTGAGGGCTTCGAAGCAGTTTCACCACCAACGCATCGGGGGCAATATCGTCGGTGTAAACAGGCTTGCCCAGCAACAACTGCAGCGAGTCCTTTTTTCGAACGGACTTGCCCACAGATTGGTATTCGGGTCTATTCACGTTCAGCCTCCTGCGATTTCCTGCTGTTCAAGAAGTTGCGAATACCACGTTGCTGGCCCACGTAACCCGAGCAACGACACAGATTTCCGCTAAGGTATGCCAGGATTTCCTCATCCGTGGGATCGGGGTTTTCGCGAAGCAAAGCAATGGTGTTCATCACAAAGCCAGGGTTGCAAAAGCCACACTGCTCGGCGCCTTGGTCGGCAATGTAACCCACAAACTCAGAAGCCTCTTCCTGCAATCCCTCCAAGGTATACACACTATGGCCATTCGCACGAGCGGCCAGCATTGAGCAAGACAAAACAGGCTGGTCGTCAAGCAGCACTGTGCACAAACCGCAGCTCGACGTTTCGCACCCACGCTTAACGCTGAAACAGTTATGAGCGCGGACGAAATCAATCAGAAGCATATCGGCTGGGATATCGTCGGAAACCATCTTTCCATTCAGTTTGATTTTGATTTCCATTACAGCACCTCCCCCAAAGTCATAAGGGCACGGCGCGTAAGAACTGGAACCAACGCCTTCCGATACTCAGCGCTGCCCCACATGTTTCCCGACACAGGAACGGTGTTCGCAGCATACTCAGCAAAAGAGGCAGCGCTTTCTTCCGTGATACCGTTGGCCAAGATGCCCTGATCGTCGCGAAGAATCATGGCGCGCGCAGGACGCGACCCCACTACCACGCGATATTCATCGCCCAACTTTGATGCAGCGCAGTTCAGCGAAGGCAAATCAGTGCGCTGTTTACGTACCGCCTGATAGGCAAATGCGCCAGGCTGCTTTTTCACAATGAGACGCACCAGAAGATCCTTGTCGTACTTCATGCCCACGAATTCTTCCAAGGGGACTATGCCGCCCTCGAAAAGCTCAACATAGCTGTCCATGGCCATAAACACAGTAACAATGTCAGAAAAACCCATGCGGCGCCATAAGCTTCCGCCCAATGTGGCGCCATTGCGGAACTGCACGCCCACAATATCCTTGAACGCAGCTTCAACCGCACCGCAAGAATAAGCGGCTAGACCAGGGTGCTTTTCCATTTGCCGCAAAGTAACCATAGCGCCAATGCGGAACTCGTTTTCGGTTTCCTCTATTTCGTCCAAGCCCAAATCGCACAAGTCGATAGCAGTACCAAAGGAATGCTTGCCCATTTTCAACCACATCATGCCAGCAACGATGCGATGGCGCTTTTTCTGGTTCAATTCCCAGGCCTCTTCCAGGCTCTGTGGACGTACGTATTTCTGAAAGGTGATGATGATACTCACCCCATCACTAGAACTTTACATAGATATTCTTATTATACTTTGAACCGATAGCTATCCGCTTAGAGGGCAAATCCAACCACCGAATTCGCAAAGGGAACTATCGCTATGCCATACCTTGCCAAGCAAACAACAATGAAGCACGGATGCATCATCATGGCATCGGGTATGGGCACTCGATTTGGGGGCAATAAGCTCATGGCCAAGCTAAACGGCATACCGCTTATTCAATACGTAATTCAGGCAACTGAAAGCCGCTTCGAGCAACGTGTGGTGGTTACTCGCCATAACGATGTGACCAAGCTGTGCCACGAACTAGATGTTGCAGTGGCGCTGCACAACAAGCCGCATCGGAATGATACGGTCCGTTTGGGCATGGACGCCATAGGCAAATGCGACACCGTTACCTTTTTCCAGGCAGACCAACCGCTTATCAGCCCAAGCTCTATTACCGCCCTTTTATGCGCCGCAGAAAACACCCCTGAATACATATGGCGCGCTAGTTTCGAAGGCGCGCCAGGCGCCCCCGTGCTATTCCCCTCCTGGACATTCGACGAACTGCGAACGCTCCCATCCGGCAAAGGCGGCGGCTATGTCGCCAAACAGCACAAAGAGTTAGTGAGATGCATCGAGGTTTCAAGCAGATGGGAACTCTTCGATGTTGATACGCCTGCAGATCTGATCCTTTTGCAGAAGCACCTAGGCCTCTAACGGGCGCAAAATTGAACCAGGACAATAACCCCGTCTTACTTAGTTGTGCTCGCTAATCGGACACGACCAAAGACAGGTCTCAACCGAGGGCCGCACACTCTAAGGAGCACCCACCTAACAACAAACAGGCACGCGCTCAGAACGGCATCCACGAACACCCGCACAGAAACTTCTCCGCCAAACCAAACGTGCTATTCGCAAAAAAACGCCCAGATGGATGAATTATCCACCTGGGCGCAAAGTAAACCAGAATAGCTAATGCCTAGTTGTCCGAATCTTTCTTAAGAAGAGCCGAATCCTTCGGAAGCACGATATTCAAAAGGATGGCCACCGCAGCTGCGGCAACAATGCCGGAACCACCAAAGATAAGGCTTACCATCTCGGGCGCACCAGCCAGAACGGCAGGATTAGCGCCAATGCCGTAGCCCAAGCCAAGAGCAACCGAAACGATGCTTAGATTGCGAGAGGTGAGCGGATCACGCGTAATAAGCTGAATACCACTTACCACAATAGAGGCGAACATGATAACAGCAGCACCGCCAAGAACCGACTGAGGCATGATGGAAATCACTGCAGCTAGCTTCGGGCACAAGCCGCACAGAATCAAGAAAAGGGCGCCGCACGCCAAAGCTTTGCGATTGACCATCTTAGTCATGGCAACCAAGCCGACATTCTGGCTGAAAGACGTATTGGGCAAAACGCCGAACAAAGCGGCGAACGTTGAGCCGATACCGTCACAAACAACGCCACCGGAAAGCTCCTTGTCGGTTGCTTCGCGATCCATGCCACCCTGGGTTACACCCGAGATGTCGCCAACCGTTTCAACAGCCGTGACAATGAACATAACCAGCACAGGAGCAATAGCTCGCATATCAAACACAGGAGCAACGGGCATCAAAGCCGGAACGGCAAACCAGGACGCTTCAGCCACTTTATCCCAATTCAGAACCCATGCTTTGGTGTACTCAACACCTTCGGCGGTAACACCCGTAGTTGGCAGAACCAAGCCCATAATGCCCGCAACGATATAACCCACGATAATGCCGGCCAAAATCGAAGAAGCGCTCACAAAACCCGTGGTGGCGTGCTTAACCGCCAAGATGACGATCAAAACAACCAGCGCCAAACACAGGTTTTCAAGAGAACCAAAGTCAACCGCGCTGTTACCGCCGCCAAAAGCATTAACGCCAACACTAATAAGGCTCAAGCCGATGGAAAGCACAACGGTACCCGTGACGATAGACGGGAAGAATCTGCGAAGCGGCTTTAAAAAGAAGCCCAGAACGGCTTCGAACAAACCACCGATGAGCGAAGCACCCATGATGGCGCCATATGCAACAAGACCGCCGCCCATAGATGCGGCAACGGAATTGAACACGCCGATGAAGCCGGACGACGTGCCCATAATAATAGGTACTCTGCCGCCTACAGGGCCGATGCCGAACAACTGAACCAACGTTACCACGCCAGCAATCAGCATGGCGTTCTGCAGCAGCGCCAACTGAATTTCCGCGAATTCGGCGGTGGCCAAACCGCAAACGCCCGTCACGATAAGCAGCGGTGTTAAATTGCCCACAAACATGGCCAGCACATGCTGTAGGCCCAACGGAACCGCCTGCGTAAGTGGAATATCGCCCTCGAACGAGAAAACGCCCAACGACCTGCCATTACCAGTGGTTTCTTCCGAAGAACCTTCTGCACGCCCTTCTTCCTTTGCGTGCAGCGGATTCTCCTGTTTTTCTTCGACCACTCACATCCCCCTTCCAAAAGGATAGTAATAGAAAAAAAATATCACCCAATTGTTACGTTTAAAAGCTTGATCGTAGAATTCCTACACCGCTGCTCAATCTTTACGACCATAGAGCAGAGCCATCATTTTGGAATGTTCACTGATCTCACCTGCCAAGACCAGCACTTGCACCTGCCAAACAAACGCGTTCGTTGCACGCCTTGATGGCTTTAAATCTGTTCAACCGGCCAGAACTACTTTTGAAGCAGCTAACGATTCCCACCCTCATTCCATCTAAATGAACTTCCCCGTAACGCTTTCAGAGCACTTTCGTACAGCCTCTTGTGTGCCGCAGACAACAATTCTGCCACCCTCTTCACCACCACCGGGGCCCATATCGATAATGCAATCAGCGGAACGGATGACATCAAGGTCATGCTCAATCACGACAACCGTTGCCCCCTTGGCAATCAACGCATCAAACACCTGCAGCAACGTTTCGACATCCCTAGGGTGAAGGCCAATAGTAGGCTCATCGAACACGAAAACCGAATCGGCCTGTTCCCTGCCCATTTCACTTGCCAGTTTTAGCCGCTGCGCTTCACCACCAGATAGCGAGGGGGTCTCTTCGCCAAGCGTAAGATATCCCAGCCCCAAATCTTGAAGGGTTTCAAGTTTCGGCCGTACGGAATTGAGGTTCTGGCAAAAGACTACCGCCTCGTTTACATCCATATTCATAAGCTCGGGCAAAGAACGCTCCTCGTCCTGCTTGTTTTTGTAACGAACTTGATTTGCCTGTTTTCGATATCTTGACCCACGACATTCTGGACAAGGAATATCAACATCTGGAAGAAATTGAACATCAAGCGATATGGTTCCAGTGCCATCGCAAACGGGACACCTGAGGCTTCCTGTGTTGTAGGAAAAATCGCCCGCTTTGAGGCCAAGCTCCTTAGCATCTGCCGTTCTTGCATACGTCCTTCGCAACGCATCATGCACATTGGCATAGGTGGCAACGGTTGAACGCACGTTAGCACCGATGGGCGTTGCGTCGATCAGCTTCACATGATTGATGCCTTCCGCCTGGATGGAAGAAACATGGCTTGGCATGGGTTTACCGTAACAAAGCGCCTCCAGGCCAGGAATAAGGCTCTCCAGCACCATGGTGGTTTTACCCGAGCCAGAAACCCCCGTAATTACCGTTAGCTGATGCTTGGGTATGCGCACCGAAAGCGGCTTTACGGTATGGATCGAACCAGTTTCCATGCGAATAAGGTCTTCCGGATCGGCGACTGTCCGTTTTAAGCATTCATCAACCGCTGCCGCACCAGATAGGTAGGGTCCTATCACAGAATTCGGGTTGCCTTCGATACCCCTCACGGTGCCTTGGGCAATAACCGTTCCTCCTTCGGCGCCTGCACCCGGACCCATTTCGATAAGCCAGTCCGATTCCTTGAGAATCTGAGTGTCATGGTCAACGAGCAAAACGGAGTTTCCGTCCCGCACAAGATCGTGCATTACACCGTTCAATCCGACAATATTCGCAGGATGTAATCCGATAGAGGGCTCGTCAAGAACATACAGCACGCCTGTTGTACGATTGCGCACTGCTCGTGCCAACTGCATGCGCTGACGTTCGCCTGTAGAAAGCGTGGACGAAGCCCTATCGAGCGTCAGGTATCCAAGACCTAACTCCATTAGCCGAGCAGCAACTTCCTCATACGACTCGCAGATACTCTGAGCCATAGCGCGCATTTCGTTCGGTAGGGCATCAGGTACGCGCTTGACCCACGCTATGGAATCCTTCAATGTCATTTGACAGGCATCCGCTAACGATATGCCCATCAATCGTGGTGCTCGAGCTTCTTCGGAAAGCCTTGTACCGCGGCATTCTGGACATATCTCTTCTTTCAAAAACTTCTCAACGCGCTTCATGCCCTTGTCGTCCTTGACCTTATTGAGGGCGTTGAGCACTGTTGCAGTTGCGCTGTAGTAAGTCATGTTCAGCTCGCCGGCCGAAGCGCTGTCTTTGTTTTTCGGGACGTAAAAGATATGACGTTTTTCCATCGGGCCGTCATAAACGATTTCCTTTTCCCTATCGGAAAGCTCGCAAAAAGGAATATCGGTACGTACGCCCATTTCCCGACAGACATCAGTCATCAGCGACCACATAAGGGAATTCCAAGGCGCAACAGCGCCTTCGTCTATGGTTTTGCTCTTATCGGGGATAAGCGTCGATCGATCGACAGTTCGAACCATTCCCGTTCCTCCACAATGCTTGCAAGCTCCCGCAGAATTGAAGGCAAGGTCCTCTGCTCCCGGCGCGAAAAAATGCTCGCCGCATTCCGGACAAACCAGTTCACCATCCATTGCCGCAACATTAATACTGGGCTCTACATAGTGACCGTTGGGACAACGATGGCTGGAAAGGCGCGAGAACATCAGCCTTAAACTGTTCAGCAGTTCCGTTCCTGTGCCGAAGGTGGAACGAATACCGGGAACTGAAGGCCTTTGATGCAAAGCCAACGCCGCCGGCACATAGAGAACCTCATCAACATCAGCTCGAGCTGCCTGCGTCATCCTTCTTCTGGTGTACGTGGAAAGCGATTCGAGATAGCGCCGCGAACCTTCAGCGTACAGAACCCCCAGCGCCAGCGAGCTCTTTCCCGATCCGGATACACCCGCAATGCCAACGATGCCGCCCAAAGGAATATCGACATCAACATTTTTCAGGTTATGAACCCGAGCTCCCCTAACTTTTATGCTGGTTGGCGTCTGTTCAGCATCCATTTGACTGTCCCCATCCATAGTCTTTCGCCTTTATCCGATATATCGCAGCGTTTTCGCCGTATGGCTCCTTTTCAAGTTCGGCAGTGCGAATCCACTATTGCGCTCCTGCTCAAACGCAACATCGCTTATACCCGCTGAGTCGAAATGCACAGGCCTGCACTACCTGAACTCTGTTTCCTCGCATAAGCTTACCAACTTCCCAACCAGGTGGACGATCAGCTTATCTATGCTGGAAACAAATAAGGCTGGCGACGTTTCCGTCAGCCAGCCCCACATTCCTTAGAGCAAGAGCATTAATTGCTGTGGCCGCCATGGCAACATGCACCATGTTCGTGGCCATGCCCCTGGCACTCATCATGAGCCTGTGCGTGACCCTGACATTTCCCATGCGCATGTTGGTGACCATGATGGCATTCCCCGTGGCTATGCCCATGATGATCGCAAGCTGGCATGGTGCTCTTTTCAAGAATACCAGCCAGCAGGCACGATACGGCATCGTCCGCCAATCCAGACAGTCCACCATACAGTTCGATGCCTTGAGCTGCAAGCGCACTTTGGGCGCCGCCACCAATACCACCACACAGAAGAACATCGACATCATTTCCCTTAAGAAAGCCCGCCAAAGCCCCATGGCCAGAACCTTGAGTATCGACTACCTGCATTGCCACGACCCGGCCGTCGTCAATGTCATACAGTTTGAATGCCTGAGTCCTTCCAAAATGTTGGAAAATTTCGCCATTTTCATACGCTACTGCAACCCGCATAAGAGCCTCCTTCTTCTTGGGATTGCTTGCAAATTTAAAATCGGCGCTACCACATGAAGGAAACGCAACGTTACCGCCCTCAATACACAGTCGCTTACCGTTCACCAAACTGTCAGCAACTTTCGAACGAGCCCGTTCGTATATACCCGTTACCGTGGTTCGCGAAACACCCATATGAGCCGCCGCTTCTTCCTGGCTCATTTTTTCTAAATCGAGAAGTCGTATTACCTCAAGTTCGTCATAGGCAAGCTCCACGGTATCCCCTGTGGGAATACCATCAGGCACGAATCCAACGAATTCGGGCACGATGCCCACGAACCGAGTTCTTCCTTTTCGCCCCGCCATAGCACTTCCTTTTCTGACATATGTCACTATTTAGTCTAGAAGGGCAGCCGTACTGGTCAATCCAATTTTCGACATATGTCAACTTTAATCCGCAAACGGCGGGTTGGGCAAATGCGTACCGAGCTATAAGAAATGCTTCAGTCGCGCCTTCGACGAAACAATCATGGGATTACAATGTTCGCCAAACATTATCTGCAGAAAGCAGGACACTATGACCCAATCACGCTATTCAATTCTATTCAGCAGCAACACCGGAAACACCAAGCTGCTTGCGGAAGCTATCCGCAAAGCATTGCCCGCAGCGTACTGCGACTATTTTGGCGATTGTGCGGCAAACGAGCCCAAGTCGGACATGGTCTACGTAGGCTTCTGGACCAATAAAGGAATTGCCGACGACAACGCCTTAAATCTTTTGAAAACGCTAAGAAACAAGAAAATATTCCTGTTCGGAACCGCAGGATTCGGAGGCAGCGAAGCCTATTTCAAGCGCATCCTGGATAAAACCAAGGAATCCCTCGATGCAAGCAATACCGTTGTCGGGGAATTCATGTGCCAAGGCAAGATGCCCCAATCCGTACGAGAGCGCTACGAGAAGATGAAAGAGCAGCCCGATCATATGCCCAACATCGATGCAATGATCGAAAATTTCGACAAAGCTCTAGCCCATCCCGACGATAACGATCTGAATGCGCTCAAGCAACTTGTGGCAAACAACGCGCA
>ULPS01014595.1_pt1 | contig 12563 bp, 11 predicted proteins | sample 1953711 | NCBI WGS metagenome assembly ULPS01 (sample SAMEA4835635, study PRJEB28245) | human gut metagenome | biome: gut microbiome; material: fecal sample | place: Denmark | collected 2008 | reverse complement strand
CAGCCACGCTGATCCAGTCCGTTCTTCTCCTTCTGTGCCGTCCATGCCTTCTTCTTTTCGTCATTCCCGCCCCTTCTTTCGCAGCTTATAAAGCTCATATTCCACAGAAATTTTGTTTTTTCGACTTCGCTTCTATTATAAAACCGCCTGTCCGAAGGGCGCAATGGCTCCCTGCGGGAATTAAAAAATTATTAAGAAGTGGGGAGGTTACTGTTCGCCGGCTTGCCGTTGAACAGTAACGTATGGGGCAAACAGATCTGCCGGGAACGGTCTCAGCCCGCCTTCGCCTGCTCCTCTTCCCAGCCCTTGCATACATCCACCCATTCCGCGCTTCCGGAATATTCCTCCAGCTCCTGCATGGTCAGCTCGATAGCGCTGTTGCTGCTGCCGCAGGCGGGAAATACGGTGGAAAACCGCTTCAGGGATTCATCCAGATAGATTTTCACCCCGTCGTTCACCGCAAAGGGGCACACGCCGCCCACCGCATGGCCGATTTTTTCCTCTACCTCTGCAGCCGGGATCATCTTCGCCTTCATGCCGAAGCGCGCCTTATACTTGGCGTTATCAACCTTCGCATCCCCTGCCGCGACGATCAATACACATTCCTCTCCCTGATAGAAAGACAGGGTCTTTGCGATCCGCTTTCCTTCACAATGCAGAGCCTGCGCCGCCAGCTCCACCGTAGCGCTGGAGACCTCAAACTCCTGAATCCGGTCCTGTGCATTCCACTGCTTTAAATATTCTCTCACTCTTTCGATTGCCATTTCATCCATTCCTCCATGTGCTTCCTGACTGCCGCAAACTGCTCCATCGTTATGGGATTGTCCGAGGAGAAGGAAAGCATCTTTTCCAAGTATCCCTGTTCCCGCACGATCCGGAGACTGACAGGAAACACCAGCTCATACACCAGGGAAATATGACCGATCACATGATCCGCAGCCGTCCTTTTCAGGCTCCGAAGCACCGCCTTATCCTCATAAAAGGCGGCAAGCACCTCGGGAGATACCTGACAGCTTCGCAGCTCCTGCGTGGAAACATTATAGATTTCCTCCAGCGGAAAATCCACGTTTACCTTCAGGATATCGATCTTGTCCGCATCCCTCAGTATGTTGCAGAAACGGGCTGTCCGCCCGTCCAGTCCCTCCGGAATCCGGTAGGCGCTGTGCCATGCCACGGCCGTACGCAGCAGTTCGTCCTCCCCGGAATCGCTGACATAATCCCGGATCCTGTCTGAAGAAAACAGAATCTCCGCTCCATACCGGGCATGGTCGATGGACTCCGCGTCGATAAAGGTTCCATACCTCCTCAGCTGTTCAAAACGTCCCACATCATGCAGAAGTCCTGCAAGCCAGGCCAGATCCTGCTCCTCCCCGGTCATCTCAAGAGACCGCGCGATTTTTTCACAAAGCTGCGCAACCCGCCAGGTATGTTCGATTTTCAGCCGTACCTTATCGTCCTGCACGTCATAATGCGACGTATATTCCCGGAACGCGTCCGAAGCTTTCTTTCTGTCTATTTTCATTTTAATCCTCATTCCGGAGCGTAGCAAAGCTTTGCTTTGCCGTGACGGGACGATGCCTAAGAGCAATTTGTGACGCTCCGGCACAAATTGCCACCGAACCTGTCCGGCTGTGAAACAATAAGCCATCCGGCTTCACCGGATCACAAGCCCCATCAGCCTGGCCAGCTCCGCCGCCTGGTACAGATCCACCACAGCCCCGGCCAGTTCCTTTTTTTCATCGGATATCAGAATGCCCTCGATCTCACAGCTGCGCAGGTCCAGACCGCGCAGAGCGGTTCCGAACAGATTGGCCCGGTTCAGCTTCACCCGGTTCAGCCCCGTTTTCTTCAGCCGGCATTCCTCCAGATAGCTCTCCTGCAGATCGCAGCTGTTCAGCAGAGCTGACTCCCAGGATGTACCGCTGAAATTGGCATAGGAAAACACGCAGTCCTCCATCCGGACTTCCTTAAGCAGACTTTCGTGAAAATCCGCTCCCACACCCTTTACGGAAAGGAAGGCACACCTGTGAAAATAACAGTCTGTCAGCCTGCTTCCGGAAAAGTCGCAGCCACGAAATAAAACGTCCACAAAGGACGCCTTTTCAAAATCGCAGTCATGGAAGCTGCAGCCGGATAATTCCATACTTTTCAGGCTTCCCCTGTAAAAGCTCTCACCCTCCGCCGCAATTCCCTTCAACAGACCTTCCTCTGCCTGCCGCTCCTGTTCGATGCAGTCGAGCAGCCACTGAAGGGGATTTTCAGGCACAACGGGAGCATTGTGAAGAATGGGAGCCATCACTCCGGCCCGCATTCCTGCTTTTTTGTTCATCCGCCTTCCCCCTTTTCCTGTGCAGATGCCGGAAGCTGCCCGCTTCCTGTCCGAACCGTCCGTTTCTTACTATATAATAAGAAAGGATTTCCGTCAATCCCGCCGCGGCCGTATCACGCTTCCGTAAAAAGCTTTACATTTCTTTACCTTTTCTTCTGCTTCTCTTTAGTAATGCCATTTATAATAATCTCAAAATAACACAGAAAGGAAAAATCTATCTCATGGCAATCGGAATTCTGATGCTCTTATTCATTATCATAAGTCTGCTCAGCCTGATCGGCATTCTGCTCCTGTTTTTATGGAAGAAGAGCCCCAAAAGAGAAATCCTGTTTCATCTTCTTGCTGTATGGGGCCTTCTGATCGCGGCCTGCGGTATCTTAAGCCTTCCGTCTAACTTTATTGCTTCCCGGATCATAAGTTTCTCTATCGGGCTGCTCGCCGCAATCGGTCTGTTCTGGTACAGAAATATTGAGAAAAGAAGTGATGAAGCGGAAATGGAAACGATCAAATCTCATCATGCCGTCTCCTTCCTTCTCGTTACATCCTCCATTGTTCTCGGCATTCTGAAGCTGTACGGACTGGTCTGAGGGGATATCATCATCCTTCCCTCTTCTTTCCCGGCCGGCCGCCGTTTCCTGCGGTCGGTCTTTTTCTACGCCAAAATAATACAAAAATAAAGCAAGAAAATACATTTTATTTTCTCCCCGATTTTCTATGATAAAAAGACAGGAAGGGATTCCGGACTGAAGTTTTCCCGGAAAAACAGCTCAGGGAGGAAAGATAACTCATGACACCTATGAAATGGTTCTACTCGTTCATCAAGCCGTACCGCCCACGAATTTTTCTCGGACTGGTACTGGTCACATTTCTGGCTGCTCTCGCCATCATCAACCCCGTTGTCAGCGGTCATGTGGTTGACGATGTCATCAGCGGAGGACAGTATGAAAAGCTTCCGCTTCTGATCACCATACTGCTCCTTGTTACAGCCGCCAGAAGCGTGCTGCGTTTCTTCGTTCCCTATAATTTTGAAATCTGTTCTCAGGGTGTTCTCTTTCAGATGAGAGACGCGGTATTCCGAAAATTTCTGATGGAGGATTTCGCTTTTTACAACCGTAACCGCACCGGCGATCTGATGAGCCGCCAGACGGGCGATATGGACGCGATCCGCAACTTCGTTGCGAGCATCATCTCTTCCATTTATGAAAATGTGCTTTACTTCTGCTTCGCCCTGGTCATGGTATTTACCATCAATACAAAGCTGGCGCTGTGCATGCTGTGCATCCTGCCGTTTACGGTACTGTGCACTATTTCACAGTTCTTCCGCGTAAAGCCCGCCTTTCAGAACATCCGGAACCGTTTCTCCAGCCTGAATGCCTTCGTGCAGGAAAATATCAGCGGAAACCGGGTTGTCAAGGCCTTTGCAAAGGAAGATTTTGAAAAGGAAAAATTCGACCGGGAAAATGACGCCTATCGGGACGCGGAGCTGGGCGCGGCGGCCATCTGGTCCAAATATGTTCCCATCTTCGAATTCTTTTCCAATATTCTCACCGTCGTCCTCATCCTGCTTGGCGGTCTGATGGCGATCCGGGGAGAGCTTTCGCTGGGAAATCTGGTAACCGTCAACGGCTATCTGTGGATGCTGAACAACCCTCTGCGTATGGCAGGCTGGTTCATCAACGATGTCCAGCGCTTCATCACCTCAGTGGAAAAAATATACGCTACCTTCTCCGAAGATCCGCATATTTTCAAACCGAAGAATGCGGTGGAGAAAAAGCATCTGAAGGGAAGCGTGGAGTTCCGTCATGTTTCCTATCAGGCGGAGGACGCGCGCGACGTGGACATCATACGGGATGTCAGCTTTTCTGTTCATCCCGGTCAGACCATCGGCATTCTGGGGCCGACGGGCTCCGGAAAATCCACCATCATGAACCTGCTCTGCCGCTTCTATGACGCGACAGAGGGCGAAGTGCTGGTGGACGGCATCAATGTAAAGGATATGGACCTGTACGATCTGCGTGACAATATCGGAATGGCCATGCAGGATGTCTTTCTCTTCTCCGATACCATCGAGGGAAATATCGCCTACGGCCGCCCCGACTGTTCCTTTGAGAAGGTGAAAAAGGCGGCAATCGCCGCGGACGCCAACCATTTCATCCAGGCCATGCCGGACGGCTATGACACAATCGTGGGAGAACGCGGCGTCGGTCTTTCCGGAGGCCAGAAGCAGAGAATCTCGCTTGCGAGAGCGCTGTTAAAGGATCCTGCCATTCTGATTCTGGATGATACCACGTCGGCCGTGGATATGGAAACGGAAACCTACATACAGAAGCAGCTGAAGAATCTGGAAGGAGCGCATACGATTTTCATCATTGCCTACCGCATCTCTTCTCTGAAAGACGCGGATCAGATTCTGGTCCTTGATCACGGACGGATTGCCGAGCGCGGCACTCATGAGGAGCTTCTGAAAAAGGACGGCTATTATGCCCGCGTATTTGAGCATCAGTATCACACGGACGCCAGAAAGGCGGCCGAAGCATATGAGCGCGCAGCCTCACATACTGCGGCGGCTTCCGGCATACAGCATACCGCGGGAAACGCGGCAGGAAAGGAGGGATGATAAATGGCACGCAATAAATACGATGTGGACGAAATCTATGAAGAGCATTTTGACCTCGGCCAGTTAAAACGTCTCGGCCGGTATGTCATTCCCTATAAAAAGGATATGTTCATCGCTGCAGTGCTCATGCTCTCCTCCAGCGCCGCCACCATGCTGATTCCCCGTTTCTTCATGACGGTCATGAATGAAACCATCCCCAATAAGGATGTTGCGGGGCTTGTCCGGATCAGCCTGCTGACGCTTCTGGTCATCCTGTATTCTGTGATCGCTCTGAAAATCAAGATCAAAATCACCAACCGGGTAGGGCAGACGGTCATCCACGAACTGAGGAACGACATTTTCTGGCATCTGCAGGAGCTGCCCTTCTCCTATTATGATGACCGGCCGCACGGCAAAATCCAGGTACGCGTGGTCAACTATGTCAACAACTTAAGCGATCTGCTCTCCAACGGCCTGCTTAATACCATTACGGATCTGTGCAGCCTGATTTTCATCATCTTCTTCATGCTTTCCATCAATGTGAAGCTGACGCTGATGTGTATGTGCGGTCTGCCTGTCCTGGCTGTTTTTGCCGCCATCATCAAAAAACGGCAGCACAGAGCATGGCAGATCCAGAGCAACAAGCAGTCCAACCTGAACGCCTATATCGCGGAAAGTATTAACGGCATCCGGGTAACCCAGTCCTTTGTCCGTGAAAATGAAAACAGGGGTATTTTCAACCGTTTAAGCGACGGCTACCGCCAGTCCTGGATGAAGGCGGTCCGTTTTAACTTCATGATGGGGCCCACGGTGGATATTATTTCCGCTGTGACAACCGCCTTTCTGTATGTGGCAATCGTAAATATGGCGATGAACGGAGGCGCGGCTTCCGTGGGCGTGCTGGTGGCCTTCACCGGCTATATCAGCCGGTTCTGGTCCCCCATCACCACACTGGCGAATTTCTACAATTCCCTGCTCACCGCCATCTCCTATATGGAGCGTATTTTTGAAACAATCGATACGCCGGTGGCTGTCAAGGACGCTCCCGACGCAACGGAAATGCCTCCCATTACCGGAAAGGTCTGCTTCGAGCACGTTTCCTTCTCCTATGAGGAAGGTGTCAAAACCCTGGATGATGTGAGCTTTACGGCAATGCCGGGCGAATCCTTCGCCATCGTCGGCCCGACCGGCGCCGGCAAATCCACCATCGTCAATCTGCTGAGCCGTTTCTACAACGTGGGAAGCGGCCGGATCACCATAGACGGCGTGGATATTTCCAAAGTAACCCTGCATTCCCTGCGCACCCAGATGGGCGTCATGATGCAGGACAGCTTCATCTTTTCCGGAACTATTATGGATAACATCCGTTATGGAAACCGTACCGCCACGGATGAGGATGTGATCCGTGCGGCCAAGACCGTCTGTGCTCATGATTTCATCATGCAGATGGAAAACGGCTATTATACGGAAGTGAACGAACGGGGAAGCCGCCTGTCCGCCGGTCAGCGGCAGCTCATCTCATTCGCCCGCGCTCTGCTCGCCGATCCGAAGATTCTGATTCTGGATGAGGCAACCTCCAGCATTGATACGGAAACGGAAATCATTCTTCAGAAGGGCCTGAATGAGCTGCTGAAGGGACGTACCTCCTTCATCATCGCCCACAGGCTTTCCACCATCCAGAACTGTACCCGCATCCTGTATGTGGATAAAGGACGGATCCAGGAAAGCGGAAGCCATGACGAGCTTCTGAAGAAGAAAGGCGCCTACTACCATCTGTACATGTCACAGTACAGCTTTATGAGGGATGCCGACGAACTTGCTGAAGAAGAAAAAAACGCGGCAAATAACCCGGATGACCGCGCCGTGGCTCCGGCATACAGCTGACGGAAGCAGCTGCTGCAAGCTCATACATTTTTTTCAGTTCACCCGCCCGGAAGGCCCCTTTCCTTCCGGGCGGGTGCTTTTGCCGTTTTTTTCCAAAAATTCCTTTTTCTATTGACTTCCCTTTTTCCATCGGTTACAATTTTCTCATCTGAAGGGAATCCCGATGCATGGCATCTTGAAAAGTCTGAAACAGGCTTTTTCATTGTGTCGGTCATTTTCCGTAAATCTGTTTTTTCTTAATATGTGCATCAGCACATTCCGGCAGTTTCTGCCGTATTTCTTTTCTATTCCATTCATCATTTCATATTGGCAGGAACTGTTTGCAGACAGTACAGGATATTCTCTGTTCCTTTTGCACAGGGAGCTTCTCCTGCCGGAAGGAGGCAGCTTGGGAGCAAAACATGATGAAATCAGGAAGGAGCTGGTGAGCATGTGTAATTTGGGAGAAGCCATTGAAGAAAACGCTTTGAGGAAAGGAAGAAGTCAGGGGAGAAAAGAAGGCAAGAGCGCCGGCAAAAAAGAAGGCCAGAAAATCGGCCGGGCCGAAAGGCTCGTGCAGAACGTGGAAGCGGCCATGAAAAGCTTCCATCTGGATCTGCGGACAGCCTGTGAGGGGCTTGGCTCCTCGCTGAAGGAATACGAGCAGGCAAAAAAGCTTTTGAAGGGCTGAATGCGGTACGCCCTTCAAAAGCTTTCCATCTTACTTATATTTCAGTCGTGGTATCCGGGAAATATCTGCGCTCCGGAATGGAGAATATTATATTAACTGGTTATGCATAATATTCCCTGCATAACGCAATCAGATATCCGGTGTCCAACGTTCCCGCCGTTTCAAATGCGGAATGCATGGCGAGCTGGGCCAGGCCGATGTCTGCCGCAGGAATGGATACGTGGGCGGAAGAAATATTTCCCAGAGTGCTTCCTCCTGCAATATCTGCCCGGTTCGCAAAGTTCTGGCAGGGAACCCCCGCCTGCCTGCAGAGGCTGCGCACCTGGGCAGCCGACCAGGCGTCGGTGGTATATTTCTGGCTTCCCTGGAACTTGAGAACGATTCCGCCGTTCAGATAAGGACGGTTTGTAGGATCAGACTTCTCCGGATGGTTGGGATGTACGCCATGGGCATTGTCAGCGGAAAGCAGGAAGCTCTCAGAAAGAATATCACGCCGCTTCGCTCCGGAAATATTCAGTGCGTCGCAGACACAGTCCAGCACATCCGACAGGAAGGTGGAATCCGCTCCCTGTTTGGTTCCGCTCCCGATTTCCTCATTGTCAAAAAGGGCATAGACCGCACAGCTGCCCGTTTCCGTTTCAGACTCCGTCTGTCCTGCCTGCAGGAATCCCTCCATTACACCGAAGGCACACTGCAGATCGTCCAGTCTGGGAGAACCGATGAATTCGCCCTTTGCTCCCATGCGGCGTCCCTTCTCCCGGTTATACAGAAACAGGTCAGAAGCCAGAATCTTCTCCTCTTCGATTCCCAGTTCCTGCGCGCACAGGCCTGCCAGAGTGACCTCCTTCTCCGTTCCGTTCTCCTTTGCCTCACCTGCCGCTCCGGCAAACAGGGGCAGCAGATCCACCTGAGGATTATAGGCGAAGCCCTTGTTGATTTCCCGGTTGAAATGAATGGCCACATTAGGGATCACGCACAGATCCCGGTCCAGATTGACGAGCCGGGTTTCGGGACCATTTTCCGTATCCACAATCACCCTTCCCGCCACGGAGAGAGGCCGGTCCAGCCACGTGGACTGGATCATTCCGCCGTAGCCTTCCGTATTCAGCCTGACGTAATGTCCTTCCACTCCCATCTCCGGCGTTTCCTTGATCTTAAAGGACGGGGAGTCGCTGTGAGCCGCTCCGATCCGGAAGCGCCGCACCTCTCCCTTCGGAATCCGAAACGCGATCAGGGAGGAATCGTTGCGGGTCATGTAATAACGTCCGCCGGGCACGATTCCGGCTCCCGCTTCTTTTTCCAGCTTCTTATATCCGGCTGCCTCCAGCCGGACCGCCGCTTCCGCCACAGCATGGAAGGCGGTGGGACTGGCATCAATATAGGCAAACAGCTCCTGCGTGACTTTTTCCGTATCCAGCATATCTTTGCTCTCCTTTTCTATAAATTTCTGCTTATAAATCTCTTTTTGAAGATCCGAATATCTACCTTGGGAAACAATGATATCCGGACATGCCCCATCTTAGCAGAAATCCTTCTGGAAAGCAATGCCCCGGGTGTGACAGTAACTTCTGCAGGCCATAGGGCATGATATAATGGTAACTCCAGGAGCAAAAGCATCCGCCACCGTATTTTTCAGGATTACAGGAAAGCTCCATTGCATACCTGCAGCACCTGTCCCTTCACATGCCGGCCCATCTTACTCGCCAGATACAGGCAGGCATATGCCTGATCCATGGGATCACATTCCGGACCGGGGAAATAAACATAATGGCCGCTGTATTTGAGCATTTCCGCTCCGCCGGGCTGCTCTCCCGCTTTATTGGCCAGATGTGCCGGCGTCACCGTCGCACCCGGAGCCACCGCATTGCAGCGGATATTGGTATCGATCAGGCGCATGGCCACATTTTTCGTCAGAGTATTCAGCGCTCCCTTCGTGGAAGTATAGGTTGCGCCGCAGAATGGGCGGGTGCCGTTGACTGAGGACACGTTGATGATGACACCGTCATTTTTCGGCAGAAAAATCTTCAGCGCCTCCCTGATATACCGCATGGGGCCTCCCAGATTGGTGTTCATCACGAACATCATCCAGTCGTCATCCGTTTCATCAATCATCTTCTGTTCCCCAATGCCCGCGTTATTGATGAGGATGTCCACATCCCCAAACTCTTTTAATGCCGTTTCAAAAACCTTTTTCGTATCTTCGGTAGAGCATACGTCTGCGACCACGCCGATGGCCCTGCCGCCCTTTGCCCGAATTCCTTCCACCACGGCATCCAGCTTCTCCTGGTGCCGGGCCGTCAAAACCACTGCGGCGCCTTCCTCTGCAAACAGCTCCGCCATCGACTGGCCCATGCCATAGCTGGCGCCCGTAATAACTGCAACCTTATCTCTGAGCATCTGTGCTTCCATTTTATAACCTCTTTTCTATCCGGTGATGGTTGTCGGTATGGCTGCCCTCCATCAATTTTATTGCTTTTTCTGAAGCCGGTAAAACAGACGGTCCAGACAATCTATCCTTTTTTACAGATGTACGGACTGTCGTTTAAATTCTGTATTATCACGTTTATTCCTCCAGGGAAAAGGTAACGGTCACATCGCCGCTGCCAAGAGCTTCTTCCCAGCCTGTCAGGTCATCAATATGCCCCAGTCTGGTATAACTCCAGGAATTGGAGCCATAAAACATCACAATCTGGTTTCCCTGATACAGCACGATGTCCCCGGCATGCGTTGTCGTCTGTCTGTTGCTGGCAGGCAGGCCTGTTCCAAGCGGCCCTACCTTCTCGAAACCGGAATAGTCGCTCATCTCGATGGTTACCGGTCCGTTCTCCATCATTTCCACCAATGCGTCCGCCGCCGCGTTTTTCTCCAAAGAAGCTGTAAATCTGCTGTCGTTAACCTGTACAATCATGGTCATTTCTCTGTTTTCCTCCTGATCTGTTTCATTTTCTGACGGACGCTCAACCTGTCCGCCGCTTCCACATCCGGCCATCAGCAGCATGGAAAGAACAAAAACATGCATAAACAAAACTTTTTTCATATTAATCTTTTTCCTCACCGAAAATAAAGAAAAGAAGGGCGCCTCCTGTCTGGTATTATTCTGTATGATTTCAGTGTACTCATTTTTAAATTGCATTTCAAATATTTATTCTTTATCAGTTTCCATAATTGATTTTTATGAAATCTTTCAGTATACTATATTCATAAACCGCAAGGTGTAAATCGCGAAAATTTGTGAAATGCGAGGAGAAGAAATCATATATGGAATTAAGAGTTTTGGAATATTTTCTGACGGTGGCACGGGAACAGAGCATTACCGCGGCGGCGGAATCTCTGCACATTTCTCAGCCCGCTCTTTCCACCCAGCTGAAGGCTATGGAAACAGAGCTTGGAAAACAGCTTTTAATCCGGGGCGTAAAAGGCTCGCGCAAGGTTACCCTGACAGAGGAGGGCATGATCCTGCGCAAACGCGCGGAAGAAATCATTTCACTCGTCAGGCGGACGGAAAATGAAATCACCCAGTCTGATGCGACAATCGCGGGAAATGTATTTATCGGTGCGGGTGAAACGGAAACCGTGCGCCTGTTTGCCATGGTCGCAAAAAAGCTGCAAAAAAAATATCCGGATATCCAGTATCACATCTCCAGCGGTAACGCGGAGCATGTACTGGAATATCTGGATAAAGGTCTGATTGATTTCGGCCTGCTTTTTACGGAGATCGATCCGCAGAAATATGAAGTGATGACGCTCCCTTTCAGGGACACCTGGGGCGTACTGATGCGCAGAGACTCTCCGCTGGCCGAAAAGGAAACAATCTGCCCGGAGGATCTGTGGGATAAACCGCTTATCGTTTCTCATCAAAAAGGGGACAATCTCTATCTGGAAAGCTGGATTGGCCGGGAAGAGTCAGAGCTGCATATTGTTGCCACCTATAATCTCATTTTCAACGCCTCTCTGCTGGTGGATGAAGGACTTGGATATGCGTTATGCTATGACGGACTCATTAATACACAGGGAAGCAATCTCTGCTTCCGGCCCTTTTCTCCGCAGCTGAATGCTTCCGGTTATATTGTCTGGAAGAAATATCAGATGTTTTCCAAGGCAGCAGGCGTCTTCCTCCAAAGCTTAAAGGAACTGCTTGAGAAGGAAGCCGGGAGCATCTAAACAATATACTGAATATACTTACACTCCCGGCAGCGTCCCTCTACCCCAGCATCTTCCAGGATACCCGGCAGCAGCTGCGGTACAGAAGCGTTCCGCAGGAAATGGTCAGAAGCAGAATCACCACTTTCACCACGAGCTCCGCCGTCTCCATCCATACAGTCTGTGGCAAAACATATTCCATGAAAAAGGCCGCTCCAGCAGCCGGAAGGATGGCAATGCTTCCGGCGAGCATGGACACAAGAAGAGATATGCTCTGTTTTACCGCGGCAGTCTCCGATTCCCAGTCAAAGGAAGGCAGCTTCAGATTGATCCAGACGCCGAGCGCGGAAAGCAGCCACAGGGATGCCGCCGGAAACGCTGCCGTCCAGATGCCGTCCGCCCATCCCCCAAGCGTCACCAACAGGGCGGAAAGAAGCACAGAAGGAACGCCCATAGTCAGGTTAACCAGTATTTTCCCCAGAAAAACCGACTGGGGCCTGATAGGAAGCGACTGCAGCAGCCAGAGCTGTTTTCCTTCCATGGAAAGAGAAATCGGCGCAGTATTTCCCATCGCGGCCAGAAGGGACATCAGAAAGGGAATCCCTGTCCGCAGCAGCCTTCCCGTCTCATCCTCTGACAGCTGCATTGCTGCCGCAATCCGGGCATTTCCCATCACCGCAAGAGCTGCTGCTGCAGCCGGTATCAGGAGATAGATCACGAGGGTGTTGGAGACATAAATGTGAGAAGCAAAATACCGGCGAAGCTCCCGGAAATATTCTGCCTTCCAGACCGGCTGCAGACGCTGGGTTCCCATCCGAAACCGTTTTCCCGCGCCGGGCTGGCTCAGCATTCCGGAAATTTCCCGAAAACGCGGCCCGGCTGCCGCAGTGAAAACGGCAAACATGCCCGCTGACAGACCGGCAAACAGCAGAAGGTCTGATATT
>ULPS01066670.1_pt1 | contig 12725 bp, 12 predicted proteins | sample 1953711 | NCBI WGS metagenome assembly ULPS01 (sample SAMEA4835635, study PRJEB28245) | human gut metagenome | biome: gut microbiome; material: fecal sample | place: Denmark | collected 2008 | reverse complement strand
GGTCCTTCTTTGTTTTGGGCTATGCTTTTTTCACAGCCCCTATAAAAAAGGATGACCCGCTTTGCGGATCATCCAAAATAATGACCGGAGCACTTTTATATAAAGCTCTTGCAAGCATCAAACGCTGCGCTTCTCCTCCGGGAAGCCGGATTCCATCCTCGTAAACCTGTCCAAGATGTGTATCAATCTCCTTCGGCAACTGTGTTATTTTCTGTTCCAGACCTGCCAAGGAAAGACATTTTTTGCCCCGTTCTCTGTCAATCCCCAGCTCCGCCTGAGCCACATTTTCCGCAATTGTCACATCAAGCAGGTAAAAATCCTGAAAAACTGCGGAAAAGAGGCTATAGTAATCTCTTCTTTAAATTTTTTTATATTGACCCCGTTCAACAGGATTTCCCCTTCCATAGGCTCCATGAAACCGCAGATCAGTTTTGTCATCGTTGTTTTTCCGGCTCCGTCTAAACCCACAACCGCAGGCCTTTCTCCCGCATGAATCGTCAGATCGATTTTCTTCAGCGTATTGCTCCCAGCGCCAGGATAACGGAAGGAAAACTTTTGCAGCCGGATCTCACAGACGACGTTTTCTTCCACGGAAATGGAGATTCCCTCTTCCAGAGGAAATGCATCCAGACAGTCAGAAATTCGTGTACTACGAAAATATCAAGGCTCTGCTTATGAAGTGCCGCCGCTCCGGCAAGAAGTCCTACCATTCCCTCCGAAAAGGTTCCCGCCGCACTGAAATACAGCATAAACTGCGCAGCTGTCAATCCTCCCGTTCCCGCCACCGTCATCAGTTTCGGGACAGCCACATATTTCTCAAGCAAATCCAGAGCGGTCCGTTCCTTCTGTTTTGAGCAACGGATATCATAAATCGAATGTTTTGCCAGATCGAGTAATTTCTTTTTTCTATTTGATGTCTTGGGGAAAACATGATTTGTCCTCTTGCTTCTCTTAGTGAGTAAATTCCGTTTTCAGTATAAATGGAGAACAGGGCTTTTCCTGCATATACCACTTTTTCTGCGCCTGCAACATTTCCCGGAACATTCCTTCTTCCTTTTCCAGCTCCTCATAGGTTCCTGTCTGAACCAGCCTTCCCCGGTCCATAACCATGATCCGGTCCGCGATCTTCGTCAGGCCGATTCTGTGTGTGACAATAAACGCGGTCCTCCCCTCGGCCATTTCCGCAAATTTCTGATACATCCTGGTTTCCTCCAACGGATCGATCGCAGAAGTCGGCTCATCCAGTACCATCACTTTCCTGTCACGATACAGGCCGCGCATTATGGCTATTTTCTGCCATTGTCCGCCGGATAATTCTGTCCCGCCAAATTCCCTCGCCAGAATCGTATCACGACCCTCTGCAAACTGCTCAGCCTCAAAATCCATATCGAACTGCGCCGCGCAGTTTTCCAGCGCGGCCGGATCCTGCCTGCCGGGATCGCTGATTTTAATGTTATCCTCCACCGACATTTTGTATTTCAGAAAATTCTGAAATACTGCCGACATTCCCGCGCCCACAGACTTTGAGGAAATTTCTCCGATATCCACATCCCCAATCTTCACGCTTCCGCTCTTCGGCGTATAAATACCTAACAGGATTTTTGACAACGTTGTTTTCCCAGAACCGTTATTTCCCACAATCGCTATCGTTTCACCCGCTCTGACATGGAAAGAAACATGATCGAGAGCCGGCTTATCTGCCCCCGGATACGAAAAAGTGATATTCTCGGCCACAATTGGCTTACTGAAATCAACCGGCCTGTCCTTTCGTTCCGGAAGTTTCCCCTTTATCAGAGCAACAAAGCTGTTTACGATCGCAACTCCATCAAAGGGTGACAGAAAATGATATGCCGCATCGTCACACATGGCATACATGAGCGTGATGGATGAAAACACCGATGCATAGAGCGCCGTCGTTATCCGCCCCCGCAATAAGGAAACAACCAGCAGCACCATCACTCCCCCATATCCAAGTACGGAAAACAGGGTTGTCATCAGTTCTACCAGTTTTATTTTTTTCTGTGCCTTCCAGATATATCCGTTCAACAGCTTCACATTTTCCAGAAATCTCTTTTTAAAATAGCCGCTGATTCCCAGTGTTCTCGTTTCCTTGAAATATTCCGGACCTCCCACGCATTTTTTCAGGTAAGCATCCATCCTCCGCGCCGGGGCGGCATGATCCTCCAATTCAAAAATGAGATCCGGCCTGATTACCATAGACGCAAAAGCGGGAATAAAGATCAGCACGACACACAACGCGAGCACCGGATCATAACGCTTCAGATAAAGCCCCATCAAAACGCAGTACGGCCCATACTTAAACAGGAAACGGAGCATCGGAATCAGCAGGGCAAAACAGTATCCGGTTCCCTTATATGCCTTCTCCAAAAAGTCCAGAAACTCCCTATGCTCAAACCACTCTGCAGGGACATCCCTGCTTTTCCGTTCCAGCTTCACCAGCGCCTCCCTGTCCAGCTTTAATTTCAGCGCAGGGATCACCGAGTGGCCGATTCCGTTTGTCGCATGCTGCAAAATGATGACCGCGCACAGCACGCCCAGGGCAAGCACCACCTGACCGGAATAGGAATCGTTTTCCTCCACCACACGAAAGAACTCCGTCGTGAAGAAGGTCATGGAGAATGCCAGCAGGCAATTCGTTATGTCAATCAGGAGAAACACCAGAAAATGAAACGGGCATCTGCAAAAGCCTTCTCGCAGCGTCCACAGGAAGAGCCGTAAAAAACCATATTTTTTTTGCAGAATATCCTGCATCTCACTGTTTATCATTCATACCACCTCCTCTGGCTGTTGTACATAGCCGCGTAAAAATCATTCCTCTGCATCAGCTCCGCATGAGAGCCGGCCTCCCTGATTTTTCCCTCATCCATAACAAAAATAATGTCCGCAAGTTTTGTGGAACCCAGACGATGACTGATAAATATACTCGTCCTGTTCTGGCAGATTCTCCCAAATTCCTCATACAGCTGATTCTCCATCAACGGGTCCAGCGCTGAGGTGGGCTCATCCAGGATCAGTAACGCATTCTCTTTTATCAGCGCCCTGGCAAGTGCAATCCGCTGCCATTCGCCGCCGGACAATTCCACTCCGCCTTCTGCAATTCTCCCCAGCGGTCTCCTCACGCCGCCAATTTTTTCCACCAGTTCTTCCAGCCCGCAGCGCTTTATCACATCTTCCATTTGCTCCTGTGTGCATCCCGGATTCCCAAACGAAATATTATCATACAGGGATACCTGATATCTGGCAAAATCCTGATAGATGACCGCATACAGCTTCCGCAGTTCCTCCACCGGATACTCCCGGAGTTCTTTTCCGTCAATCAGAATTTCACCCTCATAGTCCCGGTATAACCCCATAAGGAGCTTTATCACCGTAGACTTTCCGGCCCCGTTCTTACCAACAAACGCATAATGGGATCCGGCCGAAATGGAAAAGGACAGCCCCTGCAAAATATACCGGTCCGTATTGGGATATTTAAACCAGACGTCCCGGAATGTTATCGAGGGAATCCCCGGCATCCGGTTCACCGACAAATCCTCCGTTTTCTCCTCCGGCAGCCTGAAAAACGCATCGATATCCTTTAATTTCTGATGATTATTGGTAAGCTCCGATATCGCACCCGCAAATCCCCAGGACATCGTTTCTGTCAGGGACATCACCTCAGAGAACAGGGAAAGAAACAGGCCGATTGTCATACTGCCCCTGTAATATGAAAACAGAAGCATTGATGCGATCAATACCGTAAACAGAGACGTAACTATGCTCCCGCCTTCCACGTTTATATTATTTCTGATGGTCACAACAATGCTCTTTTTGCGGAACATCTCATAAAATTTCAGCATATGCTTTTCCACAAAAGGGCCATACTGAAACAACGTCCGCTCCTCCACGCTGTCCCTGCCGGAAAGCAGCTCGTAAAAATACTCATAACGCCTCTTACAGGCTGCCTCTTCCTTCTCCAGATCGTATTCCCGTTTCCCCGATTTTGCGGCAATTTTCATCAAAGGCAGAGACACCACCAGAACAATCAGCCCTGTGAGCAGGGAAGCCGTCATGATGGCAGCGAATACGGACAGAATCTGGGCCAGCAAAACAACGGCGTTTAACATGGACTGATATATTTTGCAGATGATCTCCCCATCATCCTCCGTCCGCTTTAACAGCTCCAGCACATTCGGGTCTTCTATATTGTGGTATGCGGCCACCGCCATTTTATCCATCCGCATTGATCCGTAAATCACTCTCAGCTTCGCGGTCAGCCGGATTGTGACAATACCGCTGATGCTCTTTTCCAGATAGGAATAACCCGATATCAGGACCACGATCGCAATCGGGAAAAGTGCATCAGTCAGGGGCGCCTCTTCGGACAGCAGCCGAATGGAAGCATCGATAAATTGTGCCGTCGCGTAGATTTTTAACAGCGGGCTTATGACCAGAATGGCCGTGTCGAACAGCATCAAAACGGTCAGAAATGGCGCCGCTGTAAAACACAGTCTTATGCAGGAAAGCTCATTGAATCTTTTTTTCAAAAACATGATTTATCTCCCTCTGTTTCCTCTTTCAGTATAAGGGAAGACAGAGGCATCTGTCTGTCATGAGAATGGTTATAATAAAAGTCGTGAAAATTGCATTTTAAAACGATATTGAGTTCCAGGATTAAATACGTAAAGCACTTTGTTGTATTTTTCTTTACAATGTGATAATATAAATAAAAGTAGAGACGATATGGACCCTGATTCTTATCCAGAAACGGCTACCGCCGTTTTCCATGCTTGAAGGCCGTCTGTCGGCGTCGAAAGGAGAGGAAGCTACATGGCACAGACAATGGTAAATTTTCGTATGGATGAAGATCTCAAAAAAAAGATGGAAAAAGTATGCGCTGACATGGGAATGAGTATGACTACTGCGTTTACGATTTTCGCCAAAACAGTTACAAGAGAAAAGAAAATACCCTTTGAAGTGACAGCAGATCCTTTTTATTCGGAGAATAACCTGTCCCACTTACGCCGTGGTATCAAAGCTTTGAATGATGGAAAAGGAATCGAGCATGATCTGATCGAAGATGAAGAGTAATTTCCCGTGAAGCCGTTTATCGCAGCGCCGAATCCCACAATTCGGCGCGCGCAACATTAAGCGTAAAATGTCTGGCAGGGAGGTGCAAATGAAAAAGATATGGTTTGACGAAGCCTGGGACGATTATCTATACTGGCAGTCTCAGGACAAAAAAACGCTCAAACGCGTGAACCAGATTTTGAAAGATATTGAAAGGGAGCCCTTTACCGGAATCGGAAAACCGGAGCCGTTAAAGGGCGAGTTGAGCGGGTTCTGGAGCAGGCGAATTGATGAAACAAACCGCCTGGTATACCGCATAAAAGAAAATGTTCTGGAAATTCTTTCATGTCGCGGCCATTATGATGGTTGATTCACATTATAATCACACTTCTTTTTTGATTCCATTCAATTTTTAAGCATATGATGAGAAATCCCGAGATTACGTTCGAAATTGGTACCGATATCAGATTATGGAACGTCCGTTTTTTCTGCCTGCTTTCCCGAATCTAGGCAGACCCGTTTTTCCAGAAATATACCCATTCCCATTTCCTGAAAGTATTCTCCTCTCAATATAAAGGAAGACAGAGGCATCTGCCTGTCATGAGAACGATTATAAAAAAATCGCGAAAGTCTCCAGACAGATTACCGCAGCCTTACCGGCTGCCGGATCACCGTGCGAAGCCGTTCCAGCGCGGTGCGTCTGGGATCGCTCAGATAGATTTCATGATGGTAGCGCTGAAATAATACCCCATCCTGCCCGTTTTCCACACTCCGGTCATCCACCTCATAGCCCAGCTCTTCGGCATATTCCTTCATCCGTCTGATCGTGTCCGGTTCATCATCATATGGCCCCACATGCATGCACTGCACACACAGCCCTTCACAATATGTAAAAAATTCCGCTTTTGAAAAATCCTTCTGTTTTTTCTCCTCAGCTTCCCGAACCGCCCAGTCAAAGACTCCCCGTGTCACAAATTCCGGCAGGCGGATCATGGAAATCCATTCCAGATCTTCTTTCCTCACGTAATCGAACCCCACCTTCTTCCCTGGTTCTCCCTGCTGCCGCCAGAGTCCTTCCAGCGGCGGAACCACATAGGAAAAATATCCTTCGATTGCATGTCCCGCCCTTTCGCTCATTTTGATGGTGAAGGCGATTCCGTATAAGATCCCCATTGCCGCCTGATATTCTCCATCCGGCTCGTTGGGATTTCCACGGCCCCGGACGGCCACATAGTTCATCTCAGGGACATCAATGATCCCAGGCTTTTTGGGCGGCAGGTAAAATTCTTTGTATTCTTTTTTGTAATCAAATGCCATTTTCAGATACCTCCTGCTTCTTTCAGGTATATCGCTCCAGAGTTCTTTCCAGCTCCATCCGCATTTTCTTCCTCAGGTTTTCCGGCTCCAGAATCTCCGCACGGTCACGGAAGGAAAGCAGCCAGGTAAGCAGATTTTCCTCGTCCGTATAATCCGCAGAAAACAGAAGCCTCCCGTCCGGCTGTTCCTGAAAGCAGGCCGCGCCGAACTCCTCCACCAGCCGCCACTTGCATCCGGCGTCAAACAGCGCTTTCACATGAATTCCGCCCGGAAAGATTCTTTCATTTCTCAGATCCGGCAGGGGCACCGGCCTTTTGGTGAATGTGCTCTCTGACAGACGCAGTTCCTCCATACGGTTCAGCTTGAACAGGCGGAAGTCCTTCCGCAGTCCGCACCAGCCCCAGACATACCAGCTGGACCAGCGAAAAATCAGGTAATAAGGCTCGATGCTCCTCCTGCTCTCTCCCTTTGGGGCATAATACAGAAACTGAAGCTCCCTGCAGCCGTCAATGGCGTTTCGGACCAGTTCGATTTTGGGAGCCAGGGTGTCCTTATACCAGGAGGACAGATCAATGAGCACGGACTGGTCCCCTGTCATAAAATTAGAAGAACCAACAGAAAGCTTCTCCATGAGCTGTCCATAGCGGTTCGTACCATTGACGCTGTCCAGGCTGCGAAGTCCTGCCAGAATATCCCGCATCTCTTCCCCGGTCAGAAGAGTCCGGTCCATCCGGAAATTCTCCATGATGGATATTCCGCCGTTTGTTCCCTGTCTGGTCTGAACCGGAATCCCCGCCCGGCACAGCGCGTCGATATCCCGTCCGATGGTGCGCCGGGACACCTCGAAGCGTTCCGCCAGCTCCGGCGCGGTGACGGTATCCTTCTGCAGCAGGATGGATAAAATGCCGATCAGACGGTCGATTTTCATAGCTTCCTCCAGTCCGGTATGCCCCATCTTTTCCGAGGCTGTCTTTATCATATCCCATGAAACATGACACCTGTATGTCCTGTTTCCATTATAACAAATATTTAGTTAAAGAAAAGCGGCGCCATAAAGCGCCGCTTTATACATGTACAGCCCTGGCCGCCTGCCATCAGGCATGCGTCCCGGCCTTCATACATTCTGTTCATAAATAATATTCCGGATCGTCCCCCGCGCCAGCCCGTACCTGGCCGCCAGCTCCTCCATCGACATTCCCGCAAGGAAACTCTTTCTGATCTCCACATTCCTTCTGCGGTAATATCCCTGGGAGCCGCTCCCTTCTCCCCAGTCCTTCCTCGGAGATGTTTTCGGAATATATACGACCTCTCCCTCGATATAGGCCTGGATCGCTTCCAGAAGATTTTCCGGTAAAATATCCGCTGCATTTCTGTATCCCATTTCTGCCTCTCCTTATTTGTCCGCAACCGCGCGGAAACGCAGCCTTTTCCTTTCGGGAAAGCGCGTCCGCATCCTGTCCGTTACACAAATAAGTGCAGAATGAGCCGATCTGCCTGTTTCGCCCATACAGAACCCGGAGTCTTCCGCCTTACAGCGGATCAGTCTCCGCGATCACACAGATCTGTCATTCTGCATGGGCTCTCACCTGGCTGAGACCATTCCTCAGTTCCAGCAAAACGAGTATGTTTTTCACTTCCGTTTCACCTCCCTTTCATCGGATAGAAAAAGTATCTTTCAAAAACAGGCGCGGCCAAAGCCACGCCTGAAAAAATCCGAAATTCTTTTTTCTTGCATGATATGCATGCATATCATGCAATGCTTATCATGCGCATGACTGATATGAGTCTGCGCAGATATGCCTGTACCGGTACGATTTACAGCTGAGGACCAGCGGAAACCAGAGCCTTACCGGCTTCGTTTCCTTCGTACTTGGAGAAGTTCTTGATGAATCTGGAAGCCAGATCCTTCGCCTTGGTCTCCCACTCGGACGCATCTGCATAGGTGTCGCGAGGGTCAAGGATGTTGGTGTCAACACCAGGAAGCTCGGTAGGTACTTCGATGTTGAAGTAAGGGATCTTCTTGGTGGGAGCCTTCAGAATGTCTCCGTTCAGGATCGCGTCGATGATTCCACGGGTATCCTTGATGGAGATACGCTTTCCGGTGCCGTTCCATCCGGTGTTAACCAGATAAGCCTTTGCGCCGCTCTGCTGCATTCTCTTTACCAGCTCTTCCGCATACTTGGTCGGATGCAGCTCCAGGAAGGCCTGTCCGAAGCAGGCGGAGAAAGTAGGGGTGGGCTCGGTGATTCCGCGCTCGGTTCCGGCAAGCTTTGCGGTGAATCCGGACAGGAAGTAGTACTGGGTCTGTTCGGGAGTCAGGATGGATACCGGAGGCAGTACGCCGAAAGCGTCAGCGGACAGGAAGATAACTTCCTTGGCTGCAGGCGCTGCGGATACAGGGCGCACAATGTTCTTAATATGGTCAATCGGATAAGATACACGGGTGTTCTCGGTCACGCTCTTATCGGTGAAGTCGATCTTGCCGTTCTCATCCAGAGTTACGTTCTCAAGCAGAGCGTTTCTCTTGATTGCGTTGTAGATATCAGGCTCGGAGTCCTTGTCCAGGTCGATAACCTTTGCATAGCAGCCACCCTCAAAGTTGAAGACGCCGTTGTCGTCCCAGCCGTGCTCGTCATCGCCGATCAGCAGACGCTTGGGATCGGTGGAAAGGGTGGTCTTACCGGTTCCGGAAAGGCCGAAGAAGATGGCGGTGTTCTCACCGTTCATATCGGTATTCGCGGAGCAGTGCATGGAAGCGATTCCCTTCAGAGGCAGGTAGTAGTTCATCATGGAGAACATACCCTTCTTCATCTCTCCGCCATACCAGGTGTTCAGGATAACCTGCTCGCGGCTGGTGATGTTGAATACAACTGCCGTCTCGGAGTTCAGTCCCAGCTCCTTGTAGTTTTCAACCTTCGCCTTGGAAGCGTTGTAGACAACGAAATCAGGCTCAAAGTTTGCAAGCTCTTCCTCGGAAGGCTTAATGAACATGTTGGTTACAAAGTGTGCCTGCCAGGCAACTTCCATGATGAAACGGATCGCCATGCGGGTATCCTTGTTGGCGCCGCAGAAAGCATCTACAACATACAGCTTCTTATCAGAGAGTTCCTTCAGAGCAATGTCCTTTACTGCTTTCCAGGTCTCTTCGGAAGCGGGATGGTTGTCGTTCTTGTACTCATCGGAGGTCCACCATACGGTGTCCTTGGAATTCTCATCCATTACGATGAATTTGTCTTTGGGGGAACGTCCCGTATAGATACCGGTCATTACGTTAACTGCACCCAGCTCGCTGACCTGTCCTTTTTCATATCCCTCAAGACCCGGCTTGGTTTCTTCTTCAAATAACAGCTCATAGGAAGGGTTGTGAACAATTTCCACGGTTCCTGTGATGCCATACTTGGTTAAATCAATCGCTGCCATCTTACCTATTACCTCTCTTCTTATTATTTTTCAGGAAATTCGGATATTTTCTCCTTTTTTCCCATATCCATAATTATACATGATAAATCAATTAAATCAATAAAATTTGGCTTAAATTTTTATGAATGAGAATTATTTTGGATAAGCGGAAGCGGCTGAAATGCGGGGTTTGAAGAATTCTGCATCCGGAAGCTTCCATCAGGAATCAATTCTGCAGCCCCCGCTCGAGAAAGGCAATGATCTCTTCTTTTCTCTGAAACAGATCGTAATCGCCCGTCAGCTGGCCGTCATAATGGTAAAGCACACCACACTCCTCATTCCTTTTCAGCGCGGCAAGCAGGCGCTCCTCTCCGTTTTCCGCCACGTATTCGGCATTGGTATATCGGAAGGTTACCGCCTTCCTTTCGCTGACCGCTGTCTGAAGGAGCGGCAGGAATCGGCTGTTTCCCTCCTGCAGAACAGAAAAATCCAGAATCATCACTGTCTGATTTCCATCGGCCGCCGGACTGATTTTTTCATATATGTCAGAAATTCCTCTGTCTCCCGTCGCCGCAGCCAGACCGTTTAACGCGGTAAGAATATGGGAATAATCCTGCCGACGTTCTCCCGTGATTCATCAGATAAACTGTGATCGCATACAGCCGATCCGTTCTCATCCGCTTTCTCCTCAACATTACTGCCCCGCCGGGGCAGGGCTCACGGCATCCGGTACACTTTTACTCCAAATTTTTCCACGGTAATGGTTCCTTCCTCCGGATTTCCGCCTGTCAGCTCCCGCATGGGCTGATTCAGCGTAATCTGCACGGGCTCATGCTGATAGTTAAGCACAAACAGATATGCCGCGCCGTCCGCTCCCGGCTTTCTTCTCACCGCGATCTCACAGCCCTCCGGCACCTCGATTATCTTCGCATAGGGCTGTGCTGCTCCGAGCCTTCTCAGGAAGGCCTTCGCCGCCTCCAGGCTGAACGCGCCGCCGAAATAGTATGCCTCTCCCTTTCCAAACCGGTTCCGGATGAGAGCGGGCTCTCCCGCGTAATAGCTGTTTTCATAGACGGCAAGCACCTCGGCGTTTTCTCCCACAGGCGCGAGGATGTCGTTGAATACGGCAGCTTCGATCTTTTCACCGTCCCAGTCGGCGTAAACCTTTCCCTCATCCGGTGCGACGAAGCTGTATTCCGGGATATCCGTTCCGGTAAGATCTGCGGCAGGGCCAGGCAGATAATCCATGACACATCTGCCATTTAAGTCCTTATAGCCGGTACGGCAGCCCATGACCAGCTTTCCGCCTTTCCGCACATAGGCCTCCAGAACAGCCATGCGTTCCTCTGTCAGGATCACCGCATGAGGATAGAACAAAAGCTCATATTTCTGCAGATCAGAAAGGGTTGTGTATTCCGTCAGATAGACAAAATCCACCGGTGTATGCATAAGCTGGGCTGCAGCAAACAGGTTCTTCTGGCTCTCCCGATCCACCCGCTCATGCCATCTGTCCACCTGAGCGTCCCAGATGTTGTCGTAATCCTTCAGGATACCCACCTTTGCTTCGTAAACGGATCCGGCAATCTCCTGCAGTCCTTCCACCTTTCTGTGGATGTCCCGCAGCTCACGCAGTCTCCGGTTTTCTCTGCCGGAATAGTCCAGAATGCCGTGCCAGTAGATTTCCGTCCCCACCGTACAGGTGCGCCAGCGGAAATAGCTCACATAATCCGCCCCATGGGCGATGGACTGCATGGTCCACAGTGTCATCTGACCGGGTCTGGGGGTGGGAGCCTCCATCCGGGTGTTCCAGCCGTTGGCGCCGGACTGCTGCTCCATGATGCCGAAATTCGGAGAAATCGCTCTCGTCTCCGTCAGATTACGGCTCCACTTCCGGTCCTTCAGCAGATCCCTGTCATTGTAGGCGTCCAGACAGTAGGCAAAATTCGGATAGGAATCGTAGGTAATGAAATCCAGGCTTTCCTCTGTCATCCGGTGATTGTCCAGGTTTCCGAACAGACCGTTGGTGGTGATGAAATCATCCGGCTTTTTATATTTCCGTATGATTCTGGCCTGCAGTCCGGCGAAACGGCAGGCGCTGTCGGAAATGAAGCGCAGATAATCCAGAACCCGGTGCGGATTGGTGGAATTGCTGATGGTGGTCTGCGGCACATACACCTCGCTCCAGGCGGTATAGGTCTGGTTCCAGAACACCGTGCCCCAGGCCTCGTTGAGCGCCTCGATAGTACCATATTTTTTCTTCAGGAATTCACGAAAAGCCACCGTATCGCTCTGCGAATAGAATTCCGAGGTTTCGCAGTTTAACTCATTGTCGATCTGCCAGCCGATCACGCAGGGACGGGGACCGTAATGGGCGGCGGATTTTTCCGTAATGTTGGCCGCAAAACGCTGATAGATGGGGGAATTGTAATTGTAATGCCTTCTTGCTCCATGCCGATAAAGGGTTCCGTCCATCTGCGCGTTCAGCACCTCCGGATATTCCTCCACCAGCCAGGCGGGCGGCGTGGCTGTCGGCGTGCAGAAGATGACCTTCATGGGCGTTTTTTCCACAACATCCAGGAATGAGTCAAAAAATTCCCAGGTATATTCCCCCTCCCGCGGTTCGATCTTATTCCAGGCGAATTCTGCGATGCGGATAACGCGGATTCCCGCCTCCAGCATCCGGTTCAGATCCTCCTCCCACAGGCTTCTGTCCCAGTGTTCGGGATAATAGCAGGTACCAAGCACCAGATTGTTTCCATTGATGATTTCTCTCATGATCTTCTCCTTCCTTTTTTCCCTTTGCCTGTTCTTCCTCTTCTATTTTATACGGCAGGGCCGTTCCATGCAATCTCATATTATGTGGTTATCCGTCCACATTCTAAATGTATTCCTGACACAGAGCACGCCGATTCCATCCAAAACCAGGCCGGACGCCATAG
>ULPS01046982.1_pt1 | contig 12743 bp, 14 predicted proteins | sample 1953711 | NCBI WGS metagenome assembly ULPS01 (sample SAMEA4835635, study PRJEB28245) | human gut metagenome | biome: gut microbiome; material: fecal sample | place: Denmark | collected 2008 | reverse complement strand
GGATGTCCCGCCTCTTTCCCCTATTTTTTGTGAAGAATTCCGTGATCCTCCAGCAGCTTTTCCACCACTGTTGCAAGATCCTGAATCTGTTCTGTCGGAACGCCGATATGATACAGCCATTCCTGCGTAATCTCAGCCCCGGTGCAGTCCTTCATGGGTTTTTTCACAAAATCTCCGGGAACGTCTGTAAACAGTCCATAGACCCAGACACAGACCTGATCCGGTCTGTGATCTCCCGATAATCCTCCTTCATGCCCGTCCGCTTTCTCACGGGTCGGAGCCATTATTTTGCCCCGCCGTCATAGTCAAACGGCAGGAACTCGGACGTGCACACCAACGGATAATTCGTTGCCTCATAGTAAACCGGCAGTATTTTTTCTTCATCTCCCACGTTGGCCCCGCAAATCCAGTAAGAGCCGTCTCTTCTGCGGATCACCGTGTTATCCATGGGTCGCGGATATTCTCCGTTAAACTCCTCTATGCTGTCGCAATCCACATTTTCTTCCATCCTGCCTGTCCAGACCATTTCCACGCCTTCTGCAGCCTTCTGCGGCTCGGAAATCAGCGCAGGCCCTTCTATACCGCAGTTTCCGGAATAATTGTATCCCCAGGTCCAGACGGTTCCATCCCTCAAAAGCGCGGCATGGTTGAAAAATCCTCCTGTGATCCAGACCGCGTCATTCAGAATGATATACGGTACATTTCGGAAATCGCCTCCGCCATTCGTATTCCACACAAGCCCCCATATCCATACGGAGCCGGTCGAGGTCAGACACGCCACATCATACCTGCCACAGCAGGCGTATATGACATCTGTAAACAGAAGCACCGGCTCCGAAAAAACGAAGTCCCTGCTGTTAGAAAGCATGATTCCTGAAAATGCTTCTATTCCACGCAGCGCTCCGCTGGCCGCCATTCCGCAGCCATACAGTTCCCCGTCTTTCGTCAGCCAGATCACGAACCCGCTCTGGGAATAATCCACATGTACCACATTTTCCGCCATTTTCACCATTTCCGAATGAAATTCGTCATCCTGCGTTCCCTGTCCCAGCTGGCCATACTCGTTATTGCCGCAGCCCCAGAGAACACCGTTTTCATCGATCCGGTACAGATTAGAGGGATCCCCGATACTGGTTGTATAATGCTTCCGGACATCGATGGAAACAGAAAATGCTTCCGAAGTGGTTTCCGTTTCAGAAACCTCTCCGGTTTCGGCAGACACAGCGCTTTCCTCAGAGACTGCTTCGGAAGCATTCTCTTTCCGCGGCATACCGTCCTGCGCGCTCCCTCTGTCTTCACAGGATGTAAGCAGAACTCCTGATATTACTGCTATCAGCACCAGCCATTTTTTCATATTTTTCACTCTTACCTCCAGTCCTTTTTCTCTGCATCCTCCATCCAGGCAATACATAACAGATTCATTCCGGCCAGAATGCCGCCGTACAACAGCATTTTCTGAGTATAAGAGAGCGGCCCCGACATCCGAAGCGGCCAGTCTATGGCCGTCAGGACCGGCAGTTCATGAATCTGCGCTGCAGGGCCGCAGGCTTCCATCTGCGGCAGCCCGGTGATAAAGGAAATCAAAACCAGGCAGAAATACCAGAAAATTTTTTTAACATATTTCCTCCGATTCGTCCTGCCGGGAATATTCCCTCTCTTCTTTCCCTTCTATCTGCGGCAGATTCAGGATCACGGTCAGAGTGAATATCCGGTTTTTCCCGTCAATGAGCACCTCTCCAAAATAACGTTCCGCCGTCCTTTTTATCGATTTTAACCCATATCCATGCCTTTGGGAATCCTTTTTCGTGGACAGAAGCTCCCCGGCTTCAGAATGCTTCAGGGTGTGCGCATAGGGATTTTTTACGATCAAAATCAGGGCCTCTTTTTTCACTCCCATATGAATCTCAATCCTCCTGTCCTCTTCCGGGCAGGCTCCTGCCGCTTCAATGGCGTTATCCAGAGCGTTTCCCAGCACAATGCCCAGATCACACTGGTCAATGGGGAGCTTTTCCGGAATAAAAATCCTCAGGATAAAGCGGATTCCGCTTTCTCTGGCGGCGGCATACTTGAAGTTGATCACCGCGTCCACAACCGCATTTCCGCTCCGGGATATGGAATAGCCGTTGTCGTCAGATTTTATGATCCTGTTCAGGCTTTCAACCGCATTTTCCCTCTCGCCCGATTCCACACACTCCCGGATTACCACAAGCTGATTCGCCAGGTCATGCCTTTCCCTGTGAAATTCCTCAGTGAAGCGGCTCTGCTCGTTAATCTGATTGGCGACGAAATCCAGCTGGCGTATGTAGGCAGTCTGTTCATTCTCCTGCCGGAAAAGCTGCATGAGCTTCAGATAAATTTCGAATACGAGGATGTTGATGAGAAGGAGAATGCCAAATGAAATAAAGGAAAAAACAAAGTTGACTTCCTGCCTGATCATCTGGAATTGATTATACATAATAAAAATACTTCCGGCCGGTATAAAAAGCAGAAGGATATTGTAGCGCAGAGCAATGTCATCTTTGCCGTTCTTTTTTATCATTGGCCGAAACAGAAACATAAGGAAGATCATTATCATTTTAGATAATGTTTCCCCTATATCATACTGCTTTCTGTCATCCAGACTAACTCCTCTCATAAAACTGCTTACAATCATCTCCACGCCGGCGCAAATTACATATAGAAAAGCAATGATTAACAGCTTCTTAATGGGTGCTCCTTGATAGGAAATTGATAAGACAAGAATTAGAGTACTTATAACACCGAGCAGAAGCCATCCGTTTCCATACTGATCCCGAAATTCCACAAAGGCCTGAAAGATAATAAGAAGCCCCCAGGAAAGCAGGGAAAGCACCGTCCACTTCCTTTTTTCAAAAAATGTTCCAAGAACCCTGTATATGATCCAGACGGTGGAGATCAAAAGCATCAGGTTCAGAATGCTTTTTCCGACTTCATACATCGATTTCCCCTCCAAGCAGCCTCCCGTACTCTCTGCCAAAATCCTTCCGCCTGTCTTCAGCGATCGGAAGAACCGTGTGGTTAACCAGTCTGACCTCTGATTTGCTTCTGGACCGGATGAAATGATAGTTGACCAGATAGGACTGGTGGATTCTCAGGAAAGGCACCTTTCCTCCCTGCAGCTTTTCAGCCACATCTGACAGCTTTCCATTAAAGAAGGCGGTTTCCCCGTTCTTCATATGAATCCATATTTTCCTGCCGCGGCTCTCAAAATACAGAATTTCCTTGCAGGGAAGCTTAAATTCCTCTCCCCGGTAAGTATATACAAAATAATGGCTCTTTTCTCCCACCTTACGGACAGCCCTGAAAAAGGTCTGTACGAATTCTTCCTTCTCAAAAGGCTTTTTTACAAACTCAAATACATCCAGACGGAACAGCTCCATCAGGTACTGGTCATAACCGGATACAAAAATCAGAAGTACATTGTCGTCCAGCTTCCTGATCTGCTCTGCTGCCGAAATCCCGTTTCCATTCTGCATATGGATGTCCAGATAAAGCAGATCATAGCAGGTCCCCCGACGCACTTCCTCCAACAGCGTATTTCCGCTGTAAAACACCTCTACGCCTGCCGGAATTCCTTCCGTCCGACAGGTTTCAAGGATGAACTCCTCCATCCGGGCCGCAATGACCGTTTCATCGTCGCATATTCCAATCTGAAGCATCATTTCCTCCAAAATGCCGGACGAATTCTATCCGGTATCTGTCATCATCAAAGTAGATCGTCATTTCCCGACCGCCTCTGCCCGCAGGGAATACCGTCACTTTCATTCTTTTCCCATTTCTGCCTTCCGGCATATCAGCTTCCTCAAGAATCTTTCTCTTCATGGTTCTGTATTCGCTCTCCGGCAGAAGCATCGAGAGGCTGATTGCAAATTCAGGTGAAAAGGGTTCATACCTGAAATACCGCCAGGTCACATCCGAAGCGGACGCAGGGATGCCGCAGGGCAGAAAAGAGTGGATCTCATCCACATATTTTCGAAAATATTCATCCGGTATGGGGTTCTGCCTATGGAAGAAAAATCCCACGGCCACTGCCAGAAAAGGCAGCAGGGCAGCCGCACTGGCCGTCAGAATCACAGCTGAAATGATCCGCCGGGCAGTTCCCGCTTCCTTCATTCCCGTTTTCTCCCTTTTTTCTCCAAAAGCTTTTCCCTCCGCGCTCTCTCAGGCCGGTTCTGTTTCCGAAGCGTCGAACATTTCTGTCCCGGCAGACTGCCCGGTTTTCAGAACAGCCTGTTCCGGCATAGTCTGCTCCGGCGCTTCAGAAAATGCGGTCCCGGTTTCATTTTCTTCTTCCATAGAAGAATCCATGAACTCCTTCATGTAATCTGTTCTATTATATCAGCTTTTTTCAGAATCTACTTATCTGCTGTCAGGGAAACGGGATAATCTGTCATATTTGGTTCCATTCTCTAATAACGAGTTCCTGTAACACTTGTAAAGCTTTTTTCCGTCTGCTCTAGTGACGCCAGCAGATGTTTTAAAAAAGCTTCCATGACGATTCTTGGCGAAATGCTGGTGAAGGACGGGCTCGATCAGGGCATCCGTGAGGGTTTACAACAGGGAATCAGACAGGGCGAAGAGAAGCTCGGACGTCTGATTCAGCTTCTGATTCAAAATTCCCGTTCTGATGAAATCAGCAGAGCGGTAACGGACAGGCAGTATCAGGAAACGCTGTATCAGGAATTCGGCCTGTAGATCGGATAGGGGAAGTTCCTTCCCCTATCCGATTATGCGATGTGCACAGCTCCCGGCATAAATGTCACTCGCTGTACTTGCCGACAAATGGCCATTCATGTAAAGCTATCGGCCGCTTACCGGCTTATCGCGCAAAATCCTGCGACTCTCTGAGAACGTTTCCCTTCTTTTTGATAACGTGTTATTCGCCGGCCTGTTCAAATACCTTCGCACCGTCCCGGATAAAAACCGGAATCCGGTCCACCGGAGCGCTCACCCTTACGATCTGTCCTCCATCGTATACGGTTCCCGTTTCCCATTCCGTCCACTGCGCTCCCGCAGGAAGATAAACCTCCCGTTCACGCGCCCCGGCCGTCAGGACGGGCGCTGCCAGCAAATCATGGCCGAACAGATAGGCGTCCTCCACATCCCAGGCGGCTGCGTCCTGCGGGAAGTCGTAAAACAGGGGCTTCATCACAGGTGTTCCCTTTTCATGGGCCTCGGCCATGGTTTTTTGGATGTAACCCTTCATGGATTCTCTCAGGCGGATGTAATATACCATCATCTCCTCCATCTGAGGTGTATAGCTCCAGATCTCATTGTCCGCACCGGACGCACAGATTCCTCCTCCATAGATGGCCTCCGGATTCATGGGCGCCTTATGCGGATCCCTGTCGCCGTGAAGGCGCATGACGGGGCAAAAGGTTCCATACTGGAACCAGCGCATCAGAAGTTCATGGAAAGCGGGATCATGGATATTTCCGCCATGAAAGCCGCCGATGTCTGCCGTCCACCATGCAATTCCGGCCATCCCCATATTCAGTCCGGCCACTACCTGATTTCTCAGATAGGTGAAGGTGGAAGGCACGTCGCCAGACCAGACCAGCGCTCCGTACTTCTGGGAGCCTGCCCAGGCACAGCGGATCAGATTGACGGGATTCTCCACGCCCGATTTTTTCATGCCGTCGTAAAAGGCCTTCGCGTAACCCACAGGATACTCGTTGGCGCATTCCAGGGCGGAACCGTCATAATAACGGTACAGATCAAAATCCGCCGCGGTGTATTCCGGCTCCGCCTCGTCCAGCCAGAACAGGGCGACGCCTTTATCAAAATAATTTTCCTTCACCGTATTCCATATGAATTCCTGCGCTTCCGGATTGGTGGCGTCCATGAATTCTTCCATGCCGTAACATTCCATGGTGACTGGAATACCCCGGTTTGTCCGGACCAGCAGATCCCGCTCTTTCATTTCCTGATAGTTCACGGATTTGCGGTCAACGGTGGGCCAGACGGATACCATCAGGCGGATTCCCATATCCTTCAGTTCCCGAATCATTCCTTCCGGGTCCGGGAAATATTCCTCATCAAAGGTCCAGTCTCCCTGATGGGGCCAGTGGAAGAAATCCAGCACGATCACGCTTAATGGAATCCTTCTTCTATGGTATTCCCGCGCCACAGACAGGATTTCCTCCTGGGTCTGATAGCGAAGCTTGCACTGCCAGAATCCCATGGCGAACTCCGGCATCATGGGAACCCTTCCCGTGACGGCCGTATAATTTTCCACAATCTCTGCAGGCGTATCTCCCGCCGTGATCCAGTAATCAATCTGTTTTGAAGACTGTACGGAAAATTCCGTCCGGTTCTTGCCAAAGAACGCCTGTCCAACGGCCGGATTGTTCCAGAGCAACCCGTATCCCCTGTCGGAAACCATGAACGGAACGGAAGCCTGGGTGTTTTTCTGCTCCATATCCAGCGTACAGCCCTTCAGATTCAGATAGGGCTGCTGGTACTGTCCCATGCCGTAGATCCGCTCCCTGTCGTCCGCCTCAAAGCGCAGGTGAAGCTCGTAATTGTCCCCTCCCACGTTCCGGTACTGCCTTCCGGTCATACGGACCATGGTGATCTGATCCAGATCCTTCCATCCTTCTGTCCCGTAATCCCAGGAACGGTAATACTCTCTCAAAAGCTCTTTTCCATCCTGATTCAGAAAACGCATTTTCCCGAAATCAGTGATTACCGCTTTGATTTTTCCGTTTGATACCTCCGCGTGATCCTCGAAAACCTCAATTCTTCCCTGTACATGCGCACGGGCCGGTTCAGAAAGTGCCCAGTCCCTTCCGGTAAATTCTCTGTTTTCCGTCGCGCGGATGCGCAGTCCCTCTCCCCATGGCCTGATTTCCAGAAGTTCATGCCTTCTTCTGAAGATCAGCGCTCCGTCTTTCTGCGTGAAATACTGCATCTGTCCTCTCCTTTCGTTCTGCCTGCCATGTCCTTATTCTGTTCCTGACCGTCAGCCTGTCAGTGGACAGGAATGTTATTCTGAGGCCGTTTCATCCTCGAATTCTTCTTTCTTTTATTTCGCTCTTATGATACTTTACCATAAAAGGAAGCGGTTTTCTACCATACAGTCATTATGACTCAGGCGGCTTACACACTTTCTTTTTTTATTTACCACAAAAAAACAGTCCAATCAGCCACGGATACCCGTAATCTGATCAGACTGCCTCTCTCATCATCCGGCTATTTTAAAAGCCTGTTCACTTCTTTTCCCCATAATTTCCCAGGCTGAAGCCTTCCTCGGCAAAATTTTCCACCGAGGCCTTTTTCTCATGAAAATGAACTGCATGCTTCAGAATCCCCTGGAAGGTATAATAATCGTCCTCCTTCGTAATCGGCAGGCTCACAATGCTCCGCGTGCAGCCTTTGTAGATGGAATTGCGGAACCTGTTCCGGGCAATGCAGGCCATGGTAACCCCGTTCCTTTTTTCCGCCTCAAGCATGGCGTCGCACTCCTCCAGACAGGTCGCCATGGGCTTTTCCACCACCGTATTCATCCCCGCATCCATGGCGTGAATCGCGATCTGGGCATGCACATAGGGCGGCGTGCACACGTGTACCAGGTCGATTTTCAGACCGGAGGCGAGCATTTTTTCATGATCGTCAAAAACGGGACAGTCCAGCCCGTATTTCTGTTTCATTTTCTCCGCCTTTTCCGGATAGAGGTCGCAGAGCGTTGCGATCCTGCATCTGTCCGGAAAGGTCAGAAGTCCTTCCACATGGGAATGGGCGATATTGCCGCATCCTACTATCGCTGCCTGTATCATCTTTACCTCCATTCCGAAGCGTCAAGCTTTCTTTATTTTCCCGCCGTCAGATTAACCGCCTGCATTTCTGCCCTGACACACAGCTCGGCCGCTTTAAAGGCGTGCTCCTGCGTCATGGCGTTTTCCGTCCGCATAATGCAGTCCAGAATGAGCTGTCCAAAGAAGGGATAGCCAACCTTTCCCGCCATCTCAAAATGCTGCTCTCCGTCCTGGTTGACCAGGAAAACATGATCCCCCGTACCATCTCCGGTCCCCACATTGACGTACTTGCGCAGCTCAATGTAGCCTTCCGTTCCCAGAATAAAGGTTCTTCCGTCTCCCCAGGTAGAGAGTCCGTCCGGCGTGAACCAGTCCACGCGGAAATGCTGGGTCGTCCCGTTGTCCCCCACAAGGACCGCGTCCCCAAAATCCTCCAGCTCCGGATAATCGGGATGGCCGTAGTTTCCCACCTGGCTGTACTTCACCTGCGCGTCCTTTGCGCCGCAGTAATAGAGAAACTGCTCGATCTGATGGCTTCCGATATCGCAGAGGATTCCGCCGTATTTCTCCTTTTCAAAAAACCAGTCCGGGCGGCTCTTCGGATCTCCCACCCGGTGCGGCCCGAAACCATCCACATGGATGGGCTTTCCGATGGCTCCCCTTTCGATCAGCTCTCCCGCGAAAACGGCCGCCTCCACATGAATGCGCTCGCTGTAATAGACCATATATTTTCTGCCCGTTTTTTTTACCATTTTTTTGGCCGCGTCCAGCTGTTCCAGAGTGGTGAGGGGAGCCTTATCCGTAAAATAATCCTTGCCCGCAGCCATCACCCGAAGCCCCAGAGCGCACCGCTCGCTCGTCACCGCCGCGCCGCACACCAGCTTCACCTCCGGGTCGGAGAGAACCTCCTCCTCGCTCGCCGCCGCTTTCGCGGTGGGAAAGCTTTTCTGAAAAGCCTTGACCTTTTCAGGATCCGGATCATAGACCCACTTCACAACCGCGCCCGCCTCCGTCAGGCCGTTGCACATTCCATAGATATGTCCGTGATCCAGCGCCACGGCTGCAATCTGAAATTCTCCGGGGCCAACCACCGGGGAGGGTTTTCCCTTCGGCGCATAGTTCATTCCATCCTTCTTTTCCATGTTTATCTCCTTTTCACCCTTTTTTGCCGTTTCTTCAGGCTGGTTACAGCATAACACATCCGCAGGCGCACCGCCTACGCATGATACAACCTGTACTTTGCGCAAAACGACTTTTTTACATGGCAAAAGCAGGTGTTTTATTGTAGAATAAAAGAACATTCGTGAAACAGAGTTTCATATATACAAAAAAACTGCCGCCGTTACAGGGAGAACCGCCGTCATGAATGAAATCCACCGGAAAATCCTGAGCATCCTGGATCGTGATGTCATCTGCGAATTGAAAAATGCCGAAAACCATATCCCGGAATCCCTGCTTTTCCACAACCATGACGGCTGTGAAATCTACCTGTTCCTGAACGGCGATGTGAACTATTATACGGAAAGCAGCGGCAAAAAGCTGGAGCGGGGGGATCTGATCCTGACCAGGGCCTACGCGTTCCACGGATCCGTCCTTGTCAGTCCCGCCCTGCACGACCGTATTGTCATCAATATCAGGGAATCGGTTCTTTCCGGGCTTGGAAGTCCCGAAACGGATCTTTCCGAATGCTTTCTGCGCACACCTTCTTCCGAGCTGAATCTGCTCCATCTGGAAGAGGATGACATCCGGCGCTTCCCTCACTCAGTATATCCTTGCCAAAAGAATAGCCCTCGCACAGAAGCTTCTGCGAGAGGGCCATTCTCCATACGATGCCTGCGAACTGTCAGGCTTCAACAATTATTCCAATTTTTCCCGTACCTTTTCCAGACAGGCGGGGTGTTCGCCGAGGGAGTATCAAAAGGCTGTGAACGGTCTGCGGAAGTAATGACGGGATTCACGTTATATTCCAACAGGCTGCGCTTCCGCTATTCTTTCATCATGCTTTCATCAGATTCAAAAATCTTTAACATTTCCGCAATTGCTTCCGGCTCCGGCAGCAATTCCTTCATATCTCCAGGCAAAGAATTACATATCTGATATGTTGCTACTCCAATTGGCGCATTTATTCGCTTCAAGGCATATTCTACATATGTTTTATCCTTTGATTTACAAATGATTATCCCTATAGACGGGTTTTCTTCTTTTAGTTTCACCTGTTCGTCAAGAGCAGTTAAATAAAACTGCATTTGCCCGGCATATTCTGCTTCAAATTCACCAATCTTCAGGTCGATTGCCACAAGGCAACGTAGTCTTCTGTGAAACAGAAGTAAATCAATATAAATATCCTTCTTTCCCACCATCATATGGTATTGATTACCGATAAAGGCAAAATCTCCTCCCATTTCAATGAGAAAGGCTCTGATGTTATTTATTAACTGCATCTCCAGCTCATGCTCTGAATATTCAGGAGATAATTCTGCAAAATCAAATATATATTCGTCTTTCACAGCCAGTTTTGCCTGAACTTTATATTCTTCTCTCACTGTTAAATCAAAATTTGTTTGATTCAATAAATATTTTTCATAAGTCTTAGCTTCAATAAAGTTGGTTAAAAGCCTTTTGGTCCATCCATATCTTCTGGTCATTTGCAAATAAAACTCTCTTTGCAGATCATCTTTGCACTTTTCCATAATTACAATATTATTACTCCAACTGATTTCTCGCACCATTGGTGCGAGTTTTTCTGAATTTCTATAACTCAGATAAAAATTACGCATTCTCCACAAATTTGCGGCCGAATACCCTTTCGCACCCGGAAATTCTTTCTGCAGTTCACCGGACAGTACCTGAACAATGGACTTTCCCCATCCTTTTTCTTCCTGCTGCCTGCATATTTCTTTTCCGATCTCCCAATACAAATTTATCGTTTCCGAATTCAGCATTCGAAGGGTATGATATTGTTTTTTATGAATCAGCTCCTTAATTTCTTCAACAAAAATTTCATATTCCGATATAGCCGTATTCATAAAAGCAGTCCTCCATTTCTCGCACCTGCGGTGCGAGATTTTTATCCTATAATGATATTACATATAACTTTTTATTTATTTTTATATATACCGGAAGATATTGTCTCCATATCTTCTTTAATTTTCCTTATTTCTCCTAATAAAGAAAAATCTGCTTCTCCCATATTCAAAACATCTGCACTTTCGACAATCAGTTCCAGTCTTTTTGCCGTGTCCGCAAAGCAATCTGCAATATCAATTGCAAAAGAAGATTCCCCATAATCGACTGTTTTTTTCCTTATGGAGTAAGTCCCATCTCCTTTTGCATATATTCCTCTTTCAAGTTTTATCAGTTCGCCTTTTTCTGCTAACTGTCTGATCGCTCCCGCCAGCTGTCCATCCGTACAATCTTTTTCACTGTGCCGTCTGATATATTGTCGAAAATCCTGTGGTCTGCATTCTTCCATCTGAGCTGCACATTCTTTTAACAATTCTTTAATCTCTTCAGTTGAAATTTTCATATAGTAACACCTTCTAATTTTTTAATACATTATAATAAATTAAAATTTCTATGTCAATATCAGGAAATAAAATAGTGTGCGCATCCACAGCGGAACGTCTTTTTTATACGATAGGAAATGAAATTTCCTATCGTATAAAAAAACAGCCCGGTCGGATTATGGTTATCCATCATCCGATCGGACTGTCTGTATAATGCAATTAAAGCAGCATAATTATATATCTGCCGTTTTATCTATACTCCCTCACTCCTCAATTTTCTGATTCCCTGTAGACCATACATGCTTTTCTCCGGCAGCAGAGCGGGTGTTCTGCGCCATCACGCCTACCAGTCTGTGAGGCACATACGCTTCCTCCAGCCATGAGATTTCCTCATCCGTAAGAGTCAGATCCACGGCGGACGCAGCTCCTTCCACATGATGGCGTTTTGTGGCTCCCACGACAGGAGCGGTCACCTTTGTCAAAAGCCAGGCCAGAGAGATCTCCGTCATGGTCACGCCCCGGCGGTCGGCGAGCTCGGCCACACGGCGGATGATGACCTCGTCCTGTTCTGCTGTGGAATCATATTTAAGTCGTGCATAATCATCCTCCTGAAGGCGCTTTGAGGTCTCTCCGGGATGTTTGGAAAGGCGTCCTCCCGCCAGCGCGCTGTAGGGCGTCATGGCGATGTTGTCCTCAGCACAGAGCTTTGCCATTTCCCGCTCTTCCTCCCGGAAAATCAGATTATAATGCCCCTGAATGGAAACGAATTTCGCAAAGCCCTCCTTTTCCGCCAGGGCATTCGCCTTTGCAAGCTGGTAGGCGAAGCAGTTGGAAATTCCGATATAGCGTGCCTTTCCCGCCTTCACGATCCGGTTCAGTCCATCCATGATATCATAAAGCGGAGTCTCATAATCCCACATATGATAAATATAAAGATCCACATAATCCATGCCGAGATTTTTCAGGCTGGTGTTGATCATCCGCTCAATGTGCTGCTGTCCGGTGACGCCGGCTTCGATTTCCTCCGGCGTGCGCGGCAGGAATTTGGTGGCCACAACTACCTTATCTCTCTCGGCAAAGTCCTTCAGCGCCCGTCCTACATACTGTTCACTGGTACCGCTCTGATAACCGATGGCAGTGTCGAAAAAATTGATGCCAAATTCCAGCCCGTGTTTTATGATCTCACGGGAATGCTCCTCATCCAGTGTCCACGAGTGCTGCCCGTTTTTCGCATCTCCGAACCCCATGCAGCCCATGCAGATCCGGGATACGTTCAGTTCCGAATTTCCAAGCTTTGTATATTTCATGTCTTTTCCTTCCTTTCTGCTGCCACAGAGCATCCAAACCTGTTTTTCATGATTATTATAAGGCAGAGCTGTTTTTTCTGTCTAATGCCTGCCATGAATATTCAAAAATTGAAGATAAGCATTGGACTTTCAGGCGCGCGGGGTCTACACTGTAG
>ULPS01005962.1_pt1 | contig 12760 bp, 12 predicted proteins | sample 1953711 | NCBI WGS metagenome assembly ULPS01 (sample SAMEA4835635, study PRJEB28245) | human gut metagenome | biome: gut microbiome; material: fecal sample | place: Denmark | collected 2008 | reverse complement strand
CTTTCGCTTTCAGGATTCTGTCCAGCAGCTTCCTGTGTCCCAGATGGACGCCGTCGAATTTTCCGATCGCCGCCGCCGTATTCATATCACATTCAAATTCCATCGTTCCTGAAATAATCTGCATCCTAATCCTCATTCCGGAGCGTCGCAAACTGCTGTGTGAGAAATAAGCCTGATGGTTTATTTCTCACACAATCATTCCTGTTCCGCTCATGTCAAAAACATTTTTACCGGACGGTACTTTCCTGTTTTTCCCTCTGAAAAAAAGGCATACAGGCCGTAGAACGTTCCATCAGTTCCACAGACCCGGAAATTTTCCATTCCGTCTCCGTCCTGATTCAGGATCACCTGATCCGGATAAAGCTCATTTCCGTTTCGGACCAGCCGCTCGAATTCCGGCTTTACGATCAGACGGGGGCTGTCGGAAAACAGCTCCTCCACAGGAATAAGCACATCCTCCAGCCGGTTCTCCTTCGCAAGGCTCTCCAGTTCGCCGAGAGTCCGCGCCTCCTCCACTCGGAAACGTCCCACACGCGTTCGCTTCAGGCTCTTCATCGTACCGCCGCAGCCGAGCTTCTGTCCGATGTCATGGCAGAGCGTCCGGATGTAGGTTCCCTTTGAGCATTCCACCCGGAAGGTGATCTCCGGAAGCTCCGTTTTCAGGATTGTGATGGCAGAAATCTGTACCGGCCTGGGCTTCCGTTCCACCTCTCTGCCTGCCCTTGCGAGCTCGTACAGCTTCTTCCCATTTACCTTAAGAGCGGAATACATGGGAGGAATCTGGTCATAGGTTCCAAGGAAAGAGAGAACCGCTGCCTCCGCCTCCTTTTCCTCCACCGTCACCTCATGCTCCTCAAGAACGGTTCCGGAAAGGTCCTGGGTATCCGTCACCTTCCCCAGAAGCAGAACAGCCTCGTACTCCTTCGTTTCTCCCGCGAGCAGGTCGCACAGCTTTGTCGCGTTCCCCAGACAGACGGGAAGTACCCCGACCGCATCCGGGTCCAGGGTACCTGTATGGCCGATTTTCTTCTGTCTGCATATGCCGCGCAGCTTTGCCACCACATCGTGGGATGTAAAGCCCGCTTCCTTATATACATTCAGCACGCCGTTTTTCATCATTCCTAAGCTTCTCCACCGTCCAGCTGTCTTTCAATATGTAAGGACAGGTTATTAATCACATCATGGGCAGTTCCCGTCATCGTACAGCCTGCCGCACGGACATGGCCGCCTCCTCCAAAATAGGAAGCGATGGCTGCCACATTCACCTTTTCACTGGAGCGCAGGCTTACCTTATATTCCTGAGCTCCTGTTTCATACAGGAAAATGGCGCATTCCACACCCTTGATACTTCGCAGCTGGCTCACGATTCCTTCCAGATCCTGCGGGCCCGCCCCGTAGAAATCGAGCGTTTTGCGGTTCAGGACGCTGACCACGCAGCGGTCGTCCATGAAACGGATGCTTTCCAGCAGTGCACGCCCCAGAATCTGCATCTGCAGATAGGTCTTTTCAAAAAAGGTTTCCTCAATCAGGCGGCTGAAATCGAAGCCGTAGGAAATCAGATCCGCTGCAGCCCTGAGCGTTTCAGGGGTGGTGCAGGAATACTGAAAGCACCCGGTATCATGCGCGATTCCCATATAAAGCGCCTTTGCGATCTCCTGATCCAGTCCGTCGTTTCCGATCAGCCGGTAGACCAGCTCGCTGGTAGAGCTGGCCTGGGGATCCACATAATTCACATTTCCACAGCCGTTCGCATTACTGATATGATGATCGATGTTAATCCTCTTTTTCGCGTTCTCAAAATAAGGCTGGGCCTTTCCAAGCCGGTCAGCCACAGAGTCCAGGGCAAAAAAAACGTCGAAGTTCTTCTGTTCTCCATAAGCGCTGTCCACATCCTCAATCCGGCTGATACAGCCGTAGATATCCGCAGGCTTTTCCAGAAACACTCTGATCTCTGCCTCCGGAAGCTCTTTTTTCAGATACAGATACAGTCCCATACAGGATCCGATGCAGTCTCCATCCGGGCGGATATGCCCGCTGATGCCAATTCTTCCTGCTCCCCTACATTCTTCCAGAAGATTCATAGACGCTTACTCCTCCCCTTTGTGCTCTTTTTCCATAACCTCGTCAATTTTATGCGACATGTTCACACCATATGCGATGGACTGATCCATAACAAAGGTAATCTCCGGCGTAATGCGGAGATTGATCTCCTTCGCCAGACGGCTCCTGAGGAAGCCTTCCGCACTCCTTAATCCCTCCAGCGTATCCGCCTGTGCCTTTTCATCCCCCAGCACGCTGATCCACGCCCGGCAGGTTTTCAGATCCGGAGCGACCTCCACCGCCACAACGGAGGTGAGAGGCGCGATTCTGGGATCCTTGATTTCCCCGCGGATCGTTTCCGCAAGCACCTGCTGTACCTGGGCATTGATCCGCGTATTTTTAATGCTGTTTTTTCTCATATAATCGTTCCGCCTTTCCGGCGAAGCCGGAAGCCTTACCTGGGCACCTCCACCATGATATAGGCCTCCACGATATCGCCTTCCTGAATCTGGTCGAAGCCGTCAAACACAAGACCGCACTCGAAGCCCGAACGGACCTCCTTCACGTCGTCCTTAAAGCGCTTCAGGCTCGCCAGCTTTCCTTCATAGATCTGGTCGCCGTCTCTGGTGATGCGGACCTTGCAGTCACGCTGGAACTCTCCGTCCAGAACATAGGAGCCGGCAATGTTTCCGATCGCGGACGCATGGAAGATCTGACGGATCTCCGCATGGCCGATGACCTTTTCTTCAAATACGGGATCCAGCATGCCCTTCATGGCCGCCTCGATATCTTCAATCGCCTGGTAAATCACCTTATACAGCCGGATATCCACGCCTTCCCGCTCCGCAGTCGCCTTGGCAGTCGCGTCAGGACGCACATTGAAGCCGATGATGATGGCATTGGAGGTCGCCGCCAGGGTCACGTCGGACTCGTTGATCGCGCCGACGCCGCCATGAATACACTTCACGACCACTTCCTCGTTGGACAGCTTCAGAAGGCTCTGTCTGACCGCCTCCACGCTGCCCTGTACATCCGCCTTGATGATCAGGTTCAGCTCCTTCAGCTTGCCCTCCTGGATCTGGTTGAACAGATCGTCCAGTGACATCTTGGATCTGGTCTCCTCCAGCTTCTTCTCCTTGTTCTGTGCAATGAAGGTCTCCGCGTAGTTTCTCGCTTCCTTATCGTTATCATGGGCCAGGAATACCTCTCCCGCTCCCGGTACATCCGAAAGTCCGAGGATCTCCACAGGTGTGGAAGGCCCTGCTTCCTTCACCCTTCTGCCCTTATCGTCGATCATGGCGCGCACCTTTCCGTGGCTTGCCCCGGCGGAAATGAAATCTCCCACATGCAGGGTTCCCTTCTGTACCAGAACGGTAGCCACCGGGCCGCGTCCCTTATCCAGCTGCGCTTCAATCACAAGGCCTCTCGCCTTTCGGTTCGGATTGGCCTTCAGCTCCAGGATCTCCGCCGTCAGCAGGATCATCTCAAGCAGCTGATTGATCCCCTCTCCGGTCTTGGCTGATACGGGAGCAAATACGGTGCTTCCGCCCCATTCCTCCGGAATCAGGTCATATTCCGCAAGCTCCTGCTTCACACGGTCAATGTTTGCGTTGGGTTTATCGATCTTGTTCACCGCAACGATGATCTCGATTCCCGCAGCCTTGGCATGGCTGATGGCCTCCACGGTCTGGGGCATTACGCCGTCGTCCGCTGCCACCACCAGAACCGCGATATCCGTGGCATTCGCACCTCTCATACGCATGGCCGTAAACGCTTCATGGCCGGGCGTATCCAGGAAGGTGATCTTCTGTCCGTTGATCTGGACGGTATAAGCGCCGATATGCTGCGTGATGCCGCCGGCCTCCTTATCCGTCACATTGGTCTTACGGATAGCATCCAGAAGGGAGGTCTTACCGTGGTCAACGTGTCCCATGACGCAGATAACCGGCGGTCTGGGAACCATATCCTCTTCGTTCTCCTCATCTTCCTTCAGAAGCTCCTCAATCACATCGACCTTGACTTCCTTCTCACAGATGATGTCGTATTCAATGGCAATGCTCTCCGCCTCTTCATAGGAAATCTCCTGATTCAGCGTCACAATCTTGCCTTCCATAAACAGCTTCTTAATGATCCCTGCTGCCGGAACCTTCATCTTGTCTGCGAGCTCTTTAATAGTAATATTCTCCGGAAGAGTGATCACCTTGATCTGCTCCTCCTCAGGAGCAGCCTTCACCGGTTCCGGCTTGATGAACCTGCCCGGCTTATTCTTCAGCCTGCTCTTCGATTCGTCCTCTTCGTAGATGTGATCCTTCTTCGAGCGTCTGTCTCTCTCCTGACTGTTGCGGCGCTTCTCTTCCTCTTTGCGCTTCTCGTTCTCCTTGATGGGAGCCTCCGCAGCAAAGCCCTTGCCCGGCGCAGGCCTGCGGGATCTATTATCCTGCCTTCCGCCCGCGCCCTGTCCACGTTCTCCATTAGAACGCTCATTATTCGAGCCAGGTCTCGCCCCGCCCGCACGGCCGCCGAAGCCCTGTGCACTTCTCTGAGAACCGCCAGAGCGGCTGCCGGAACGATTCTGGCCATCCGTACTGCGCTGTCCTCTTGCGCCCTGACCATTCCGGCTGTCGCGTCCGTCGCGGCTGTCACGGCCCTGCTGTCTGCTTCCCTGCTGCTGCCTGCCTTCCGTTCTCGCTGCCTGCGTTCTCTCCGGTCTTTCATTTCCAGCATTTCCAGCAATTCTGCCTCCTCTGTCCGCTGCCTGCGAAGCTTCCTTTGCTGCCTGCTCCTGTGCGGCCTTCTGGGCGGCGGCCTTTTCTTCCATCGCCTTCTGTTCTCTCGCTGCTCTTTCCGCCGCTTCCTGGCGTCTCTTCTGCTCTTCGAGCCTCTCATCCGGCATCTGCGGCTGTGACGGCTTCGTAAGAGGCTTGATCAGCTTTGGCTGTCCGGTCAGAATTCTTCCTGTGGAACGTCCCTGACCCGTGCCCGGCCTTCCTGCATTCCTGCTTCCCGCCTGAGAAGCGTTCTGGCGGCCTGCTCCTGTTTTTACTCCGGCATTTCCTCTGCCGCCGGCGGCCGTTTTTCCGGCTGCGCCCTGATGCCCCTTCTGGGACTGCATCTTGCTGTTATGCGGATTGCTCACGAAAATGATATTCTTCTTCTTTTTTACCGGCGCCTGAGCCGTGCCTTCCGCCTGCTTTTCCCTGGCGGCACCCTCATGAGCTGCCTCCGCCGCAGTCTTTGCGGCTTCAGGCTTTGTCTCTTTCTGAATTTCCTTCTGAACTTCCTTCTTTTCAGGCATATCGCCCATTCTCATCTCTCCCTCTGTCACTATACGCTTTTCTCCTTCGCTCTTTCCAAAATGTTTCCTGACTCTCTGTACTGTCTCTTCCTCTATTGAACTCTGGGCAGCTTTTGCTTCCACACCTTCCTTCTGCAGAAATGTGATAATGTCCCTGCTCTGCAGCCCTAACTCCTTCGCCAGTTCAAAAATCTTCGTTTTTGCCATGCTGCGCCTCCTTTACCCGGCTGTTTCCAACTTCCCGATCAGGTTCTTTGCAAAACCTTCATCTGTCACTGCCAGAGATGCTCTCATCTCCTTTCCGATCGCATGGCCCAGCTCCTCCTTCGTTGCATAGAAAAAGCAGGGGACATGATAGTATGTGCACATGTTCAGGAAATTTTTTTTCGTATTATCGGAGGCATCATTTCCTACGATTACAAGCCTGGCCCTGCCTTCCTTCACCGCTTTTTCAGTCATGAACTCGCCGCTGGAGACGGCCGATGCCCTGGCCGCAAGGCCGAGCAGGGAAAGAATCTTATTCTGCTTCAAACTCCTCAAACTCCTTTTCCAGATGATCGTAAACCTCGTTCGGAATGCTCATTTTGAAGGAGCGCTCCAGTCCTTTGCTCTTCCGCGCCTTTTTCAGGCAGTCCATTGACCTGCACAGGTACGCGCCTCTTCCGTTCTTTTTTCCGGTCATATCAAGCATGATTTCACCCTCCGTTGTCCGGAGGACGCGCATCATTTCTTTTTTCCCTTTCATCTGTCCGCAGCCGATACACTGCCTCAACGGAACCTTTTTATTCATCCAGCACCACGCCTTTCCTTCGGCTTACCGGAACCGGTCACTCCTGTCCGGCGTCTTCCTCTGCCGGAGCCTCTCCGTCTTCCGGAGCTTCCTGCTCAAAATCTTCTTCCCCGGGGTCCGCTTCCGCGGGTTCCTCCTCAGGGGCCGCTTCTCCTTCCGGCAGGCCTTCCTCCTCCGGGATCATATCCTCTTCGGAAAAGTCCTCTTCTCCGCCGGACATATTCTCATCGGAAAGCATCTCTCCATCAGCAGGCGCTTCCTCATAGCCGTCGTAATCTTCCTCGTAATCCTCATCCTCGAAGTCGTCCAGATAATCCTCATAACGGAAGCCTGGCGCATCCTTGGCCTGCGTTTCGCTCTTGATATCGATCTTGTATCCCGTCAGCCTTGCCGCCAGTCTGGCGTTCTGTCCTTCCTTACCAATGGCGAGGGACAGCTGGTAATCGGGAACGACAACCTTTGCCGTCTTTTCATCCGGATCCGCAAACACCGCCACGATCTTGGCCGGGGACAGGGCGTTCTGGATCAGGTTTCCGGGATTCTCATCCCAGTTGACGATGTCGATCTTCTCACCGCGGAGTTCATCCACAATCGCATTCACTCTGGCGCCGTTCATACCCACGCAGGCACCCACTGCGTCCACGTTGGGATTGTTGGACCATACCGCCATCTTGGTACGGCTTCCGGCCTCTCTCGCAATGCTCTTGATCTCAACCGTACCGTCGCGGATCTCCGTCACCTCCGCCTCAAACAGCCTCTTGACCAGCTCCGGATGTGTCCGGCTCACCAGGATTCTGGGGCCCTTCGGCGTGTTCTTCACCTCCAGAATGTAGACCTTGATTCTCTCGGTAGGGCGGAACACCTCGCCCTTCACCTGCTCGCTTTCATTTAACAGCGCATCCGCCTTGCCCAGGTTAATGCTGATATTTCTTCCGATATAACGCTGCACCACGCCGGTGACAACATCCTTTTCCTTCTCATAATACTGATTGAAGATGGCGCTTCTTTCTTCCTCGCGGATCTTCTGAAGGATCACGTTCTTCGCGTTCTGGGTAGCGATACGGCCGAACTCCTTGGACTTGATCTCCACATGAATGACGTCTCCCACCTCGGCGCGTTTGGAAATCTCCTTCGCGTCCTCCAGAGCGATCTGCAGGCAGTCATCCTCCACATCGTCCTTTGTGGGAACAACCTCCTTTTCCGCATAGACCAGAAAATCACAGGTTTCCCTGTTGATCTCCACCTTTACGTTGTCCGCCTTTCCGAAATGGTTCTTGCAGGCGGTAAGCAGGGATGTCTCAATGGCGTCGAAGAGGGTTTCCTTGCTGATCTCCTTCTCCTTCTCCAGAATATCCAGTGCTTCCATCAATTCCTTGTTCATGATTACCTCCACCTTTTAAAAATCTAACGCAAGTCTGATCAGCGCAATGTCCGACTTTGCAAATTTTCTTTCCTCTTCCTGTATCTCCAGGGTCACCGAATCCTTATCATAAGCCTTCAGGATTCCCTCAAATTCCTTCTGTTTCTCCTGCGGGCGGTACAGCCGCAGCTCCACCTCTTTCCCCAGGCTCTTTTCCAGATGCCGGTCCTTTTTTAACGGCCTCCCCAGTCCGGGGCTGCTCACCTCGAGGATATAGGCCTCTTCAATGAAATCCTCTTCGTCCAGCCGGTCGGACAGCTTCCTGCTCACGTTCTCGCAGTCCTGAATGTTTACGCCGTCCTCCCTGTCAATGTAGGCGCGCAGGTACCATTCCCCGCCTTCCTTCACATATTCCACATCGTAGATCTCCACGCCGTTTTCTTCCGCGATCGGAAGCAACAGTTCCTCCGTGCGCGCTTCGATTTCCTTTCCCTTCGGCATCCGTTCACCAGTCCCTTTCCTTCTGCCAAAAATAAGAGTGGGCGAAGCGCCCACTCTAGTCTGATAATCCTATTAACCATAACCCAGTATAGCACCAATCCTCCGGAAACGCAAGGGCTTTCTTAAACTCCTTCCAGGTTTCGGATGATTTTCTGTGCACAGGAGAGAAATTTCTCCATTTCCTCCTCGCTGATCCCCTTCCAGATCTGGTTATCCATGCCGGAAAAATTCTCGTGAACCTCCGCCGCTTTTTTTCTCCCTTCCTCCGTCAGGACGATGAGAAAGGAACGGCGGCAGTCCGGATGCTTCTGTCTGCTTAAGAATCCCGCCTCCTCCAGCTTATCCAGGCTTCTGGAAAGCGTCGCCACATCCATATTGCAGCGGTCGGCCAGCTCTCTCTGGCTGACATGATCCTCTTCATACAGCTTGTTCAGAATTCTTGGCTGCCCCGGCGTCAGGCCGAGCTTCTGAAAATATGGATGGAGGATCCTCTTTCTGGCCGCTTCCATCCTGACCATTGCTTCCCTGATCTCCTTTTTTTCCATATCTGCCTCATTTCTATTCCAACTATTCCAGTTCAAACTGTCCGGTGTAAAGCTTGTAGTACCGCCCTTTCTGAGCGAGGAGCTCCTCGTGGTCGCCGCGTTCGATCACCTCGCCCTTCTCCAGCACCATGATGGCCTTGGAATTTCTGACCGTGGAAAGCCGGTGGGCGATCACAAATACGGTGCGTCCCTCCATGAGCTGATCCATGCCCTTCTCGATCAGACGCTCGGTACGGGTATCGATGGAACTGGTCGCCTCATCCAGAATCAGCACCGGCGGTCTGGAAATGGCCGCCCTTGCGATGGCGAGAAGCTGTCTCTGTCCCTGGGAAAGGTTGCTTCCATCGCTGTGGAGCATGGTCTGATATCCATCAGGAAGGCGCCGGATGAAGGAATCCGCATTGGCAATCCGAGCGGCTTCTTTCACTTCCTCATCCGTAGCATCCAGACGTCCATAGCGGATGTTATCCGCAATGGTACCAGTGAACAGATGGGTATCCTGAATGACCATGGAAAGGGAATGGCGCAGATCATCCTTTTTAATCCGCCGGATGTCCAGACCGTCATAGGTGATGGTTCCGGACTGAATTTCATAAAACCGGTTGATCAGATTTATGATGGTGGTCTTACCCGCTCCCGTAGAGCCCACAAAAGCGATCTTCTGGCCCGGCTTCGCGTACAGGCTGATGCCGTTCAACACCTTTTTTTCCGGTGTGTAGCCGAATACCACATCATAAAAACGCACGTCCCCCTTCAGGGGCACCAGAGAAAAGCTGCCGTTCTCCGGCACCTTCCAGGCGAGCGTCCCGTCCTCCGCTTCCGTCAGCGTCACGTCGCCTTCATCCGGTTCCGGTTCCTCATCCATCATTTCAAAGATGCGCTCCGCGCCGGAAAGGGCCGCCAGCAGAAAATTGATCTGCTGGGTGAACTGGTTCATGGGCATGGCGCTCTGGCGCACATAAACCAGATAGGAAGCAAGGCTTCCCAGATCCATCAGGCCGGAAAGAACAAACATGCCTCCCACGCAGGCCGATACCGCATAATTAAAGTAGGAAAGGCTGACGATGGTGGGCACCATCATGCCGGAATAGGACATGGCCTTGGTGGCTGACTGGCGCAGCGCTTCGTTTCTTCTGCAGAACTCTTCAAAATCCTGTTCCTCATGGTTGAAAATCTTTTCCACCTTCGCTCCGGCAACCATTTCCTCCACGAAACCGTTGATGCTTCCCAGGTATTGCTGCTGCTCGATGAAATATTTTCTGCTTTTCTTTCCATTATACTGGATAAACAGGAACATGAGAAGCAAAAAAAGGATAACAATGAGAGACAGCCTGAGATTTAACACTACCAGCATGATAATGGTTCCGCTTACCACAATAAAGCTCTGGATCAGCAGAGTGAAGCTGTTGTTCAGCGCCTCCGTCAGAGTATCCACATCGTTCGTGAAGCGGCTCATCAGCTCCCCATGAGTATGGGCGTCAAAATAGGAAAGGGGCAGCTTCTGGGTATGTTCAAACAGATCCCTTCGGATCCGCCCCACGATTTTCTGGCAGGTGATCACCATGAGCTGATTGTAGCCCAGCGTGGCGAACGCGCCGGCTCCGTACATGAGCGCCATCAGAATGATGGTCCGGATCAGGCCCGGAATATCGCCCGGCAGGATATAGGTATTGATCACCGGTTTGAGCATATAGGTGCCGAGAATGTTCGCCAGGCTGCTGATGCAGACCAGAAGGGCAACGAGCAGGACGGACCACCTGTATATGCCCATGTAATGGAGCAGCCGCTTCATCGTTTTTGTGCCGTCCTTCGGTCTGGCATATCCGTTGTATCTTGCCATTACAGTCCCGCTCCTTCCTGCTGTGAATAATAGATTTCCTGATAAACGGAATCGTTTTTCAGAAGCTCCTCATGGGTACCCACAGCGTGTACCCTTCCGTCGTCCAGAATGATGATCTGATCCGCATGCATGACGGAGGTGATCCTCTGGGCGATAATGATCTTCGTGCTGCCGGGCAGGCTCCTGGCAAGCCCCTCCCTGATCTTCGCCTCTGTGGCCGTGTCCACCGCGCTGGTGGAATCGTCCAGGATCAGCACCTTCGGCTTCTTCAAAATCGCCCTGGCGATGCAGAGCCTCTGTTTCTGACCGCCGGATACGTTCACGCCGCCCTGGCCCAGATCCGTTTCATAGCCGTTTTCCAGCCGGTCGATGAATTCGTCCACACAGGCGATCCGGCAGGCCTCCTCGATTTCCTCCCGCGTTGCGTCTTCCTTTCCCCAGCGGAGATTGTCGATCACCGTGCCGGAAAACAGCGTATTTTTCTGCAGCACCATGGCGATGGAATCCCGCAGGGGCTTTAAGGGATACTCCTGTACCCGGTGCCCGTCGATGCGTACCTCTCCCTCCGTCACATCATACAGTCTGGGAATGAGCTGCACCAGAGTGGACTTGGCGGAACCCGTCTGACCGATGATACCCACCGTCTGCCCCGCCCCGATGTGCAGGTTAATATCGGAAAGCACATATTCCTGCGCGTTTTTGCTGTATTTGAAAAAAACATGGTTGAAAACAATGTCTCCATTTTCCACCCGGATGTCCTTCGCTTCCTCCTCCGTGATGTCAGGGCGCTCCTGCATCACCTCTTCAATTCTCCGCCAGGAGGTCAGAGAACGGGTGAACATCATGAACACGTTGGAAATCATCATCAGGGAATTCAAAACCTGGAGCACGTAGCTTAAGAAGCCGGTCAGTTCACCCACCTGCATCTCGCCCACCTGAATCAGATTGCCTCCGAACCAGAGGATGCACAGGATGGTAGCGTACATCACGAACTGCATCGCGGGCATGTTCAGGGATGCCACCCGGAACGCCTTCTCCGAGGTGGTGAGAAGCTCCGTGTTGACTTCGCCGAATTTTTCCATCTCATAGTCGCCCCGGACGTAGGACTTCACCACGCGGATAGCCGTCAGATTTTCCTGAATGATCCTGTTGACCAGATCCACCGCCTTCTGCATCCTGCCATACAGCGGCCGGACATGGGTAACGATTGCAAACAGCAGGATTCCAAGCACCGGCGCGGCGATCAGGAACACAACCGCAAGTTCGCTGTTGATCTGAAAGGATACCGTGATGGCGGTCAGCATCATTACCGGCGCACGGCAGGCAGGCCGCAGACCGTTGGCAATGGAATTCTGGATGTTGGTCACATCTCCGGTCAGTCTGGTAACCAGAGAAGAGGTCCTGAACCGGTCCGTATTGGAAAAGGAAAACTGCTGCAGCTTTCTGTATTCCTCCTTCCGGATCTGCGCGCCGATTCCCTGGCCGCAGACCGCGGCAAACCTTGCGCTTCCGGTTCCCAGAAGCATGGCAGCCACCGCACAGGCCGCCATTTGAAGCCCTTTCGTGAAAATGTAGGGCTTATTTCCGTTCGCTACGCCAATATCCACCATATCGGCCATGATCATGGGAATGATCAGCTCCAGAAAGGCCTCCGTCACAATGCAGATCACCGCAAGGATGGTCGCCGCCCGGTAGGGTTTCGCATAGGATAACAATCGTTTCATGACTTCCTCCGTCGCTATGGGAATTTTCTTATGAAAATCTGCGTTACTGCCGGCAGTCAGAGCAGCCTGAAATGCCACTGATATTGCAAGTTCAATAATATCATCATCAACAGTATGCAGCGCAATCATTGTATTCCCCACAGCAGCGAAAGTCAAGGGTGGATTTGAGATTCCACACTATAAAAATGTAGACGGGCAAAACGCATTGTGATACACTTTATTCAGTAAGTTGTGTCAGAGGATGGGAAATCCGCCGGAAGCGCGGAGGCAGGAGGAATTATGAGCATACTTGATGAAATTGCGGACTGTGTGATATCCGGAAGGCTGCAGGAGATTTTTCTCTCCGACCCGGAATATCAGGAGCTGAGCAGAAAGCAGGAACAGGCATCCGAGGAATGCTACAGTAGCGTGCCGGAGGAATATCATGAGAAGATCGAAGAACTGACCGACTGTCAGAATGAATGCTCCGGACGGCTCATAGAAATGGCTTACAGACAGGGAATGATCGACAGCGCCAACCTGCTTCGGGAACTGAAAATTCTGAAAACAGGCTGATGTTCGGGGGAAGTAATTTTTCTGCTCCTTTATTATTGGTAAAAAAAGAGCGGGGATTATACCCCGCTTAAAGTTTTTTTAATCATCTCTGATAAATTTTTCGACCTTCT
>ULPS01050139.1_pt1 | contig 12769 bp, 12 predicted proteins | sample 1953711 | NCBI WGS metagenome assembly ULPS01 (sample SAMEA4835635, study PRJEB28245) | human gut metagenome | biome: gut microbiome; material: fecal sample | place: Denmark | collected 2008 | reverse complement strand
GCGGAGAAAAGAGGTAGAAATGAGCAGCGAAATCAGAGACATCAACCTGGCCGAATCCGGCGAACAGAAAATTGAATGGGTAAAGAGAAACTGCGACCTGCTTCGCATGCTGGAGGAAGAGTTCAGCCGGACGAAGCCCTTCGCGGGAAAAAAGATTACGCTTTCCGTACATCTGGAAGCCAAAACCGCGTACCTGTGCAAGGTGCTGGCGGCAGGCGGAGCGGAAATGTATGTGACCGGCTCCAATCCGCTTTCCACGCAGGATGACGTGGCCGCAGCGCTGGTAAAGGCGGGACTGGAGGTCCACGCCTGGTATGGAGCGACAGATGAGGAGTACAATGCGCATATCCGCGCGGCGCTTTCCGCAGGCCCCAACATCATCATTGATGACGGAGGAGATCTGGTGCACATGGTTCATACCGAGATGCGCGACCTGATCCCGAACATTCTGGGCGGCTGTGAGGAGACTACTACCGGAATCATCCGTCTGGAGGCGATGAACCGGGCAGGAGAGCTGGAGTTCCCCATGATCCGCGTCAACAATGCGCAGTGCAAGCATTTCTTTGATAACAGATACGGCACGGGCCAGTCCGTATGGGATGGCATCATGCGTACCACCAACCTGATCGTGGCAGGTAAGAACGTGGTTGTGGCAGGCTATGGCTGGTGCGGTAAGGGCGTTTCCATGAGAGCGAAGGGGCTGGGTGCCAAGGTTATCGTAACGGAAATCGACCCCGTAAAGGCGATTGAAGCGGTGATGGACGGCTTTGAGGTAATGCCGATGAAGGAAGCAGCGAAGATCGGAGATTTCTTCGTGACCGTAACGGGCTGTGACAAGGTCATCGACGCGGAGGATTTCGTGGAGATGAAGGAGGGCGCTATCCTTTGCAACGCGGGCCACTTCGACTGTGAGATCGACATGGCAGGCCTTCGTGAAATGGCGGTCGAGACCAAAGAGATGAGAAAAAATATTCAGGGCTACAAGCTGCCCACCGGACAGTGGATCTGTGTCCTGGCAGAGGGACGTCTTGTGAACCTGGCAGCCGGCGACGGACATCCGGCGGAGATCATGGATATGAGCTTTGCGATTCAGGCGCTGTCTGCAAAGTATCTGGTGGAGCACGGCAAAGAGCTGACCGAGAAGCTGATCGACGTTCCGGCGGAAATCGACAGGGAAGTGGCGGAAAGAAAGCTCCGTTTCCTTGGAAAGGAGATCGATACTCTTACGCCTGAGCAGGAGGCTTATCTGAATAAGTCGCTGGTGTAAACGGCGGGAAAATAAAAGGGTTGTAATAAAAAGAGCCGCAGGATTTTAATTTCCTGCAGCTCTTTTTTACCACGTTTTCTCTATCAGGAAGTCATTCCATTATCTGAAATGTTTTCTGCCTATTCCTCTCCCTTATAATATCTGCCGTATCCGTCTGCGGCCAGAATTGCGGCATAAACCTTTTCCGGAGTAACCTCAAAGGGCATGTTGTGGAGGGTGTCGCTTTCCGCGCAGGCGGCCGTGGCCACAGCCATGATCTTTTCCTCCGTCACCTCTTTGATGCCAAGCTCCGTCAGAGTGACGGGCAGTCCCACTTCGATGCAGAAGTCAATGACCTCTTCCAGCTCGTCTGTGGGAACATTTTCCAGAACCAGCTGAGTGATGGTGCCGAAGGCCACCTTTTCTCCGTGGTACATGTGGTGGCATTCCTCCAGAACGGTCAGGCCGTTGTGGATGGCATGTGCGCCTGCAAGACCGCCGCTCTCAAAGCCGATGCCGGACAGCAGGGTGTTTGCCTCAATGATTTTTTCCACCGCATTGGTGCAGACGCCGGCTTCCAGAGCTACCTTTGCTTTGATGCCTTCCTCCATCAGCGTGTCGAAACACAGTTCAGCCAGAGCCATGGCGGCCAGGGTGCCATGGCCTCCCGCGCAGGTGAGAGCGTCTTTTGCCTGACAGGCACGGGCTTCAAAATAGGTGGCAAGGGCGTCGCCCATTCCGGATACGGTGAGGCGTACCGGAGATTTGGCGATGACAGCGGTGTCCATCAGTACCATGTTCGGATTGGAGGGCAGGAACAGATATTCCTCAAAAACGCCGTCCGGAGTGTAGATGACGGAAAGCGCGCTGCAGGGCGCGTCTGTGGAAGCGATGGTGGGGCAGATGACCACAGGAGTATGTCTGTAGTAGGCGGCCGCCTTTGCGGTATCCAGAATCTTTCCGCCGCCCACGCCGATCACCAGGTCGCAGCCCTCCTTTTCCATAAGGTCTGTGAGACGGGTGATTTCATCCTTACAGCATTCCCCGTTGAAATAGTCGAACAGGATGGAGCAGTCCGTCCCTTCAAAGCTTTTCTCAATCATGCTTCCGGTCCTTTTGTATCCGGATTCACTGATGAGAATCAGAGCCTTTTTCCCGTATTCCTTTGCGTAGCCTCCCAGCCGGGAAAGCTCTCCTGCTCCCTGCACATATCTGCCGGGGCTGTTCAGAATGTTTGCCATGTTGAATCCCTCCTTCTTTCTTTATTTATAGCGTTGGCTTTATATATTGCCATTATAACAGGCTCAGGGAGTTTTTGCATAGACCGGATGCCTCAGCCATTCGTTCTGGGCCACTCAGCCCTCCTTCCTGGCCCACCGTTCCGGTACGCTTCTGCCTGCCAGCTCTTCCACCTGTCTGATCTGGCTACGGTAATAGTGGTTCAGAAGCTTTCTGGTGGACGGCAGCATTTTCGAATTATCCGTTTCCGGGCGGGTGCATTTGTCCATGGTCCAGTCATAAAACGCCATGAAATTCCGGAAAAAACCGGGACAGCTTCGCTTCATGTTAAGAAATTCAAAGGTCGTGTAGTAGGTTCCCTGAAGCAGATACATGATTTTGGAACGAAAAGGAGAGGCCGCGCGGAAATTGGTTTCGTTGCTTTTCACGTTCCAGGTCATATCCGGATCCTGTGGAATCTGAAGAAAATCCAGGATATCCTTCGTGACGCGCTCTTCATCGCGGACGAATTCCTCGAAGAAGACCAGCTTCATGTTTTCTCTGGGAAAATACCGCAGATATTCCTGAATGCAGTAAGCATAATTACCCTGCGAAAAGCAGAGATATTTCATGCGGTGTCTCATGATTTCCTTCCGACGGCGGGGATTGAGAAGGACGGAGCGGACATAGCTGTCGAAAGCGGCAGCATGTCCCCGTTTTTTGTCATCAGCAACAACCGACATGGGAAGGAAGCCGAGGGCGAGAAAATACTTGTAGGCGGAATAGCAGCGATCCGCAGGATCGCGCATCATGAAAATCAGCTTTGTTTTCGGGGAAAGATCCTTCCCCAGCAAACGGGCGCAGCCGTTAAAGCCAAGGCCCGCATTGATTTCTCCAGGATAGAGCGGGGCAGGCTGGCCGGCCGGGCGTCGGAAAACGGAGGAAGTTGCATGAAGGTCAATAACGGAGGAGCTTTCTGCCTGCGCCGGAGCGGAAGCCGGGACGTTTTTTCCCGGGGAGGCCGCGGAAGAAAAGGCCGGAGCGGAAGCGCCCGCAGCCGCCGCGCTTCCCCGGCGGCCGGTGAGCAGCCCCACGTTCTCAGAGGCCCTGCGGCGCTCATCCGGCGTCATGCGCCTGGCTTCCTCCAGATGGCTGAAATATCTTTTCCGGTACCAGCTGCGGCCGAGAATCTGCCGGACAAGGGGAACCCGGTAAAACATCGGTTCCTTCACATCCTCCGTCAGATAAATACCGGGATGCTGCTTTAACAGATCGTACAGAGATGTGGTTCCGCATTTCTGAAATCCGATGCAGATGAACGACAGCTCAGTTTTGTTTCCTTTCATACAGGCTCTCTCCTCATATTCGTTACTGCCGGTTCCGGCAGGTTACATTCCACAGTCTGACCGCTGTTTCCGGGTGTCTTATCCGGATGCGTTCCGGCAGTCTTAACTGGTCAGCCAGGGCGCCAGCTTTTCCAGAATGTCGGAAACGCAGTCCTCCACAGTGCGTCCGGTGGTGTTAACAACGATATCCGGATTTTCGGGTACCTCATAAGGACTGCTGACTCCGGTGAAGTCATGGATCTCGCCCCTGCGCGCTTTCTGATAAAGCTGCTTGATATCTCTGCGCTCGCATTCTTCAAGAGGGGTGTTTACATAAACCTCGATGAAGGAATCTCCTATGATTTTGCGTGCGTTGTCCCGGTCCCTGTGGAACGGAGAGATGAAGGCGGTCAGCACGATCAGGCCCGCGTCGTTCATCAGCTTTGCAACCTGGGCGATCCGGCGGATATTCTCGATCCGGTCCTCCTCCGAGAAGCCCAGATCCCGGTTCAGCCCCAGACGGATATTATCCCCATCCAGCACCATGGTATGCCTGCCCATGGCGTAGAGCCGTTTTTCCAGGGCGTTGGCCAGCGTGGACTTACCGGAACCGGACAGACCTGTGAACCAGATGGTGAGGGGATTCTGTCCCATATTTCTGGAGCGGGTCTCCCTGGTGAGGTCAAAGTTGTGCCAGAACAGATCTCCATAGCCGGAGGTGATGGCTTTCACGGTTCCGCCCGCACAGGTGTGGTTGGTGACCTGGTCGATCAGGATCAGGCCGCCCATTGGCTGGCTTTTTTCGAAGGTGTCCAGAATGATCTTTTCCGCAGCAAGGATGCTGCAGACGCCGATCTCGTTCTTATACAGCCGGTCCGCGGGAACGTGGTGTCCGCTGTGAATGTCCACCTTATACTGGATGTCCATGACGGTGGCGTTGATCATTTTGGTTCCCAGCTTCAGGATATAGTTGACGCCGGGCATCAGAGGGGACTCGTCCATCCACAGGAGTGTGGCGGTGAAGCTTTCCGAGATGGGATGCCCTTTTCCCTTCACCAGCACACAGCCCCTGGAAATGTCGATTTCCCGGCCCAGCTGAATGGTCACAGGCTGACCCGCAACAGCCTCCTGCACTTCCTCAAAGCCGGTCAGAATGCCGGTCACTGTGGCGGTTTCTCCGCTGGGAAGGCTGCGGATCTCGTCGCCCACCCTGACGCTGCCGCTCTCGATCTGACCCTGGAAGCCGCGGAAGGAAGCGTCGGGGCGGCATACTCTCTGAACCGGCATGGTGAACTCCGCACTGTCCGTAGAGGGAGCGATCTCAACCTGATCCAGATATTCCAGAAGAGAAAGTCCGTTATACCATGGCATCCGGTCAGAATGCTCCGTGATGTTGTCTCCTGCGGTGGCGGAAACGGGGATGATGGTGAGACTGTTTAAGGGAAAAGGCTCCGTCATTTCATGGATGGCGCCCTCGATCTCCTTGAAACGCTGTCTGTCGTAGCCCACCATGTCCATTTTGTTGACCGCAAAAACCATGTCCCGGATTCCCATCAGATAGCAGATGCGGGCATGGCGTCTGGTCTGAATCTGAACGCCTTTGGAGGCGTCGATGAGGATGACGGCGAGCTGTGCAAAGGAAGCTGCCACGGCCATGTTGCGGGTGTATTCCTCATGTCCCGGAGCGTCAGCCACGATGTAGCTGCGAGCCTCTGTTTTGAAATAGCGGTAGGCTACGTCGATAGTGATGCCCTGTTCCCTTTCGCTCATGAGTCCGTCCAGCAGCAGGGAATAGTCGATCTGGCCGTTCGCGCTGCCCACACGGCTGTCCAGCTGCAGCGCCTGCTCCTGATCCGCATAGAGCTGCTTGCTGTCATAAAGCATATGTCCGATCAGAGTGGATTTTCCGTCGTCCACACTGCCGCAGGTTAGAAATTTTAACAGATCTTTCATCAGAAATACCCCTCCCTCTTTCTGCGCTCCATGCTTCCGGCCGCTTCGTGGTCAATCACGCGGCTGGTCCGTTCCGAGTAAACGGCGCCCAGCGTTTCGGCAATGATTTTATCCAGCGTATCCGCGTCCGATTCCATGCCTCCTGTGAGGGGATAACAGCCGAGGGTGCGGAAACGGATTTTCTTGTACTCGATTTTTTCGCCGGGGCGGAGTTTCAGCCTGTCGTCATCCACCATGATGATGTTGCCGTCCCGGTAGATGCAGGGACGCTCCCTGGCGTAGTAGAGGGAGACGATCTCGATATTTTCCCTTTTGATGTACTGCCAGATGTCGGCCTCCGTCCAGTTGGAGAGGGGGAAGACACGGATGCTCTCGCCCTTGTGGATCCTGGTGTTGTACAGCTTCCACATCTCCGGACGCTGGTTTTTGGGATCCCAGGTCTGCTCGGCGCTCCGGAAGGAGAAAATCCGCTCCTTCGCTCTGGATTTTTCCTCGTCCCGTCTGCCGCCGCCAAAGGCTGCCGTAAAGCCATACTGCTTCAGTGCCGCTTTCAACGCCTGGGTTTTCATAATGTCCGTATAGGCGGCGCCGTGGTCGAAGGGATTGATGCCCTGCCGTACACCGTCCATATTGGTGTACACCAGCATATTCAGACCGTATTTTTTTGCGGTTGCGTCACGAAACTCGATCATCTCGTGAAATTTCCATGTGGTGTCAATGTGAAGAAAGGGAAATGGAGGATTCTCCGGATAGAAAGCCTTTCTGGCAAGGTGCAGCATGACGGAGCTGTCCTTCCCGATGGAGTAAAGCATGACGGGCTTCTCGCACTCCGCGGCAACCTCCCGCATGATGTAGATGGATTCCGCTTCCAGAGTGCTCAGGTGATCTAAGGTATTCAAGATCGTCTCCTTTCCGGGACCGATCCTGGAAAGACGTTCGCCATAATGGTTTCTCGGCTGCTGAATGCGCTGCACGTCCGCCAGGGCCCAGGTTATCTTTTGCTGAAGCATAACCTAAAGAAAAATTAATATGAAGCTAAAGAAATCTTAAGGTAAAAATGTGAACATTCTGTGTCTAAAATCATAAATTCTGGCAGGAATATAAATCAAGTATATCTTTTGTAAAAATATTTTCTGAAATATGTATCCGTATAACATAAAAAAGGCAGAACAGCCCTTTCGGGTTGTCCTGCCTGTCATTCATTATGAGCCGTCTTCTGTATTGCTGTGAAAATGGCCGTCCGCCTTATGCTTTCCACAGTCCATGCAGATTGCAGTAAGCATATACGGCTTTCAGCTCCTCACCATCAGCAAGAACGAAGGAAGCCTTCGGGCTGTCGCCCGGATTCAGCCACTTTGTCTGGAAGCCCTGGCTGGTTTCCACCGTGATCCACTCGATCCAGTGCGTATCGATCATGGGATGCTCAGTGGAGCCTACCTGAACGTTGACCACGTTTCCATCCACGCTGCAGGAAGGAACGTGCTTTTCCACGGCAGCGTCGGTGACGCCCGCTTCAAGAAGCTCCATCTTTTCCCCACAGCACATGACGGGAACCTTATGATCGGTCAGCTTGGTAACGATATTGCCGCAATGTCTGCAAATATAAAATTCCATAATCTTTTCCCTCCTGAGTATGGCGTACGCCGGATCAAAGATCCGGCGCCGCAGTTGATGCTGTATCGTTCAGATACCTGAAAGGCAGCCAAACGGTTCCGCATGAATTATTTTCCGAAGTATCTCTCCAGCAGTCCCTGGAAGGCCTTTCCGTGACGGGCCTCGTCGCGGGCCATCTCATGAACGGTGTCATGGATTGCATCCAGGTTGGCAGCCTTCGCGCGCTTTGCAAGGTCGAACTTACCAGCGGTAGCGCCGTTCTCGGCTTCAATTCTCATCTCCAGATTCTTCTTGGTGGAATCGGTAACCACTTCGCCCAGCAGCTCAGCGAACTTCGCAGCGTGCTCAGCCTCTTCGTAAGCAGCCTTCTCCCAGTACAGGCCGATCTCAGGATAGCCTTCTCTGTGAGCAACTCTTGCCATTGCAAGATACATACCAACTTCCGTGCACTCGCCGGAGAAATTGGCTCTCAGATCTTCCATGATATCTTCGCTTGCGCCCTGAGCAACGCCTACAACGTGCTCTGCAGCCCATTCCAGCGTTCCGGTCTGAGCGGTGAACTTCTCAGCGGGAGCGCCGCAGACAGGGCACTTCTCCGGTGCTGCATCTCCTTCATAAACATAACCACATACCTGACATACGAATTTCATAGTTTTTTTTCTCCTTTTCTGAAAAAATTTTTATAGTGAGCGGCCGTTTGTGCAGCCGCAGGCTAACTTATGAGGTTTTCTTTGCCTTGTGCATGCAATGCGGACATAAGCCGTAAAAATAAGTGACATGTCCCTGAACCAGACCTTCAAAATTTCTGGAAGCGGCCTCCAGAACATTGTCAATACCGTCCGTTTCCAGATCGGTAACGCTGCCGCATTCATTGCAGACAAAATGGTAATGCGGATGGGTATCCGCGTCAAAATGATCCACACCGTCTCCGACGCGCAGCCGGGAAATCTCACCCAGATCGGCAAGCAATGTCAGATTACGGTAAACAGTTCCAAGACTGATGTTGGGAAATTCTGTTCGTACATTGCTGTATACTACATCTGCCGTCGGATGGTCATGTCTGGTCATCAGGAAATTTTTGATGGCTTCCCGCTGACGGCTGTATTTCAGCACACCTACCGCCTCCTTTCTTTAAAAACGATAACTGTTACTGTTACTATAGCAGAGCATATGATATCTGTCAATATGTTTATATTTTTTTTAGAAATTTATTTTTCCGTTTTAATATACAGTTTTTTATTTTATGGTAGAATAACCTTGACGGAAAAGATTGCCCGCTGGAGGGGCGTTTTTTTGTCTTTTTTTACCGGAAAGGAGAGCATATGAAGTTTCGGACAAAACTGATCATCACGTTCCTGATCGTGATCCTGCTGCCTATTTTTCTGTCCGGAATCGCCTTTGTCGCTGTCGGAGCCATGGTCATCCACAATTCCGACATGAACCTTCAGATTGAAATTTCGGATGACAGCACGCTGTCAGATTCGCTGGCTTCTCTCAGCAATATGACAAACGCGATGTATATCCGGCTGGAAAATATCGCGGAGGAGGACGAAGGAAAGCTGGAGGATGTGGAGTTCCTGAAAAAGCTGAATGACGAGGCCATGCAGGTTTCCTCCTATATTGTGGTCCGGAAGGGAACGCAGGAATACTATACCGGAAATGAGGAGATGAGCGGCCGGTTTTTCAGCAGGCTGCCCGCCTACGGCTTTGAAAGCCAGGATTCCAACTCCGGTTTTTACTATAACGATATGCAGAAGCTGGTAAAACAGATAGATTTCAGATTTTCCGATGGGGAAGAGGGAAGCCTGTTCCTGGTGACCAGGGTGAACAGTGTGATTTCCAGGTCCTTCCTGATTTATCTGTTTTCAGCCATCGTATTCATCCTGGTGCTGACCAGTATTGTACTGACCCAGTGGGTGTACAAGGGCTTTTTCGAGCCGATCAACAGGCTGAACGTGGCCATGCAGCAGATTGCGGAAGGAAATTTTGAATACAGCCTTACCTCGGAGGATACCAACGAAATCGGAGAGCTGTACCGGAACTATGAGGACATGCGCCTGCGGCTGAAGGAATCAACGGAGGAAAAGATTCAGAACGAACGGCAGAACCGGGAGCTGGTCAGCAACATCTCTCATGACCTGAAGACCCCGATTACGGCCATCAAGGGTTATGTGGAGGGGATCATGGACGGTGTGGCGGATACTCCGGAGAAAATGGACCGCTATATCAAGACCATCTATACCAAGGCCAACGACATGAACCGGCTGATCAACGAGCTGACCTACTATTCAGGAATCGACAGCAACCGGATTCCCTACAATTTTCACCGGATCAATCTGGCGGAATTTTTCCAGGACTGCGTGGAGGATGTGGGCCTGGATCTGGAGTCCAAGAACATAGAGCTGAATTACTCCAATCTGGTGGATCCTTCCACCCGGATCATCGCCGATCCGGAACAGTTGAAAAAGGTGATCGACAACATTGTGGGCAACAGCATCAAATACATGGACAAGCCGAAAGGCGTGATCAACATCCGGATTCTGGATGAGGTGGACTCGGTGCGTGTGGAGATTGAGGATAACGGAAAGGGCATTGCCGCAAAGGATCTCGGAAAAATCTTCGAACGGTTTTACCGGACGGACGCTTCCCGGAATTCCTCCACGGGCGGCAGCGGAATCGGCCTTTCCATCGTGAAGAAGATCATCGAGGATCACGGAGGCTATATCTGGGCGACCAGCAAAGACGGTGAGGGCACATGCCTGCACTTTGTAATAAGAAAATACAGGGAGGCAGAAGAGAATGAGTAAAATTTTAATCATTGAAGACGAAGAAGCGATTGCGGATCTTGAGAAGGATTACCTGGAGCTGTCCGGTTTTCAGGTGGAGATAGAAAATGATGGAGAAAAGGGCCTGGAAGCGGCCATGAACGGAAATTACGATCTGATCATTCTGGACCTGATGCTTCCCGGCATCGACGGCTTTGAGATCTGCCGAAGAATCCGGGATGAAAAGAATATACCGATTCTGATGGTTTCCGCCAAAAAGGATGATATTGATAAGATCCGGGGCCTTGGACTCGGTGCGGACGACTATATGACGAAGCCTTTCAGCCCCAGTGAGCTGGTGGCGAGGGTGAAGGCCCATCTGGCCCGTTATACCCGCCTGGTAAGCTCCAATCAGAAGACCAACGATATCGTGGAGATCCGCGGCATCCGGATCGACAAAACCGCCCGCCGCGTGTTCATCAACGGCGTGGAGAAGCCGTTTACCACAAAGGAATTTGACCTGCTCACCTTCCTGGCGGAGAACCCGAACCATGTTTTCACCAAGGAGGAGCTGTTCCGTGAGATCTGGGACATGGATTCGATTGGAGATATTGCGACGGTAACCGTGCATATCAAGAAGATCCGCGAGAAGATCGAGACGGATACCGCCAACCCGCAGTATATTGAGACAATATGGGGGGTCGGGTACCGGTTTAAGGTGTAAGGTAAGATTTTACCATGGGAAAACAGATCAACTACTGGCTGGGATATGAAGATTTTCTGCAGATTGCCGAAGCAGCGCTGGATTGCGGATGTGTGATCATCAGATATGCGGCGGGAAGAGAGCTGGTCTATGGGCGGACATCGGATATTGTCACAGCTGACTGGTACCGTTATTTCTTTTATGTTCCGGAGGCCGGAGCCCTGATGGGACAGGAGATCCCCTTTGAAAGCCGCCGCGCAGTCATCGGCTGTACGGCGGCCGGAAACACCCTGATAGAAGCCGGATTTTCTCATAAAAATGATGAAAAAAGGGAGATTATCCGGAGCCGGCTGTACGTGCAGTCCGGCTTCTATGATGATAAGGGAGAATATGTTCCGCGGCCAATGTGCGTTACAAAAATGTATAACAGACTGGTGCGAATGGTAAAAAGGCTCGCTCCGTATACCGAACTGACGGATACCTATGTCAGCATGAACGATGAGGACTATCTGCAGGAGAAAGAATGGAAGCACAAGGAGTATATTTCGCCGCAGTTCTTACGGCTTAAGCTGATGGAGAATTACAGGCTGCGGCTGTAACCGTTATGCCTTTCATGCAAAGGCAGGGTATAACTGCACAGATAAGACGGCGTTTATTCAGTGGCTGTAATATAAAAGAGCGTGTCCGTGGATGGGTGCGCTCTTTAGGATTAAGATATATAATCAGGCTTTCTGTTTTTGATGGATTTCCCAAAACGTCGCGGCCTGCTTACACAGACAAAGCGCTGTTCCGTTTTCAGAACGGAGTTAGTATAAGAAATCAGAGCACTTTTATCAACATAAATTTTGGAATTCAGGGCCATCTTATAATTTTCATTGACGGGATTCGGATAAATACCCATCTACAGGAAATCCTTTCCAAACCGAACCAACAGTGTCTATCAATATCATACGAGACACCGGAAGAAGTGTCAATTTGCTGAAATAACCAGTGCGCGGAAAATGGTGCATTCAGGCCGGAACGGATATATTGCCTTGGCTGAGATGGAGTCAGGGAAAGCTATGCATCAGGAATATTGCAGGCCTTCGATATCCCACAGACATCCTCTACACTGCAGCCCATTTTTTCTTCAAAGTAACGCTTCAGCGCCAGATTTTTATCCCATTTTTCCTGAGGGTAATAGCCGTAGCGGTTTTTCACATCGGTCATGCGCTCTATGATGCTGGCAGGACCGTCCGGCATGGCGATGCTGTCGCAGAGCTGAATCAGACGGTCATAATCATTGTAGTCAAAAGAATATAGAAGCCTGATCAGGCGCTGTTCGTCCTCTGCGGAAATATCATGTCTGCCGATGTAGGTATTCACGTCCTTTTCCGGAAAGGAATGGGTCAGGCAGATTCTCGCAGCTTCATCATAGCCGAGGCCCATGAGATAATCGTAGCCATCGATGGTATGGGCGAGATAGGTGACGCCCTCCCTTCGGCCGATGTCATGAAGCATCCCGAGGATACAGGCTTTTTCAGGATCGATGTTATCGCCGCGCTGCCTGAGACGTTCTGCAATGGTCATCGCACAGTGGGCGGCAGTCAGGGAATGATTTTTCCAGGGGCCTGGATTGCATTGCCAGCCTTCTTCCAGAAGCCGGCGGGCGGTATTAAGATCAGGAATCATGTTACCTCTTTTTCCGGCCGCCGAAGGCGGCACAAAATTCACGGAAGAATGGCGTAAGCCATTCTTTGGCAGGAACCTGGGTTCCTGCCGGCCTCTTTTTCCGGCCGCCGAAGGCGGCACTGAAAGAAATCGGACAGGGGAAGTGCTTTCCCCTGTCCGATCAGATATGCGGGCCGGCTTTGGGCGTCAGTCTCTCTTCACCACTGCCGCACAGCCCATGCCGCCGCCTACGCAGAGGGTGGCGAGACCGGTCTTGGCATCCCTGCGCTGCATC
>ULPS01015185.1_pt1 | contig 12784 bp, 9 predicted proteins | sample 1953711 | NCBI WGS metagenome assembly ULPS01 (sample SAMEA4835635, study PRJEB28245) | human gut metagenome | biome: gut microbiome; material: fecal sample | place: Denmark | collected 2008 | reverse complement strand
AAACCAATCCACAAGAGCAGTGGGATTTACAAGAAAAATACTACTGTATGTGGAATTCGTCAAGAGGGTTTTGGAAAACCCCTATTCTCACACTCATCCACCCTATCATGTGGGAAACCACGGGCATGATCTTGTGATCATGCGTTCTCCCAAAATGCTGACCCCAAATGAATACGATGTGTTTTTCAGCTTTCTGGAAAACACGGTGATGAAAAACGCATACTGACAGTAAAACCGCTCCGAGCGTTCTGCCCGGAGCGGTTTTGCGTCAGCAGTATTTATGCAGAACGGTCATAGACGGAGGGAGAAGTCATGCGTCCTTGCACAGCTTGGTCAATTCTTCGATGGCGGCATCCTCGTCCGGGCCATCGGCGGCGATGGTCACGGTCTCGCCGCACTTCACGGCCAGACCCATTACGGCAAAGATCTTCTTCATGTCGGCGACTTTGCCGTTCTTAGTCATAGTGACTTTGCTTTCAAAGCCTTTGGCAGCTTTGCTCAGGATACCGGCGGGACGGGCGTGCAGACCTTCTTTGTCCTGAATGGTGATATCGATGCTCTTCATAAAAATCTCTCCTTTTTGGAATCGTTATTGTAAGTGCTCCAGCACATAGTTCATATCGGAAGTGGTCTTGAGCTGTTCCAGCGCATCCTCGTCTTCAAGGATCTCGCAGACATTGCCCAGCAGGTCAAGATGGTCGTTGCCGACACCGGCAATGCCGAACACGAGGTAGGCTTTTTCATCGCCGAAGTCCACGCCCTGCGGATATTGCAGCAGGACAACGCCGGACTTTTTAACGGTGCCCTTCTTCTGGCTGGTGCCGTGGGGAATGGCTACGCCCATGCCCATGTAGGTGCTCACCAGCTTTTCGCGCTCCACCATGGCATCGGCGTAACTGTCATCCACATAGCCCCGCTTTGCCAGCAGCGCACCGGCGGCACGGATGGCCTCCTCCTTGGTGACGGAGGGCAGACCCAGCTGGATGTCCTCCGCCTGGATCTTCATCACGGAACCGTTGGCTTTGGAAGCCTCGGTCACGGCAGCCGCCAGAGGGGCTACGGCTGCATTGCGCAGGTCGGATACGATCTCCTCATTGGCGGCAGCTTCGGCCTTGGCATCCAGTGCCGGGGTAGTGGAGGTCAGTGCGTTGTACAATGCGTCCAGATGCGGATCTGCAAGGAAGTTATCCAATGTAACAAGCTGTGCCTGCGGGGCGCACTTGGCGGCGCGGTCAGCCAGAACGCGCTGGCAGACCACCACGTCCGCGTCGGCGGGGATGGTATCCACGCTGGAGTTGGTCACGGTCAAGTCGGGGCGCTCCGCCTTAATGCGGTTGTGGAACTTGGTAGCACCCATGGCGCTGGAACCCATACCGGCATCGCAGGCAAAGACGATCTTGCGAATCTGGCCGACATTCACGGCAGTAGGCTCGGGGATCTCGCCCTTAGCCTGTGCCTTCATCTCCTTCATTTCGTTCTGGGCGTCGGTCAGGCTCTTGGTGTGACCGGAGGTCGCTTTCAGAATGACCGAGGACAGGATAAAGGAGACTGCACCGGCGATGACAACGCCCAGCAGAACGGTGAGAATGGAATCCCGGGGAGCCATTGCCATGTAGGCGATGATGGAACCGGGAGAAGCAGGACCGGACAGACCTGCACCGGTCATAGAGTAGAACAGGATGGCGCAGAAGTTGCCCACGATGGGGGCGATGATGATCACGGGATTCATCAGGATGTAGGGGAAGTAGATCTCGTGGATGCCGCCCAGCAGGTGGATGATGACAGCACCGGGAGCGGACTGGCGGGTGGTGTCGTCCTTGCAGAAGAAGCAGTAGGCCAGCAGGACACCAAGACCGGGACCGGGGTTGGCTTCCAGCATATACATGATGGAGCGGCCGGTCTCAGCAGCCTGACTTGCACCGATGGGGCTGAAGATGCCGTGGTTGATGGCGTTGTTCAGGAACAATACCTTGGCAGGCTCAATAAAGATGGACACCAGCGGCAGCAGGCTGTGCGCCACAAGGAAGTCCACACCGGCGGTCAGCACGGTGAGGATGGCAGTCATGAACGGGCCGATGACGTAGTAGCCAAGGATGGCCAGCAGCATACCCAGAATGCCGATGGAGAAGTTGTTGATCAGCATCTCGAAACCGGCGGGAATATGGCCTTCCACCTTCTTATCGAATTGCTTGATGACCCAGCCGGCCAGAGGACCCATGACCATGGCGCCCATCAGCATGGTGTAGTCCGAGCCGCAGATGCAGCCCACCACGGCGATGGCGGCGATGACACGGCCGCGGTCGCCTGCAATCATCTTGCCGCCCTGCCCTGCAATGAGGATGGGCAGCAGGTAGGTCAGCATCGGGGAGACCATGCTGGCCAGCTTTTCGTTGGGGAACCAGCCCGCTTCAATGAACAGAGCGGTGAGGAAGCCCCACGCGATGAATGCGCCGATATTCGGCATGACCATGCCGCTGAGGAACTTGCCAAAGCGGGAAACAGCGTTTTTCATTTGTAGCTCTCCTTTTTCACTTGAAAGGCAGGCGGTGCAGCTCCTGTGGCATGGGAGCTGCGGCCTGCGGACGGGTTATTCGGAGGAGCTTTCGTTTCGTTCTGGCACTATTCTAGCCGATACTGCGCCGGATTTCAATGGTGACAAGCGGTGGGGTTGTCACCGGAGGATGGTGACACCAGTGGGCTGATACGGCAACATTTCCAATGGATGCGCGGGTGATTTGTGCATATTTGCTGATGCGCCGGGATACAAGACGGGAACAAGGAAGCTTTTGTCACCGGGCAATGGTGACAAAAAACACACAACTTCTTTTCTGCGTTGGGGGCTGGCAGACGGGGTGGCACTATGTTACAATAGAAGCAATGGGTAACTTTTGGGAAAAGGAGAGAAGCAACATGGGTGCGGTGTATTGTGAGGAACTGTCGGCAAATGCACGGAAGCTGATCGAGCAGCTGCTCAGCCTTCCGCAGGGCTGGGTGACGGCGGCGGCGCTGGCTGAAAGCATCGGGGTCAGCCGCCGCACCGTGCTGCGGGAGCTGCCCGCTGTGGAGCAGTGGATGCAGGCTGCCGGGGCGCATTTTGTGCGGAATCCCGGCAAGGGTCTGCTGCTGGATGAAGCGCCGGAGCGGCGAGACGCACTGCGCACCCAGCTGAACAGCGGCGACAGGAAAAAACTTTCCCGCGCAGAGCGGCGGCAGCAGCTTTTGACAAGGCTGCTCAGCGAGCAGGAGCCCTGCAAAACAGCGGTACTGGCACGGGCGCTTGGCGTTTCGGAAAGCACGCTGTCTGCGGACTTGGATGAACTTGAGACCAAGCTACACCCCTACCGGGTGGAGATGTTCCGCCGCCCCGGCGTGGGGGTCTGGCTGCAGGGGGATGCTTCTTCCTACCGGAGGGTGGTGTCTGCCCTGCTGCGCAGCAGTATGCCGGAAAAGGAACTGGCAGAGGTGCTCTGCGGACGGATGCCGGAAAACGAGATCTTCTCGACCCTGCTGGATACAAAAACGGCCGAAAAGGTCTGGGCGGTTTTGCAGCAGTTTGAACAGGAAGAGCAGCTCCATCTGCCGGATGCAGGCTTTCTGGCGCTGGCGATCCATTGCACCCTGACCATTCAGCAGCTGCGGCAGGGCGGCGACAAGGGCAGCGCCCCCAGAGGGCTGCGCCCAGCGGGCAATCATGCTGCCCGGCTGGTGGCGGCGCTGAACCGCGCCTTCGGGCTGACCCTGCCGCCTGAGGAAGCGCAGTATCTGGAACTTTATCTCTCCGCCTATCTGGGCGCAGAGGACCCTTGGGGCAGCGCGCAGGAGATGGAACTGCGGAATCTGGAAGCCGCCCTTATCCGGGAAATGGAAAAGGCGCTGCACACAGACCTTTCCGGTTACACCTCCCTGCGGGATGACCTGTACTGCCACCTGCGCCCCATGCTGCTGCGGGTGGAGCAGAACATTCGTACCGAAAACCCCCAGCTGGACACCATCCGCACTGCCTACCCCGGCCTGTGGAAAGCCACCCGCACCGCCTGTGATGCGGTGCAGCAGCAATTCGTTCTGCCCGCCATTTCAGACGACGAAGCGGCCTACCTTGCCATGCACTTTGGCGCAGTGCTGGAACAGAATGCCATGTTCCGGCTGCGGCTTCGGGTGGTAGTGGCCTGTCCGCTGGGCATGGGCTCCAGCCGCTTTCTGGCTTCCCGGCTGGGAAACGAGTTTCCCTCTTTGCAGGTGGAGGGGTGCTGCTCGGTGCGGGAGCTGAACGCCGCCGACCTGCGTCGGAGAAAAATCGACTTCATTATCTCCACCGTGCCGCTGGAACTGGATTACCCGGCGGTGTGCATCAGCCCTTCCCTGCTGGAACCGGATCGTGCCGTGCTGAAGGACGCTATCACGCGGTACAGCCAGAACCGCGCAGAACCGGAACCGGCGGTGCAGCCCGTGCAGGATGCACCGCACGCAGGCTCTAAGTTGCAGTATTATGCGCGCCTGACCCGGTCCATGACCGGGCTGCTGGAACATCTGACCATCCAGCCCGTCAAGGTTCCCGGCAGTCGCGCTGCCCTCATCCATGCAGCGGCGCAGCTGTTCTGCCCGCAGGAAGCGGACGCCCGGCTGGTGGAGCAGCAGCTTCGCCGCCGTGAAACGCTGGGCGATACCTACATCAAACCCCTGTATGCCCTGCTGCTCCATTGCAGGACAAGTGCGGTAAAGGACTGCCGCTTGGGCTATCTGCAGGCACAGCCGCCGGTCTATGAGCCGGGGCGCATCGTGCTGGGGGCACTGGTGCTGCTGGCTCCGGACGACGGGAACGGCGTCCCGGTGGAGGTCATGCAGAATGTCAGCGGGCAGCTGATCGAAACGCCCCGGCTGATGGAGGCACTGCGCACCGGACAGCAGCAGGAAGCGGCAGACCTGCTGGAACAGGGCTTTGACCGTGGCTTTTTTGCGGACTGCAAACCGCCGCACACAAAATGAACTGAAAACGCACTCCCGGCTTTTGCCTTTTTGGGCAGAGCCGGGAGTTTTTTGCTGTTGTAACAAGATACCTATTAGAGCACTTTTGAATCAAAAATCATGTATCCCAGAAAGTTGGCGAAAAGCACCAAAAACGCGCAGTGCAATTTGTTGAAACAACAGCTTGACACGGGCGAAAACTGTTGGTATTATAATGCTAGAGCTTTCGTTTCAACAGTTTCGAGTTTCATAACAACAATCATGAAGGAGGCTGTTGTTCCCATGATCTACACCGTAACATTGAATCCGGCGCTGGACAAGACCGTTGAGATCCCGAACCTTGCGCTGGACACCGTAAACCGGATCACCAAGATGCGTACCGATCCCGGTGGCAAGGGCATCAACGTCAGCAAGGTGATCGCAAAGCTGGGTGGGACCAGCAAGGCTATCGGCATTCTGGCCGGTAACAGCGGCAAAGCCATTCAGGACGCATTGGACGGTGAAGGGCTTGCCCACAACTTCCGTTTCGTGCCCGGCGAGACCCGCACGAACCTGAAGGTCATCGACCCGGAAAACCACACCAACACCGACATCAACGAGCCGGGCATCGAGGTGGATGCCCCGGAGCTGACCGCCCTGCTGTACGACCTGCTGAAGGAACTGAAACAGGGGGATATCGTGGTGCTGGCAGGCAGCCTGCCGAAGGGTGCCCCCAAGGACACCTACTACACATGGGTGGAATCCTGCAAAAAGGCAGGGGCAAAGGTCTTTCTGGATGCAGACGGCGAGCTGCTGGCAGAGGGGCTGAAGGCTGCTCCCTATCTGGTCAAACCCAACAACGACGAGCTTTCCCGCATGATGGGTCGGGAGCTGAAAACGCTGGATGAACTGGCCGATGCCGGTCAGGCGCTCATCCGCAGGGGCATCGAACATGTGGTGGTGTCCATGGGCGGTCGGGGTGCGCTGTATCTCCGCAAGGACAGCGTGATCTACGCTCCGGCACTGAAGGTCAAAGTGGGCAGCACGGTGGGTGCCGGCGACAGCGTGGTCGCCGCTCTCGCCTACGCCGAAGCGGAAGGGCTTAACGAAGAAAACACCGTTCGCTTGTCCATCGCCACAGGAGCCGCCAATGTGATGTGCAGCGGCACACAGGCCGCAGAGCGCAGCCAGATCGAAGAACTGCTGCCGCTGGTCACCTTCCAACATCTGTAAAACTTCTTGAAAACACAACGGTAACTGTTATAATAAAAGGAGAGTTTCATTATGAAAGTCAAAGCTGTTCGTCTGCACGCCGCCAACGACCTGCGTCTGGATACTTTTGAACTGCCGGAGATCAAGGACGATGAGATCTTGGTCAAGGTCGTTTCCGATAGCATCTGCATGTCTACTTACAAGTGCGCCATCCTCGGTACTGCTCACAAGCGTGTGCATCCGGATGTAGCCGAGCACCCCGCCATCATGGGTCACGAGTTCGCCGGTGATATCGTCAAGGTGGGCAAGGCGCATCAGGACAAGTTCAAGCCCGGCATGAAGTTCACCCTGCAGCCCGCCCTGAACTACAAGGGCACCATGTGGAGCCCCGGCTACTCCTACGAGTTCTTCGGCGGCGACGCCACCTACTGCATCATCCCTGCCGAGGTCATGGAACTGGGCTGCCTGCTGGAGTACAAGGGCCGTGCTTACTACGAGGCTTCTCTGGCCGAGCCTATGAGCTGCTCCATCGGTGCTTTCAACGCCGCCTACCACACCAAGATGGGTGTGTACCATCACGATATGGGCATCAAGAAGGGTGGCAAGCTGGCGATTCTGGCCGGTGCAGGCCCCATGGGTCTGGGTGCTCTGACCTACGCACTGCACCGTGATGTGCGCCCCGGCATGGTGGTGGTCACCGATATCAACGAGGATCGTCTGGCCCGTGCGGAGTCCCTCTTCCCCCCGAAGGAGGTCAAGGAGAAGGACGGCATCGACCTGTACTTCGTCAACACCGCCAACATGGCAGACCCCGCTGCCGAGCTGCGGAAGCTGACCGGCGGTACCGGCTTTGATGATGTGTTCTGCTACGCCCCCATCGCGCCGGTGGTGGAGCTGTCCAGTGCTGTGCTGGGTCGTGACGGCTGCCTGAACTTCTTTGCAGGTCCCACCGACAAGCAGTTCAGCGCCAAGATGAACTTCTACGATGTACACTACAATTCTACCCATGTCATGGGCACCACCGGCGGTAATACCGCCGACATGATCGAGTCGCTGGAACTGACCGCCGCTAAGCGCATCGACCCGGCTGTGATGGTCACCCACATCGGCGGTCTGAACGCCGCTGCCGAGACCACCCTCAACCTGCCCAAGATCCCCGGCGGCAAAAAGCTGATCTATACCCACCTGACCATGCCCCTCATCGCCCTGACCGATCTGCGTGCCAAGGGCGAACAGGACAACGACCCCCGCTATACCGCACTGGCTGACATCGTGGATGCCCACAACGGCCTGTGGTGCCCGGAAGCAGAGGAATATCTGCTGGCAAACTTCAACCCGGAGGACTAAGCAGAACGTGCCATGGGACAGGACAAACGCAGACAGGAGGAATCCCCCATGGAACAACGCCGCAATCAAATCGTGGAGCTGGTGAACCGCAAAGGCAGCATTAGCTTTGCCCAGCTCAAGGAAGCTTTCCCTTCCGTTTCGGAAATGACCCTGCGCACCGACCTGAAAGCACTGGATGAAGCCCGCCGTGTGGTGCGGGTGCATGGCGGTGTCAAGTCGGTGGAGCAGGTGGTAGGCACAGACGACCTGCTGAGCCGCCGTGCCGCCCGCAATGCCGAAGCAAAGCAGATCATTGCCGAAAAAGCCGCTGCTCTGCTGCGCCCCAACACCACCCTGTTTCTGGATTCCGGCAGCACCGCCACAGCAGTGGCCCGGTGCATCCCGGATCAGCCCATGCTCATCTACACCAGCGGCCTGAGCTGCGCCATGGAGCTGGCAAAGCTGGAAAAGCCCAATGTATCCCTGCCGGGCGGCAGGCTGAACCGGTTCAGCCTGAGCGTCTGCGGTGCACAGAGCATCCAGACGATGGAGGGCATCAACTTTGATCTGCTGCTGCTGGGCGTGACCAGTTACAGCCCGGAAACCGGTTTTACCTGCGGCGTGGAGGATGAAGCACGGCTCAAGCAGACCGTGCTCCGCCGCTGTGACTGTGAGCAGAAAGCCGTGCTGCTGGATTCCTCCAAGATCGGACTGAAAAGCACATTCCACATCTGCGAGCTGTCCGATATTGATATTGTGATCTCGGACGGAAAGCTGCCCGTAGAATTTTTACAGGCCTGCCGGAACGCAGGCGTAACAGTACTATAAAAGGAGCATTATTATGAAGATCATCCGCGCAAAAGATTATCAGGATATGTCCCGCAAAGCGGCCAACATCATCTCCGCACAGGTTATCATGAAGCCGGACTGTGTACTGGGCCTTGCCACCGGCGGCACCCCGGTGGGCACTTATGCCCAACTGGTGGACTGGTACAACAAAGGCGATTTGGATTTCTCCGAGGTCACTACTGTCAATCTGGACGAGTACCGCGGCCTGCCCAAGGAGCACCCCCAGAGCTACTGGTATTTCATGAATGAGAACCTGTTCAGCAAGGTGAATATCGACCCGGCCAAGACCAACCTGCCGGACGGTACCAATCTGGACACCGCCGCCGAGTGTGCCCGTTACAACGGTATCATCCACAAGCTGGGCGGCATCGACCTGCAGCTGCTGGGCATCGGCCCCAATGGTCATATCGGCTTCAATGAGCCGGGCGATGCCTTTGAGCTGGAGACCCACTGCATCGACCTTGCGCCCACTACCATCGAAGCCAACAAGCGCTTCTTTGACGGCAACGAGGCCCTTGTCCCCAAACAGGCATACACCATGGGCATCAAGACCATCATGCAGGCACGCAAGGTGTTGGTGGTAGCCAACGGTAAAGCCAAGGCACAGGCCGTCAAGGACGCCGTGACCGGCCCTGTGACCCCTGCCTGCCCCGGCAGCATCCTGCAGCTGCATCCGGACTGCATCCTTGTGGCAGACGAGGAAGCACTGAGCCTGCTGTAAACTCCCAAAGCCAACTTCTTCATTTACCATAACTTTGCTTAAGATCCAACCAAAGCACGGAAAGGGCCGGACTCGTTGCACGGGTTCGGCCCTTTCTGTCAGAAATAAGATTTATCTTGCAATCTTACGCAAAGAGCAACTCCAAAAGAGCCGTCATGGAGATGGTGGGTTCGCCTGCTGCGGGATTTACGCCGAAAATACGCTGAAAAGAGGTCACCCCGATCGGTGGCCTCTTTTTTGCTGCCGCGAACTGTCTGGCTGCGGCAGCGGATAACAGCAATGTCCATTGCGCTTTGTTTTGCCCGGATGCGCACCCGCAGAAAGCTCTCCCTCGTCAAACTGCCCAAAATACGCCCTTAAAAGTTTACTTGACGCAATTCTCAAATCAATATATAATTGGGTCAGAAACCAATCATAGAAAAGGATGATTCCCAATGGCGCGCAGATACGACAGCAAAGAAGCAAAACGGCGGATACTGACCGCCTGTGTCCGGCTTTTTCTGGAAAAAGGCTACACGAACACCAAGGTTGCAGAAATTTTAAAGGAAGCAGATGTGTCAGCCGGGTCGTTCCAGAATATTTTCCGCACCAAGGACGGCGTGCTGACCGAGCTGATCGGCATGATGTTCAGCAGGCAGTTCGGCGCGGTAAGGCCGCTGGCGGCAAACGCCCCCTCGCCGGTGTACCTCTACGCGGTGGAGACGGCTTTGCAGCTGGCGATGACCGAGCTGAGCGAGAACCTGCGGGATATCTATGTGGAGGCGTACACCTTCCCCGCCACGGCGGAGATCATCCACCGCAGCACCACGGCCGAGTTGCAGGCGGCGTTCAGCGCGTATCTGCCCGGGTGCGCCGAGTGTGATTTCTACGAGATGGAGCTGGGCACGGCTGGCATGATGCGCGGCTACATGGCACGGCGGTGCGACCCCTACTTTACGCTGGAGCGCAAAATACGGCGCTATCTGAGCATGAGCCTGAGTGCGCTGCAGGTCCCCGCGCAGGAGCGCGAGCAGGTCATCGCTTTTGTGGCGGAGATCGATATGCTTGCCGAGGCGCGGAAGGTGGTAGATGCCGTGCTTGCATCGCTGTCCGTGCAGTTTGATCTGAAAGGATAACAAGGTTTGATGACAAGGAGGCAAGTCATGAAAAAGACGAGAGTTGCCATTCTCTTTCTGCTGCTCACCCTTTTTGCTGCCTGTCTGCCCGCAGCGGCGGAGCTTCCGGCGCAAATAACCCTGCCATGTGAAGGCGAGGATCGAGTTCACACGTTCATCGAGTATGTTAATTTCGGCAAAAAGCACCGCGGCCGTTACCAGTGCACCCATTGCGGCTACAAGCTCATTCCCTATTCCCCATATGAGGATCACTCCGGCGGCACCGAAACCCCCACCTGCACCACAGGCAAAACCTGTGCCTTATGCGGCGCGAAATACGGCATTCTCGATCACGCATGGGGCGAGTGGTCATCCGCCGGCAACGGCACACACATCCGCAACTGCAAGAACTGCTACAAAGTTGATACTGCAAGCTGTACCGGTGGCACAGCAACCTGCACCGCCAAAGCGGTCTGTGAGGCGTGTGGTGGGGAATACGGCGAAAAAGACCCAAATAACCATGCTCTGGTGCATCCCGATGCAAAAGCCCCCACCTGTACGGAACCCGGCTGGGACGCTTACGACCTCTGCGTCCGCTGCGGCTATACCACCCGCAAAGAACTGCCCGCACAGCATGATTTTGTGTACCACCAAGCAAAATCCCCCACCTGTAAGGAAATCGGCTTTGCTTCCGTTGCCTGCTGGCGCTGCGGCTATTTCAAAAATCTGGTGCTGCCCGCACTGAATCATGATTTAAAGCAGCACGCAGCAAAAGCCCCAACCTGTACGGAAAAGGGCTGGGATGCCTACGAAACCTGCTCCCGCTGCGACTATACCACCTATGCGGAGCTGCCTGCACAGCATGATCTGAGGCATCACGCAGCAAAAGCCCCCACCTGTACGGGAATTGGCTGGGATGCTTACGAAACCTGCTCCCGTTGTGACTATACCACCCGCAAAGAGCTGCCCGCACTGAACCATGCTCTGGAGCAGCACGAAGCGCAAGCTCCCACCTGTACGGAAATCGGCTGGGACGCTTACGACCGCTGCATCCGCTGCGGCTATACCACCCGCAAAGAGCTGCCCGCACAGCATGATTTGAAGCAGCACGCAGCAAAAGCGCCTACCTGTACGGAAATCGGCTGGAATGCTTACGAAACCTGTTCCCGCTGCGACTATACCACCCGCACAGAGCTGCCCGCACTGAATCATGATTTGGAGCAGCACGCAGCAAAAGCCCCCACCTGTACGGAAATCGGCTGGAATGCTTACAAAACCTGCTCCCGCTGCGACTATACCACCCGCAAAGAGCTGCCCGCACTGAATCATGATTATCAGGCTGTTACCGTAGAGCCTACCTGTGAAGCAGACGGCTATACTGTTTTTACCTGCAGCCGCTGCAAAGACAGCTACACCGCAGACCCGACCGATCAGCTGGGGCACCAGTTCGGTGCATGGTCCCCGAACGGAACCGGCTCTCAGAGCGCCAGTTGTCTGCGGCAGGGCTGCGCGCACACTGGCAGCACGGATTGCCGGAAGTTTACTTTCCGCACTGCGGAAGGCGAAACGCTGACCTTCTGCCCCGTGTGCGGGCAGGCAGAAAACGCCGCGCAGCTGGAAATGATCGAAGCGGCAACGGCGTGGGCTAACAGCGGCAGTCTTTCTGCGGAGGATGTGACCGCACGGACGAACGGGGAATACCTGAGTGTGGCCTTTGAAACCGCAGGCAGCCTGACGCAGCCCACCGGTCGGGTAAGGCTCGCGCTGCCCGCCGGATTGCTGGAAGGCAAAACGCTTGTGCGCATTGCCCCGGACGGCACACAGACGGAGATGCCTTTTGAAACAGAGCGCGGAACGATCATCCTTACGCTGGATTTTGCAAACAGCGAGCTGCCCGTAATGCTCTTCCGGCTGGTACCCCAGCCCACCGCCCTCTGAACGCTTTTGCAGCGCGCAAACGATAAACCATAAAATGCCCGCCCACCGTGGTTTTCCACAGGTGGGCGGGCATTCTTTTGTGCCTTTTTGGGCATAAAAATACCCCCGGAGGATGCAGCGTTTTTTACGCTGTCTACTCTGGGGGCAGGATAGCAAGCGCTGCGCGGCAGCTCCCGGAAGCGGACACTGTCTTGCTGAAAAAGCACTTCCTAGCGCTGCTCCTCCGGCGGGCAGCAGCTCTCCCGGGGGATGAGCTTGTGCGGCACGATGATCTTTGTGGCCAGAAGGTTCGGGTTCTCGATGTGGTTGATGGTCTGGCTGGCAGCCTCCATGCCCAGCTGGTAGGGGTTGACGTCCACGGTGGTCAGCTGTGGGCTGCCCTGCCCTTTGTTGCGGAGTGCCCCTTGGCAAACCGGACGGGATTGCGCTATAATAGAGCCGTAACAGTTCCACAAAGGTGTGGTAAGGGAGGTGCGGTCATGATCCGGGTGGCGATCGTAGAGGACGACGCGGAGGTACAGGGGGTATTGCAGGAGTATGTCCGGCGGTATACCCGGCAGTACGGGACAGAATTTGAGGTATCGGTCTTTGCGGACGGCGTGGATATTCTGGAGGATTACCGCGCGGTCTACGACATTATTTTTCTGGATGTGGAGATGAAGCATCTGGACGGCATGACCACGGCAGAGCGCATCCGGCAGAT
>ULPS01069535.1_pt1 | contig 12791 bp, 9 predicted proteins | sample 1953711 | NCBI WGS metagenome assembly ULPS01 (sample SAMEA4835635, study PRJEB28245) | human gut metagenome | biome: gut microbiome; material: fecal sample | place: Denmark | collected 2008 | reverse complement strand
GAAAAACCTGCTTCATGGTACACTTGCTCCTTTTGCTCCCGCGCAGCCGCACGGGCTTTGGAGCTAGTGTGCCCCCTGCCGGGGCAATTATGAGCGCGCCCTTACATCAACGGGCTGAGCAGGCGCAGCACGCTGTCCAGCAGGGTGCCGGGGATGCTGGTGCGGCAGTCCGAAATATGGATTTCGCGGCACTGCGGCAGGGTGGCCCGCACATCGTCCCGCAGGGCAGCCACCTGACTGTTGTGCTGCAGCAGCACGCCGCACTCAAAGTGCAAAAACAGGCTGCGGTAATCCATGTTGATGCTGCCCACCACGGCTGCCCGGTCGTCGCTCACCCAGCACTTGGCGTGCAGAAAGCCCGGGGTGTACTCGTAGATGCGCACCCCCGCCTGCAAAAGCGGCAGGTAGTAGGAGCGGCTCAGGCGGAACACCAGCTTCTTGTCCGGGATGCCCGGCAGCACCAGCCGCACATCCACCCCGCGCTTGGCGGCGTTTTTCAGCGCATCCAGCATCTCTTCGCCCACAGCCAGATAGGGCGTGTAGATATACACATACTGCTCGGCCCGGGCCAGCAGGTTCAGGTACACCGTCTCCGCCACCGGCTCTTCGTCCAGCGGGCTGTCGGCGTAGGGCTGCACGATGCCGTCCTGCACCGGGTGTGCACTGTGCTGGGGGCGGAAAGCGCTGTAGTCCGTCTCACTGGGGCGGAAAGCGTTCCAGAAGTTGAGGAACATCACGGTGAAATTCCACGCAGCATCGCCCTCGATGCGCAGGGCGGCGTCCTTCCAGTAACCGAAGCGCTGCTCCGCGTTGATATACTCGTCGGCCAGGTTCACGCCGCCGGTGTAGGCGATGCGCCCGTCGATGACCACGATCTTGCGGTGGTCGCGGTGGTTCATCACCAGCGAGACCAGCGGCACCACCGGGTTGAAAGGGATGCAGCGGATATGCGCCCTCTCCATGCGGATGACAAAATCACTGGGCAGGCCCAGCAGGCTGCCAAAATCATCGTAGATCAGCCGCACATCCACGCCCTGGGCGGCCTTGCGGCGGAGGATCTGCTCCACACCGTCCCACATTTTGCCGGAACGGAGGATAAAAAATTCCAGAAAGATAAATTTTTCCGCCTTGTCCAGATCCGCCAGCAGCTGGGGATACATCTCCTCCCCGCAGGAAAAGTAGTGAGCAGCGGTATCCCTCCAGGCCGGATACGGCCCGAACTTTGCCACATAGCGGCTCAGGTTCCGGCTGGAGATATCCAGCGCATCGGTCTGGCCCTCGGGCTGGGCAAGCTCAGTCTGATGGGCCTGTTCCACCTTCTGCATCCGCTCCCGCAGATGCTTGGCGGGGGCCTTGTTGCCAAAAGCCAGATAAAGCGCGCCGCCCAGCAGGGGCAGAAGGCCGATCAGAACGATCCAGCCGATCTTATAAGCGCTGTTTTCATCCTTGCGCACCAGATACAGCACGATCAGGATGCTCAGCGCCTTCAGGGCACCGTTCAGCCAGACCCGCCCCGCCGTGAACGACCAGAATGCCCAGAGCAGCCAGAGCACCTGTAAAGCCACCAGCACCACTGTGATCGTGACACGGTTGAAGATGCGGTTGAAAAACTTGACGATGGGCAATCTGAACATGTGGTAACCCTCCCCTGCCGCCCACGGCGATTTTTGATGCTGTTAGTATAGCGCAGAGCGGAAGATTTTGCAAACAAAAAAGCGCCCACAACGGCTTTCCCCGCTATGAGCGCCTATTCAATCGTGGCAGAATTTTTCCCGAGGGTTGTCCGCTTATGCTTCCGCGTCCTCATAACCAACCAGCAGGCCGCCCAGCTCTGCATAATAGCTGCACAGACCGCCGCATTCGCTGATGTCCACCTTTGCTCCATCAAACACAGCCTTTACCATGTGCTTCAGGCGCTCGGCGGCGGCGGGATTGCCGCAGTGAGAGATATGGAGCCTGCCGTTGGTGTAGCCGTGCTCCTTGAGTTCCAGCACGATGCGTTCCAGCGCACCATGCTCACCACGGGTCTTGCAGAGAACATCCAGCTCTCCGGCCTCACTTGCCTGTCCGATGACCCGGATGCCCAGCATCCGCGCCATAGCAGCAACAGCAGGCTTCACGCGGCCATTGCGGGCCAGATTGGCCAGCGACTCCAGCGAGAAGAGCAGATGGGTGTGCTTGTGGTAGCGGAGCATCTCTTCACAGACCTCGTCAAACTCCTTGCCCTCAGCCAGCAGATCCCGCAGATGCTCGGCCAGCAGGCGCTGCTCCGGGCCGGTGGAAAGGCTGTCCAGCACGAACACCCGCTTGCCGGGGTTCTCCTGCTGGTATTCCTCGGCGGCCAGCTGGGCGGCATTGTAGCTGCCGGACAGAGTGCCCGTGATGGTGATGGCATACACCTCGTCGGCTCCCTCGTAGGCGGCCAGCCAATCGCTGACGTTGGGGCAGGAAGTCGAGGTCTTTCCCTTATAGGTGCGCAGGGTCTGGGCCATGCCCAAGGCATCCATTGTGCCGTTGTCCAGATATTCGGCATCGTCGGTGATGATCTTCAGGGGAACGCATTCAAAATCCACGCCCTGCAAGGTGTACAGGCTGGCGGAGGAATCCACAACAATCTTGGTGTTCATAAGCATTTATCTCCATTCCGGCGGCAGAGGATGCCGCAGTTTTTCCTGTTGTTTGAATCACTATATCAGTTTTTCAAAAACCTGTCAACTGTTTTCTTGAATTATTTCAAAAGTTTTTAATTTCCTGTTGACCGCATTTCCAAAACATGGTATACTGTCCGCATGAAATTAGAATCAAACCGCCGCGTTGCGGCCTGCGCCGCAGGGTTTGCCCTGCCCCGGTATGCAGAACTCCCCACCGTAGGGCTTTATCTGGATCAGAGTGTACAGTTTGTCAACGGGTGTTTCCGCACATTTCAGGGGGTGGAGCTCACCGCTTCCATGGTGAGCAACTACGTTAAGAAAGGGATCATCAGCCACCCCATCAAAAAGAAGTATACCCGGGATCAGCTGGCCTGCCTGATCTACATCGTAGTTTCTAAAAATGTCCTGTCCATGGAAAACATCGACAGTCTGTTCAAGATGCAGCAGGCGCATTATACCTCCGCGCAGGCGTATGATACCTTTTGCGATGAGCTGGAGAACTACCTGCCCTATGTGTTCGGCCTGACCAAAAGCTTTTCCGAGCTGGAGCCGGATGTTGATGATGCACGCAAGCTCCTGCGCAGCACCATCATCTCAGCTGTGAACAAGATCTATCTGGACTGCGTTTTCACCGACCTGCGGCAGGAGCAGGCCCTCTGGCCCGATATCCTGCCGGATCTGGCATAACAACAAAAAAGGCCCTCTCCGTCATGCTTTGCGAAGCATTGACGGAGAGGGCCTTTTTTCTTAAAATGTAAGTGCAGGGCTGATCTCATTGCGGCGCTGGGCCTGCACGATGCAGTCCTTTTCCGGCACGACACCTGCCGCACCCAGGGTGTTGAACATGGTCTGCAAAGCAAGCGCCGGGGTGTTATTCTCCTGCGAGAGATGGCAGAGGGCAAACTTCTTGCATCCCTCCTGGATCAGCTCCAGCAGCTTTGCCGAGCACTCATCATTGGAAAGATGGCCCCGGTTGGACTCGATGCGAGAGCGCAGGTAGTAGGGATACCGCCCGCTGCGGAGCATGTGGAGGTCGTAGTTACTTTCCAGCGCCACCAGGTCACAGCCGCTCAGGGCCTGATGCACCGGCGGTGTCAGGACTCCCAGGTCGGTGGCAATGGTCATGGTCTTGTTGTCCGGGGTGTGGATGCGGTAGCCCACGCAGGGCACATCGTGGCTGGTGGGGAACATCGTCACGCCGAAATCTCCCACATCCTCTTCCCCGCCGGACAGGGTGCGCAGCTCACAGCTGGCGGGCGCGATACCGTTTGCATCCAGAAAATCCAGCGTATCGTCTGCACCGTATACCGGCAGCGGATTCTTTTTGAGGAAGGTAGCCAGCCCCTTGACGTGGTCAGAGTGCTCGTGGGTGACCAGAATGCCCGCACAATCGCTGATGTTCAGGCCCAGCTCCTTGAGTGCCGCCGAGGTAGTGCGCACACCCTTTCCCATATCGATGATGATGTACTTTTCCCCCGTGCGCACCACGCTGCAGTTGCCGGAGGAACCAGAGTATAACGAGATGAATTCAGACATTTCAAACCTCAAGAAACGAACCTCTCCGTCATGGCTTCACAAAAGCTCCCTGTCAGGGGAACTTCTGCAAAACAGACTGAGAGGTTCTGAATGATCACATTGCCGATTCCAGTGCGGCGGGCATCCGCTCCACCTTGCTGATCTCAGCGCCCAGGCCGCGCAGCTTTTCCACGATGTTCTCGTAGCCGCGCTCAATGTGGCCGATCTCCTCGATCTCGCTGGTGCCGTCTGCCATCAAGGCAGCAACGACCATGGCCGCACCGGCACGCAGGTCAGAAGCGCGCAGGGGGGCGGGGTTCAGCTTGTCCACACCCTCAAACACGGCCACCTGACCGTCCACCTGCACCATTGCGCCCATCTTGCGCAGCTCGTCCACATAGCGGAAGCGGTTATCCCACACGCTCTCGGTGATGGTGGAGGTCCCCTTTGCCACGCTGAGCAGTACACCCATCAGGGGCTGCATATCGGTGGGGAAGCCCGGGTGGGGCATGGTGTTGATCTTCAGCGGCAGGATATCGCCCTTGCGGGAGACGCGGACGGAATCATCGAATTCCTCCACATCCACACCGGCACGGCGGAGCTTTGCCGTGATGGGTTCCAGATGCTTGGGGGTGACATTTTTGATCAGAACGTCGCCGCCGGTGGCAGCAGCGGCAACCATGTAGCTGCCCGCCTCGATCTGGTCAGGGATGATGCTGTAAGTGCAGCCGTGCATCTTTTCCACGCCACGCACCTTGATCACATCGGTGCCGGCACCGCGCACATCCGCGCCGCACATATTCAGGAAGTTTGCCAGATCAACAACATGGGGCTCCTTGGCGCAGTTTTCCAGAATGGTCTGGCCCTGTGCCATCACAGCGGAGAGCATACCGTTCATGGTAGCGCCCACGCTGACCTTATCAAAGAAGATATGGGCACCGTTCAGTTCCTTGGCACGCACGGTGATCATGCCGTAGTCCACGCTGTCCTCTGCACCCAGCGCGCTGAACACCTTGAGGTGCTGGTCGATGGGGCGGGGGCCCAGATTGCAGCCGCCGGGCATGGCCACCTGTGCCTTGCCAAAGCGGGAGAGCAGCGCACCCAGGAAGTAGTAGCTGGCACGCATCTGGCGGGACAGATCGTCCGGGACGTTGGTGCTGTTCAGGTGGGTGGTGTCGATCTCGTAGGTATTGCGGTTCAGCATCTTGATGCTGGCACCCAGGGTGCTCAGGATCTTCAGGCTGACTGCCACATCACTGATGTCCGGCAGGTTTTCGATCACACAGACATCTGCCGCCAGAATGGTGGCAGGCAGAATGCCCACAGCCGCATTTTTTGCACCGGAAATGGTAACTTCGCCATGCAGGGGCTTGCCGCCCGTAATAACAAACTTTTCCAATTTTATAATCTCCTTGTCGCAGGCCCGCCAGCGGCAGGGCCACTCAGGGTTCTTGCTTGATCTCTCCGCGCACCGCTGGGCACACACCCTCACGATACAACTATCTTATTATACACAACTTCGGACAAAAAGCAAAGCCCCCTTTTTCCCTGCCGGATTATTTTCTGTTTTGCCCAGAATCTGCGGAGATATTCGACATTTTTGTTTCTTATTTCAAAAATTTTACAATCAGCGCCCCTTACCAGACGCAATCCTCGCTGCAAGTTTCCTTGATCCAGCCCAGCTGATAGGCCTTGACCAGCTGTTTCAGGTCGCGTACCCGCTCCCGCAGGGTCTCTCCCTCGTCCGTCTCTTCCACCAGAATGCGGTGGTTCTCCGTTTCCAGTATATTCTTCTGCGACACGATGTCAATGTTTTCATTCACGGCCTTTTCGGCACTGACAAAGGGCTGATGGGTCCGCAGGGACATGGTGCGGCTGGAGTACACCAGCGTGTACCCTGCAATGCCGGTCTTTTCATGGTAAGCGCGGCAGAACCCGCCGTCAATAACGACCAGACGGCCCCCGCCCTTGATGGGGCTCTCGCCGCTCTTCTCCCGCACCGGCACATGGCCGTTGACGATGTGGCTGGTGCCGGGCAGGCCGAATTCCGCCAGGATACGGCGGCAGGCGGCCTCTTCATTGTACCATGTATAATAGGGATCTTTGACTTCCTCGTGGGTGGCGGGGTCGGCAATATACAGCCGCTCAAAGGTGGTCATGGCGCTGCGGCCGAACAACGGCGACAGCTTGCCGCACCACAGATACCACAAAAAGTCCTGACCGCTCCGCCGGGCCGCGCTGCTCTCGGGGGCAAAGTAGCCGCGGCGTGCCCGCTCGTCACAGTAGTCCATCAAGCCGCGGCCCGAGTAGTTGTGTCCCTCGAACCGCTCCACGGCAAAGCTGCCGTTTTTGGTCATGGGCACCACGCCGTGGTAGAGCAGGTTGCCGTTCTCGATGTGGTAAACGCTGCCCTTGGCATACAAAAATTCCACATGCTGCTGCAAGCGCTCGCTCTGCCGGAAGGATTCCACCAGCTTGCGGAGCACCAGCCGCTCATCATCATTCAGGGCGGCGGGGTCTGCCGGATCCACGGTGGGGAAGCTGGTGTCCCGCAGGGGGTATGCCTGCCCGTTCAGGGTCACTGTTCCCTTTTTCCAATCGATGTGCCGCAGGAAATCCCGACCCTGCATCTTGAAATCCGGGTTGCGGTCGATGACCTTGCACTCCATCTTGAGCATCAGAATGGTCACGGCCTTGTGCATCACGGCACAGCGGTGGAGCATGCCCTCGGTGTAAGGGCCGCGCGCCGCGTCGGTGTGGGGCATCCAGAGGGTCAGGTCGTCATTTCCGTAGAACTGCTCGGCCATCCGCTGCAGATGCCGCAGGTTGATGCCGTAGCAGTCCTCGAGCATGGCATGGTTGTGGTAGGCCAGTGTCGTTTTGAGCACAGTGCAGACGCAGATGGGACTTCCGGCGGCGGCACCCATCCAGACCACGTCATGGTTGCCCCACTGGATATCCACGTGGTGGTGGCGCATGAGCTGGTCCAGTATGATATCAGGCCGGGGGCCGCGGTCAAACAGATCCCCCACGATGTGCAGCTTGTCCACAGCCAGCCGCTTGATAAGCTCACACAGCCGGACAATGAACCGGTCGGCGCGGCCATTTTCGATGATGCTGCCCACGATCTGCCCGTAATAAAGGTCCTTGTCGTGGTCCTCAAAGTGGGCATGGAGCAGCTCATCCAGAATATACCCGCAGCTGGACGGCAGGCAGGAGCGCACATGCTCCCGGGTATGCTTGGAGGACACCAACCGGCAGATATCAATGAGCTGAAGCAGGGTCTCTGTGTACCAGTGGTCAAGTGCTTCCTCATCCGCGCACTCGGCTTTGAGCTGGGGCAGCTTCTCGTTGGGATAATAGATGAGCGTTGCCAGCTCGGCACGGGTCTGCTCCGGCACACTGTCCCCCAGCACGATGTCCACCTTTTCCCGGATGACACCCGAAGCCGAGTTCAGGATGTGGACAAAGGCCTCGTTTTCACCGTGCAGGTCGCTCATAAAATGTTCGGTGCCCTTGGGCAGCTTGAGCAGGGCCTGGGTGCTGATGATCTCACTGGCGGCGGCCGCCTGCGAGGGGTAATCCCGTGCCAGCAGGGAGAGATATTTCAAATGATCCCGGATCTCCTCGTTTTCGGTGCGCATGATATCCTCCGTCTGATATGTAGTATTTTTGCATGATATATAATATTTTATCATAGTATACCACATTCCATGTCATAAATGGTATAATAAACAAGAGTAATTCTGTCAAATCTTTTGCAAAGGACTTGGATATTATGCCCAAAACCATTTCTGTTGCCGTGCCGGAAGCCTGCACTCTCTGCCCCCGGCAGTGCAAAGCCGACCGGGCCGCCGGGCAGACGGGCTTCTGCGGGGCGGGCCGCACCCTGAAAGCGGCCCGCGCTGCCCTGCACTTCTGGGAGGAGCCCTGCATCAGCGGCACCCGGGGCAGCGGCACTGTGTTTTTCTCCGGCTGCACCCTCAAGTGCTGCTTCTGCCAGAACTACCCCATCAGCGCCGAGGGACTGGGCAAGGAGATCACCGTAGAGCGCCTGGCCGAGATCTTTCTGGACCTGCAGGCGCAGGGAGCCCACAACATCAACCTTGTCACGCCTGGGCAGTGGCGGCCCTGGATCATCGCCGCCCTCGACCTGGCCCGGGCGCAGGGGCTGCATCTGCCCATCGTCTGCAACACCGGCGGATACGAGACCGTGGAGAGCGTGCACGCCTGGCGCGGCTTCATCGACATCTGGCTGGCCGACCTGAAATATGTTTCTCCTGCCCTTTCGGCAGAGCTTTCCGCCGCGCCGGACTATTTTGCGCAGGCCAGGCCCGCCATTGAAGCCATGATGGCTCAGGCCGGGCACCCTGTTTTTGACAGCGAGGGCATCCTGCAGCGGGGCGTGATCCTGCGCCACCTTGCCCTGCCTGGCCATGTGGACGACAGCTTTGCCGTGCTCGATCAGATGGCGGCTTGGAACAAGGCCGACCCCGGGTGCTTTCTGCCCAGCGTGATGAGCCAGTACACCCCCTTCTATCAGGCGGCAGACCACGGCATCGGGCGGCGCATCACCACCTACGAATACCGCCGGGTGGTCAACTACGCTATGGATCTGGGCCTCAGTTCCGGCTATATGCAGCAGAAGAGCAGTGCAAAGGAAGAGTATACGCCCAGCTTTGACCTGACGGGGGTGTGAACCCCACCGTCATCCCTGCGGGATGCCACCGTACGGGTTGCGGCACCCAGCGTCCGCTTCGTGCAAAGTTTTGCACTTGCGTCCTGCTGGCCGCTGCCCCAACAACTCCTCCCTGCTTCCGCCACTGGCGGCGGTCGTCGTTGTTGCCTACTAGGGGCGGCCTTGGCAAAACCATAAGGCTTTACGCAATGCCAAGGGCCCCACTATTAGGGGGGCTGTCACCGCAGGTGACTGAGGGGTTCTTTCGTCAAAACAACCAAAATTTCTTTTTCTTTTTCTCTCGGCCGAAACAGCATTTACTTGCTATCCGGTGCGCTGTGCGGTATAATGGATACAACAATGTGTTCTCACATGAAATGGATCCCAGAAACGACTTTTTAGGAGGAGCGTTATGGAACACTACAATCCCATCCTCGGCAGCGAGCCCAACGGCCAGAAATTTATCACCTGCGGCGAGATCATGCTCCGTCTGACCCCGCCGAACTACGAAAAGATCCGCATGGCATCCAGCTTTGAAGCCAGCTACGGCGGCAGCGAGGCCAACATTGCACTGGCCCTGGCCAACCTGGGTGTGGACAGCACCTTCTTCAGCGTAGTGCCCAACAACAGCCTGGGCAAGAGCGCGGTGCGCTGGCTGCGCTCCAACGATGTGCATTGCACCCCCATGATCCTGACCGAGCCCAACGAGACCCCCTCCAACCGGCTGGGTACTTATTATCTGGAGACCGGATACGGCATCCGCGCTTCCAAGGTCATCTACGACCGCAAGCACAGTGCCATTACCGAGTATGACTTCTCCCAGGTCGATCTGGACGCTCTGCTGGACGGCTACGACTGGCTGCACCTGAGCGGCATTACCCCGGCACTGGGCCCCAACTGCCGCGGCCTCATCATCGATATGCTCAAGGTGGCCAAGAAGAAGGGCCTGACTGTCAGCTTTGACGGCAACTTCCGCTCTACCCTGTGGAGCTGGGAGGAAGCCCGCGATTTCTGTACCGAGTGCCTGCCTTATGTTGACGTTCTGCTGGGCATTGAGCCCTACCACCTGTGGAAGGACGACAACGATCACAGCAAGGGCGACTGGAAGGACGGCGTGCCCCTGCAGCCCAGCTATGAGCAGCAGGACGAGATCTTCCAGCATTTCATTGCCCGCTATCCCAACCTCAAGTGCATTGCCCGCCATGTGCGCTATGCCCACAGCGGCAGCGAGAACAGCCTCAAGGCCTTTATGTGGTACGACGGCCACACCTTTGAGAGCAAGCTCTACACCTTTAATATTCTGGACCGCGTGGGCGGCGGCGATGCCTTTGCCAGCGGCCTGATCTACGCCATGCTCCACGACTACCGCGCCATGGACATGATCAACTTTGCCGTGGCAAGCAGCGCCATCAAGCACACCATCCACGGCGATGCCAACATCACCGATGATGTCAGCTCCATCCGCAACCTGATGAACATGAACTACGACATCAAGCGGTAAGCTTTCCGCTCTCAACCCGTTCCCGGATTTTCCCCGGGGACGGGTTCTTTTTTATTGCCCGCGATGCTGGAAAAAACCTTTTCTTGTACATTCCTCCAAACTTTTTTGTGAGTTCCTACAATTCCATTGACAGAGAATTCCATGCATGGTATTCTTCAAATTGGCATTATTACCTTTTTTTGCCATTCACTCTATGTCGTTTTTCTGCGGCACCAATCCATGAAAGCGGGGAAATCCATGAAAAAACGGTTTGTCAGTCTATTAGTGGCACTTAGCATAACGTTAACATTCCTACCCATCGGAGCAGTAGCAGCAACTCCGAATAAGTTTACTGATGAGAACCTCAAATATAAAGTTAACGCCGATGGAGAATCGGTTACAGTTTCCGGTACATCAAGAATAAAACCTACACGACTTAACATTGAGAGCTCAATTTCAGATGGTAATGGTAAATCATATACTGTAACAAAAATTGGAGAGTGGGCTTTTAATAAATGCAATTCACTTACAGAAGTCACAATACCTAATACGGTAATCGAAATCGACCATCAGGCATTCTTTTATTGTTCTAATCTAAAGAAGGTTACAATCCATGAAGGCGTAAAAACGATTGGTCCAACTGCTTTCATTGGCTGTACTCAATTAACAAGCATTACGATTCCAGGTACCGTTACGAAGATGGATTCTGCTTTTTCAGGGAGTACAGCATTATCTCAGGTCACCTTAACAAACGGCATTCCCAAAATCAGTAGCAACGCTTTTTCCGGGTGTACAAGCTTGACACAGGTAAAAATACCTGCAAGTGTGGATGAAGTTTGCCCAAGCGCATTTGATGGATGCACCGGTCTTACAAGCGTGACCCTTGAAAAGGGTATTCGAATTATCAATATCTATGCATTCAATAATTGCTCCAAGTTAACTGATGTAAAATACAACGGCTATAAAGCTGACTGGGACAAAGTCACAGTTAATAAAACAGGCAATGATACACTAACCAGAAAAGTTCAGTATCTGTGTGATATCAACTTTGATTTGAACGGTGGCACTATAAATGGCAGTAACACTGTGAACAAGCAGACTGTTTACAGCAACGAGAAGCTAGGGACTGCAAAATGCTACCCGAATGGCCAGCCGTTTGTAGTTCCCTCCGACCCTGTAAGAGAAGGTTATACATTTCTTGGCTGGTATACACAGGCAGAAGGCGGCACAAAATATACATTTACAGAAGCCGTCAGCAGCAACATCATCTTGTATGCCCATTGGAACGCACATAGCCATACTGTAACACTGGAGAACGACGAAAACAAGGAAACGAACTCGTACGACTATGGTTCGTCCGTTTCCGTTCCTACACCCACAAAGAAAACCGGCTATAACTTTAATCATTGGGAAGTTACCGTTCCTGATGGAGAAACCGCCCCATCCTTGAACGGCCCAGATGAGAACGGCAATTATAGTTTCTCCATGCCGGACTATGATATAATCTTGACTGCAAAATGGACACAAAAAGATGTGATTGACCCGGATGTTGACCTCAAGTTTGACGCGGCAACCGGAGAAGTGACATCGAACAATCCTCAAGTCAATGCCGATGATATCATCAATAGGAAGTTTTATGATGATAAGGGAAATGAAGTTCCCGGTGAGAAATTGAATGACCGCGGGCTCCCTACGGAACCGGGCGATTATATCGTCAAAGTTGATGTCAAAGAGACCGAAAATACCGCTCCCGCGAATCAAGTCACTGGCAATCAGATTAAGTGGAGTTACAATGTTCCCCAGAAAGAAGAAAAGGTCACCTACACTCTATCCCTTCTTGGCGGTATTGCAAAAGTAAACGGCAAGGATACTACTATCAATGGCAATGGTGACATTACCATTGAAAAAGGTGCAACAGTGGAAGTAACCTTTGATAAGAGCATTCTTTCCGATGCTCAGACTTTTGACCAGTGGACAATTAAGCCTGCTAGCGTGCTGAACGCTGTTGAACCCAAGGCTGAAACCATTACCTTTACCATGCCGGGTGAAAATGTTATTATCGAAGCCATGACAAAGGATGCAAGCATTGAGGAAGAGCCCAACATTCTGGGCACTACCCTCATCATTGGTACTGCCGCCGCGGGTACCGCGGTGCTGGCCTACCAGACCTATCAATTGGGTACTGAGTTCTATCTGATTTGCGCCCTGCCAACCGGTACAGCTATTCCAACAAACCGAGGTGAGCTGGCTGAACTGGTGTGGAACAATGCAGGAAAGCCTGAACCCGCCGCCGTGCTGAACGCCAATGCCACTGAGACTGACAAGGCCATTGCATGGGCCGTGGAGAACGACCTGCTCAAGGCCGCGAAGAACAACGGCGAAACCTATGAAGCAACTGATCCTGTAAACCGTACAGAGGTTATCAAGGCATGGAATCAGGTGCAGGCGTTCAAAAAGTAATTCGTAC
>ULPS01029375.1_pt1 | contig 12969 bp, 7 predicted proteins | sample 1953711 | NCBI WGS metagenome assembly ULPS01 (sample SAMEA4835635, study PRJEB28245) | human gut metagenome | biome: gut microbiome; material: fecal sample | place: Denmark | collected 2008 | reverse complement strand
ACGGGAAGTTCCATTTCTTCTGCCAGCTTTTCTGCAAATACCTCCGCCTGATTGTAGCCGCGCTTCCGCTGTCTCGCCGGATGAAGCGGCACCGGAACGAGCACCTCCGGATTTCTTCTCTGGATCTGCTTTCCCACATAGAAAAACGCCGCGTGAGCATAAAATCCAGCGTATTCCTGCCGTTCATGATATTTGAACCGCATCAGGGAAGCCTCAAGTTCCCCGTGGTAACCGTACGGCGCAAAACCGCGGTCGAAGCTGTGCCTCGTTCTGCTGCAGTCCCGGCAGAACTCTTCCTCACTGCCCACTGGTTTCCCGCATTTTTTGCACCGCGCGCCCAGAATCGGATGGATCTTTTCCACACAATTCCGGCATAGATACAGCTCCTCACGTGACAGCAGTCCGTCACAGATGGGACATCGTCTCGGATAAACTGCGTTTAAAAGCCAGTTTCCTGTTTTATTTTTTTCTTTCATGTAACCTGCGCTTTCCCTTATCCACTCTGCCGGATGCAGCCGCATCCATGCCCCGGAAAAACGTGTTTATGCGTTTTCTTCCTGCATTTCCCGGATTCTTCTGGCGAGCGTTGTATACCGGTTCGCCTCGATATGATTTCCGATCATTGCCTGGAATGTCACATCACTTCCGACGATGGTGACGCACTTTCTGGCTCTCGTCACGGCCGTATACAGAAGATTCCGCGTCATCAGCATGCGCGGGCCGCCGAGCAGCGGAATCACAACCGCCGGGTACTCGCTTCCCTGCGCTTTATGTATCGTTGTGGCGTAGGCGAGCTCCAGCTCGTCCGCCTGTTTGAACGTATAGTCTGCGAATTTTCCTTCCTCAAACTCCACGGTGATCACCTCGGTATACGGGTTGATGCTCCGGATCATGCCGAGGTCTCCGTTGAATACACCCATACCGCGCTCCGCCACGATTCCGTTGATGCCGCGGATTTCCCACTCCATCTGGTAATTGTTGCGGATCTGCATGACCTTGTCGCCCTCGCGGAGGATATTACCTCCATTTTCCCGCTCGGCTTTGTCCGGTGCGGGCGGGTTCAGGTATTTCTGCAGAATCTGATTCAGATTTTCCACGCCGAGTGCACCTTTCCGCATCGGAGTCAGAATCTGGATATCCTGCGGGCGGGCATCCACATAACGCGGCAGTTTCTGGGACACCAGCGTCACCAGCACTTTCCAGATCACGTTGACATCGTACCGTTTCAAAAAGAAGAAATCTTTGCTCTTATTGTCCAGTATAACCTCTTCCCCATTATGGATCTTATGTGCATTGACAACAATATCGCTCTGGGATGCCTGCCGGAAAATGTGCGTCAGGCAGACAATCGGAAAGCATTCCGAACGGATCAGATCCCGGAGGACACTGCCCGGGCCGACACTTGGAAGCTGGTTCTGGTCTCCCACCAGGATCAGCCTTGTTCCCGGCACAATCGCGGAAAGAAGGGCATGCATCAGGTGGATATCAACCATCGACATCTCATCAATGATGATGACATCCGCGTCGAGCGGATTATCTGCGTTCCGCTCAAAATGCACATTTGCCGAGGAGTCATCCACATTTCCCGTCAGTTCCAGAAGACGATGGATCGTGCAAGCCTCACAGCCAGTTGCCTCTGTCATTCGTTTCGCCGCTCTTCCGGTCGGCGCTGCCAGGAAAATGTCGAGGCCTTCTGCCTCAAAATAATGGATCATCGCATTGATGGTCGTCGTTTTTCCGGTTCCGGGACCTCCGGTCAGGATCATAAGACCGCTGTATGCCGCCTCAACGACTGCCGTCTTCTGCATCTCATCCAGCTCGATCTGATATTTTTTCTCGATCTTTCCGATCCGCTTTTCGATTGCCTCACGGTCTTCCTCGCATGTAATATTCAGCTCATGCAGCATGCGCGCCGTACTCAGTTCCAGATAATAATACTGGCTGGCGTACACAATCCGCAGCGGCTCATCCCCTTCCCGTTCGGCCGGGAGCTCGCGGATGACCGCTTTTTTGTCGATTGCCATATCCTGCAGAGATTTCTGCATCCGCTCCGGTTTTACGCCGAGAAGTTCCTGCCCTCTCCGAAGCAGCACCGGTTCCGGCAGATAGACATGGCCTTCTGCCGTCGCCTGATTCAGCACATACGAAAGACCGCTCTTGATGCGGAATTCGCTGTCCACGGCAATCCCGATTTTTCCGGCAATCTCATCCGCCGTCCGAAATCCCACGCCTGCGATATCTTCCGCCATTTTATACGGGTTTTCCTTTAAAATCCGGTACACATTGTCCCCGTACTGCTGATAAATCTTTGCACCGAGATTCAGCGCAATGCCATATCCCGAGAGGAAAATCATCGCATTTTGCATTTCGGCTTTTTCTGCCACCTGCTGTGCAATTTCACGCGCTTTCCGCTCGCTGATTCCCTTTACCTCCGCGAGGCGCTCCGGCTCTTCCTCGATGATCCGAAGCGTATCGTCACCGAAGCGGCGCACAATTCTTGCCGCCAGCGCCGCACCGACTCCTTTGATCGCACCGGAACCGAGATACCGCTCCAATGCAACAGAATCCTGTGGAACTTTCGTCTCATAGGATTCAATGCGGAACTGCTTTCCATAGGCAGCATGTTCAATATAATCTCCGGAAGCCTCGATCAGCTCGCCCTCTCCGATCATCGGAAGCGTGCCGACGCATGTCAGCTCGCGCCCCTTCATGCTCAGATTCAGGACGGTATAGCCGTTCTCCTCATTTCGGAAAATAATGTGTTCTACGTAGCCTTCTACTTTTTCTTTTTCACTCATCTTTTATCAAAACTGGCTTTCAAATTCATTCATCACTTCGCGGTACTGGCCGGTTCCAAGCGCAACGACGCTCGCCGGATTTTCTGCTGTCACGGTATTGATGCCGGTCCGCTCCTGGATCAGCTCGTCCATTCCGTCAAGGAGACTGCCGCCTCCGGTCAGGATAATGCCGCGGTCGGAAACATCGGATGCCAGTTCCGGCGGCGTTTTTTCCAGCACGGCACAGATCGCGTCCGCAATCTGGTTTGTCGTCTGGGCAAGGGCACCTCGGATTTCGTCGGAGGAAACCGTAATCGTCGCCGGAAGTCCGGTGATGACGTTTCTTCCCTTGATCTCCATCGTTTTCTCCTCGGCCCGCGGATAAGCGGAACCAATCCGGATTTTCACTGCCTCTGCGGTCTGTTCTCCGATAAATACGTTGTATGTTTTCCGTACATAGCGGATGATATCCTGGTCAAATGTCTCACCGGAAATCTTGACCGAATTGGAAACAACGGTTCCCGCAAGCGAGATCACAGCGATATCCGTCGTGCCTCCGCCGATGTCCACGATCATATTTCCGCATGGTTTCGTAATGTCAATTCCGGATCCGATTGCCGCTGCCACCGGCTCCGGCACGATCAGCACTTCCCGGGCTCCCGCCTGGTACGTTGCCTCCTCCACAGCCTTCCGCTCTACTTCCGTCACACCGGACGGCACACAGATGCTGATTCTCGGTTTCCGGAATGCTCTTCTTCCCATTGCCTTCTGGATAAAGTAGCGCAGCATGCGCTCGGTGATCAGAAAGTCCGTGATCACGCCCTGCCGCATGGGCCGGACCGCCATAATATTGCCCGGTGTCCGTCCAATCATCTGACGCGCTTCTTCTCCAATTGCCCGTACTTTATCTGCATCTTTATCATACGCAACTACGGACGGCTCCTTTAATACAATGCCTTTTCCCTTGGCATAGACCAGGATGCTGGACGTCCCCAGATCAATTCCGATATCGGTCGTTGCAGCCATAGTAATCCCCTTTCCTGTTCTCTTTTATTTTTCTTTATTTTAATCTGTCTGAAATTTGTATAGAATAAGTTCGGGTTCAAAACACCCGAAACACAAAAGGATCGAATGTGTTCTGAACCCAACCCGCTTCTTATTATATACAATCCCTTTTAAAATGGAAAGGATTTTTTAGAGATATTTTTCGACATATTTTCCGGTGTAGGATACCGGGCTCTTGGCCACTTCCTCCGGCGTTCCGCACGCAATCACGGTTCCGCCGCCGTCTCCGCCCTCCGGTCCGATATCAATAATATAGTCCGCCGTCTTGATGACATCCAGATTGTGTTCGATAACAACGACGGTATTTCCGCCCTCGGACAGGCGGTGCAGAATCTCCACCAGTTTGTGGACATCCGCAAAATGAAGTCCCGTCGTCGGCTCGTCGAGAATGTAGATCGTTTTTCCCGTGCCGCGGCGGCTCAGCTCTGCTGCGAGCTTGATACGCTGCGCTTCTCCGCCGGACAGCGTGGTGGACGGCTGGCCGAGGCGGATGTAGGAAAGGCCGACATCGTACAGGGTCTGTAATTTCCGGAAAATCGACGGTACCGGCCTGAAGAATTCCAGTGCCTCCTCGACCGTCATATTCAGCACATCGTAGATGCTCTTTCCTTTGTATTTGACTTCCAGTGTCTCACGGTTGTACCGTTTTCCATGGCAGACCTCACACGGCACATAGACGTCCGGCAGGAAGTGCATTTCGATCTTCAGGATACCGTCGCCGCCGCAGGCCTCGCATCGGCCGCCCTTCACATTAAAACTGAATCTTCCCTTCTTGTAGCCGCGCGCCTTGGCATCCTGCGTTGCCGCAAACAGGTCGCGGATCTGATCAAACAAACCTGTGTACGTTGCCGGATTGGAACGCGGTGTTCTTCCGATCGGGGACTGGTCGATGTCGATGACCTTATCGAGCTGTTCCATACCGATGATGTCTTTGTGTGCACCCGGAATCGTCCGCGCACGGTTCAGATCTCTTGCCAGCCGTTTGTACAGAATTTCATTGACAAGGGAACTCTTTCCCGATCCGGAGACTCCGGTCACGCAGGTCATGACACCGAGCGGGAAATTCACGTTGATATTTTTCAGATTGTGCTCTTTTGCTCCGACTACCTTCAGCCAGCCCGTCGGCTTTCTGCGCTCAGACGGAACCGGAATTTTCAGCTCTCCGCTTAAGTATTTTCCGGTGATGGAATTCGGATTTTTCATCAGATCTTCCGCCGTTCCGATCGCCACCAGCTCTCCGCCGTGCTCACCGGCTCCCGGGCCGATATCGACAACGCAGTCAGCGGCGCGCATCGTATCCTCGTCGTGCTCCACGACGATCAGGCTGTTTCCGAGGTCACGCAGATGTTTCAGCGTCGCGAGAAGTTTGTCGTTGTCTCTCTGGTGAAGACCGATGCTCGGCTCGTCGAGAATATAGGCGACACCGACAAGGCCGGAGCCGATCTGCGTTGCCAGACGGATTCTCTGCGCCTCACCGCCGGACAGCGATGCCGTTCCGCGCGCCAGGGTCAGATAGTTTAATCCGACATCCGCAAGGAAGCTCACACGCGCACGGATCTCTTTTAAAATCTGCTTTCCGATCAGCAGCTGCTGTTCGGAGAGTTCGAGGTTCTGCATAAACTTCTGCAGATTGTCGATGGAAAGGGATGTTACTTCAAAAATATTTTTATCTCCGACCGTCACACCAAGCGACGTCGGTTTCAGACGCTGGCCATGGCACGCCTGGCACGGGGTCACACGCATGAAGGTTTCGTATTCCTGTTTTGTAGAATCCGATCCGGTCTCACGGTAGCGGCGCTCTACATTTTTGATCAGCCCCTCAAAAGCCACATCGTACACACCGACGCCGCGCTGACCGCGGTAATGCACCTTGACGGATTTTCCGTTCGTTCCGTAAATCAGGATATCGTGGATTTTTTTCGGATATTCACAGAACGGAGTGGAAAGGGAAAAATCGTACTCCTCTGCGAGCGCATCGAGAATGGCTCTCGTATAGCTCGATTTGTCCGTGCAGGACTGCCAGCCGAGCACGGTGATGGCTCCGTCTGCGATGGATACGGTCTTGTCCGGAATCATCAGATCCTCGTCGAACTCCATCTTGTAGCCAAGGCCTGCACAGCTCGGGCAGGCGCCGAACGGGTTGTTGAAGGAAAAGCTTCTCGGCTCAATCTCCTCCATGCTGATGCCGCAGTCCGGGCAGGAAAAGCTCTGGCTGAAGTTGAGCTGATTTCCGTCCATCGTGTCGACCACCAGAAGGCCGTCCGCCAGATCCAGTACATTCTCGACGGAATCCGTCAGACGTTTCTCAATGTCCGGTTTGACTACAAGACGGTCCACAATAATGGAAATGTTGTGTTTCAGGTTCTTATCCAGCGTAATCTCCTCGGACAGCTCATACTGGCTGCCGTCGATCATCACGCGGACATAGCCGCTGCGTTTTGCCTGTTCGAGCACCTTTTCGTGTCTTCCCTTGCGGCCGCGCACAACCGGCGCGAGAAGCTGGATTTTCGTCCGCTCCGGGAGTGCCATGATCTGATCGACCATCTGGTCCACCGACTGGCGGCTGATGACTTTTCCGCACTTCGGGCAGTGCGGAATACCGATTCTCGCGTATAGAAGACGGAAGTAATCGTAAATCTCCGTCACGGTTCCGACGGTGGAACGCGGGTTCCGGTTCGTCGATTTCTGATCGATCGAAATAGCAGGCGGCAGGCCTTCGATGCTGTCCACATTCGGTTTTTCCATCTGTCCTAAGAACTGGCGCGCGTAGGAGGAAAGGCTCTCCATGTACCGCCGCTGGCCCTCCGCATAGATCGTGTCAAACGCAAGCGAACTCTTTCCTGAACCGCTGAGGCCCGTAAATACAACAAACTGGTTTCTGGGGATATCGACATTCAGTGCTTTCAGGTTGTTCTCCCTGGCTCCCCGTATTCTGATAAACTCTTTTTTCTCTGCCATAACTGTTCCTCTTATTAATTGGAATCCCTGTCCGGACAGGGACAGGAATCTTGTCTCGTTTTCTCCCATTATAGCACACCGCCGTGCGTTATGCAAACGTTTGTTCTATTTCTTCATCATCTTTTTACAGCAGAAAATCTGCCAGAATCACATTGCTGACGGAAATCCCATCGCGTGTCAGAGCCAGGCGCCCGCTGTGTTCCTGTAAAAGATGCATCGCTTCGTATTTCTTCAGAACCCCGCCGTATACGGCATGGATCTCCTTTCCAAACTTCTCCTCAAACTCCGCCGTCGAGATCCCTTGTGTCATTCGAAGGCCGAGAAACATAAATTCTTCCATGGCATCCTGCCGGGAAAGAATTTCCTCATCCTCACGGATCTTTTCCAGTGCTCCGCACGCTTTCAGATACAAAGATCGATCTGCCGTGTTCGTCCACCGGCGGTTTCCGAATAACGATGCCGCGGAAGGCCCGAACCCCAGATAATCCGTCCTTTTCCAGTAGCCGATATTGTGGCGGCATGCGAAGCCCGGCTTTGCATAATTGGAAATCTCATACTGGAAAAAGCCGTATTCTGCGAGGATTTCCGCCGTTCTGGCATACATTTCGCGTTCTGTGTCCTCATCCGGCAGATCCAGTTTCTGCTCCGCAAACGGGGTTCCCGGCTCCACGATCAGGCTGTAGGCGGAAATGTGCTCCGGAGAAAGCTCTGCGATCGTCCGAAGACTCTCTTCCCATTTCTCTTCACTCTGCTCCGGCAGACCTGACATCAGATCCACGTTGATATTCGCAAACCCGGCATCCCGTGCCAGTGCAAAACTCTCCTGAAATTCCGCAAACGTGTGGATTCTTCCCAGCCGTTTCAGCTCCTCATCGTGAACCGACTGACAGCCGATACTGATCCGGTTGAAGCCGCTCTTCCTGTAACATTTCAGTTTTTCCGCATCCAGCGTTCCCGGATTGGCCTCCAGCGTAATCTCAGCATCCTCTGAAAAAACGTACTTGCTCCGCAGTTTTTCCATCACACGGGCGAGCATTCCGGCATCCACTGCGGATGGTGTTCCGCCGCCGAAAAAGACGGAAATCACTTCCCTTTCTGCCGTCTCTTCCGCTGCATCGATTTCTGCCAGCAGAGCCTCTTCATACTCCTTCTGCATTGCTTTCGTGCCCGGTCCCGAGACAAAATCACAGTAGGCACATTTCCGGATACAGAACGGGATATGCACATAGAGTTCCAGTGGTTTTCTTTTTTTATTCATTCTGCTTTTCCTCCGTACGATCGAAAGACCGGCCCCTGCGCTCCCGCAACAGCAGGCGGCGCCGACAGGCCGGTCTCATTTTTATCTCTTAATTTTCATCCAGTTTCAGCACGCTCATAAAGGCTTTCTGCGGAATCTCCACGTTTCCTACCTGGCGCATCCGCTTCTTACCTTCCTTCTGCTTCTCCAGCAGCTTCTTCTTTCGGGAAATATCGCCGCCGTAGCACTTGGCGAGGACGTCTTTGCGCATCGCGCGGACGGTTTCTCTGGCGATAATCTTCGATCCGACAGCCGCCTGGATCGGGATTTCGAAGAGCTGCCGCGGAATCTCTTCTTTGAGCTTCTCGCACATCTTTCTTCCGCGCTCGTAGGCAGATCCCTCGAATACGATGAAGGACAGCGCATCCACTTCTTCTTTATTGACGAGGATATCGAGTTTTACAAGCTCGCTTCTCTCATAGCCGAGCAGCTCGTAGTCGAATGACGCGTAACCTTTGGAGCGGGATTTTAAGGCATCAAAGAAATCGTAGATAATCTCATTCAGCGGGAGATGGTAATGAAGCATCGCACGCGTCGTCTCCATGTATTCCATTCCCTGATACTGGCCTCGTCTCTGCTGGCAGAGCTCCATGATCGGTCCGATGTAGTCGGTCGTCACCATAATCTCTGCTTTTACCAGCGGCTCTTCCATATAATCAATCTCGGACGGGTCCGGCAGATTCGACGGGTTAGTCAGGTCAATGACGGTTCCGTCGGTTTTGTGAACCTTATAGATAACGCTCGGTGCGGTCGTCACGAGATCCAGATTGTACTCACGCTCCAGGCGCTCCTGAATAATTTCCAGGTGAAGCAGTCCAAGGAAACCGCAGCGGAAGCCAAAGCCCAGTGCTGCCGATGTCTCCGGCTCGTAGAAGAGGGATGCATCGTTTAACTGCAGTTTTTCCAGCGCGTCGCGCAGATCGCCGTACTGTGCGCCGTCGGCCGGGTACATGCCGCAGTATACCATCGGGTTGACTTTTTTGTAGCCCGGCAGTGCTTCTGCACACGGACGGTCGGCATCGGTCACGGTATCACCCACGCGGGTGTCGCGCACGTTTTTGATGCTGGCGGTGATATAGCCTACCATTCCGGCGGAGAGCTCGTCGCACGGGATCAGACGGCCTGCGCCGAAGTAGCCGACCTCGACAACTTCCTCGACAGCGCCTGTCGCCATCATGCGGATTCTCGTTCCTTTTTTCACGCTTCCTTCCATTACACGGCAGGAAATGATGACGCCGCGGTATGCATCGTAAACAGAGTCGAAAATCAGTGCTTTTAACGGTTCCGTCGGATCACCTTCCGGTGCCGGAATTTTCTGTACGATCTGTTCGAGCACCTCGTCCACGTTCAGGCCGGTTTTTGCGGAAATCCGCGGAGCATCCTGCGCTTCCAGTCCGATGACATCCTCGATCTCTGCAATTACACGGTCCGGCTCGGCGCTTGGAAGGTCTACTTTGTTGATGACTGGGAACACATCCAGGTCATGGTCAAGGGCGAGGTAGACGTTGGCAAGGGTCTGCGCCTCGATACCCTGCGATGCATCGACAACGAGCAGCGCGCCGTCGCATGCGGCAAGGCTTCTGGAAACCTCATAGTTGAAGTCAACATGGCCCGGGGTGTCAATCATGTTTAAAATGTACTCCTCGCCGTCGGCCGCTTTGTATACGGTACGGACCGCCTGTGCCTTGATCGTGATGCCGCGCTCACGCTCCAGATCCATATTGTCCAGCACCTGATCCTGCATCTCACGCTCGGTCAAAAGGCCTGTTTTCTGAATAATACGGTCCGCAAGGGTTGATTTTCCATGGTCGATATGGGCAATAATACAAAAATTACGAATTTTACTCTGATCTATTCCTGACAAGTTTTTTCCTCCTGCTTTTTCACGGGTTAAATATCAATTTTATCTCATGTCTATTTTGTATGATACGAAATTCCACTCAAAAAAGCAAGATAAATTTATCCGCCTGATGCCGGACTTTTGCCCGACAGAACCTTATGCAGGATATCCGCAAACGGCCCCATTGCATTTTTCACCTCCTCGACCGTATTCGTCTGCGCACCAACCTCGAGAAGAACAGATCTCGGGCGGAGATGGAGGTTGTAGCGGTAGCCTTTTAAATAGATACAGCGCGAAAAGCCGGGATAATACTGTTTTGCCTCATACTCCATCTGAAAGGAAAATGCAAGGTTTTCCGCCTGATACGGATTGGGCAGGCTTGTCAGTTCGCCGCTTTCTTTCGTGCGGGAAAGGCCGTTGAAAAACATGATCTGCGCGGTCGGCTTTCCGTTGATTTCTGTCACAAGACGTTTTGAACCATTGACCCCGTCCCGGTGCAGGTCGATCACGACCTGAATGGACGGGTGTTCTTCCAGCGCCGCTGCGATGACCGGCTCCGCGTAGTTGTAGGCGCGGCTCCGCTCGAGACAGCCTTCTTTCATGTCAAATGCCTCTGTAATATGAAGCACTTCGTATCCGTACTGCTTTTCCAGAAGCTCCTGCAGATCATCACCGAGGCCGATTACCGTGTCCGCTCTTTCTCCCGGACGGGAATCGGCGAAGGTTTCCTGCGAATGGGTATGATAGATCAGAATCTGCGGGCCTTCGGCATTTTCCGGCAGGGTCAGGTCTTTTCCGAGCAGGGTGCTGCCGTCGATCTCGCCCGGCAGGACCGAAGTGTTGGGATCGACAACGAAGAAGCGGTTCAGGAGCGCCTGCGGGTCAGCAAGAAGGTCAGGGGAAATTGTCTCCTGAATCGTGTCGGCCTCCGGGTAGAGAATCTCACGCGGTGCGCCGCCGGTTTCGATGGTCTCCTCCGGGACAGACTGTGGCGCTTCGGGTTCTGCCGTTGATGCCGACTCTCCGGCTGCCGGTTCTGTGATTCCTGTTTCCGTCTGCTCCGGCTCCGTGATTTCCATTCCATCTTTTTGAGTTTCATCTTTTTGAGTTCCATCCTTTTGATCTTCCTCAGTTCCCTGCTCCTTCGATTCTGTCTGCCCTCTTTCTGCTCCCGGTCCCGGATTCGAATCCTGCTTCGCCGTATCCGTTTCCGCTGCTTCTGTCCCGGCAGACAGCTTATTTTCTGCCGTGCTTCCCTCCCGAAGCGCCGGTATCTGATCCCGCACTGCCGCGAGGAGATTTTCCATCCATCCCCTTCCGTCCTCTTTTCCGTCATAAAAAAGAAGCGGCATCATCACATCCACGGATAACTGCTCCGCCTGTGCTGCCGCCCGCTGCAGCAGAACTTTCCCCTCTGAGAAATGATTTTTCCGGAGAACCGCTGCACTGCGGAACAGCAGTATACTGCAGGACAGGAAAAGACATCCCCATCCGAACCATCGTCCATTTCGCCTGGCATTCCACATATTATCACCATATTCATGATATGTTACATTTCCCCGGAAAATGCCTGATTCATCCCTGCCGCAAGAACCCCGGCCAGGCGGCGGACCATCTCGTCGATCTCTTTTGTCGTCACGTAAAGGCTTTCGAGCGCCGGTGAAATGACTTCTCCCAGAAATTCATCCATCTCGGACTCCTCCAGCGATTCCAGAACGCCTGCGACGGCATCGTGGACGATCGTTCCTGCCCCTACAACGGTCGGCACACCGATTCCGATGACCGGCACACCGAGCGTCTCCTGATTTAAGGCATTGCGGTGGTTTCCGACGCCCGAGCCCGGCCAGATTCCGGTGTCGGCAAGCTGGATCGTACAGTTCAGCCGGTGAATACTGCATGCGGCAAGGGCATCCACGGCGAGAATCACATCTGGATGGGTCTGTTCTGCCGTTCCGCGCAGGATTTCCACTGCCTCCATGCCCGTCTGTGCCATAACGCCGGGAGCAAGGGCACTCACTTCCCGGCCCTTCTTTCCGTAGGTGCGCACCAGATGGCGCGTAACGTTAAGCTGCTCCACCGTCTCCGGCCCGAGCGCATCCGGCGTGATGCCGCGGTTGCCGAGGCCGGCCACAAGAACGGATCCGCACGCTTCCGGCACCATTTCCATCAGACAGTGGGAAAACTCCTCCGCCGCTTTCCGGCTCTCCTCCTCGTCTGCCGTCAAAAGCAGCGGTGCTTCGATCGTCACATACGTCCCTTTCGGCTTTCCCATCATTTTTGCACCCTGCTCCGATGTGATTTTCACAATGGTTGTCTGAATTTCCGCCTTTCTTTTCTTCTTCTCAATCTCGACCCCGGAGATCTCCACATGGTCCCTCTCAAATTTTTCCTGATTCTCCATCGCCAGGTCTGTCCGCATCCTATACTTTCCTATCATACTTTTCTCCTTCTCCTGTATTTTTGTTGTAGTTTTTGCAATTTTTTCAAAAATATGTATTGACAAAACATGCGAAATATTATAGGATAATAAAGCATGTTTCAGTGGAGCGCCCGTGTCTGTTCCATTGAATAACATCCCTTAAATCACATTAATTTTAAAAATATTGGAGGTGTACAGTTTGGCTAACATTAAATCCGCAAAGAAAAGAATCCTGGTAAATCAGACAAAGGCAGACCGCAACAAAGCAATCCGTTCTGCAGTTAAGACTTCTATGAAAAAAGTAGATGCTGCTGTTGCTGCAAACGATAAAGAGGCTGCTGCTGTTGCATTAGTAAATGCGATCTCTACCATCGACAAGGCTGCTTCTAAAGGCGTTTATCATAAAAACAACGCTGCCAGAAAAGTATCCAATCTGAGCAAAGCTGTAAACTCAATCGCATAATAAAGATATAAAACAAAGAGAACTTAGTCATACCGTCATGTGGCTGGGTTCTTTTTTTATGCTTACCAAAAGAGTGCGCCGCGACAGATCTTTTGATAAACACAGAACAAGGCGTATCGGCCAGTTTTCCTGTATCGGTACGCCTTGTTC
>ULPS01000656.1_pt1 | contig 12972 bp, 15 predicted proteins | sample 1953711 | NCBI WGS metagenome assembly ULPS01 (sample SAMEA4835635, study PRJEB28245) | human gut metagenome | biome: gut microbiome; material: fecal sample | place: Denmark | collected 2008 | reverse complement strand
TCTTTCTGCCAGCGGACGCGCCGCAGCCGCACGCCGCTGGCTGCCGCGCGGTTCAAAAATCGAAACGCCCCCGGCCCGGTCACGGAAAAGCGGAAGGTATCCGCCGCCCAAAATTCAGCCTTCATCGGGTGGCACCTCCCATTTGCTGCGCAGTTCCACCCGGGTAAACCGCCCGGCCAGGATCAATCTTTTCCCCGCGAAGGATTCTATCCGCAGTCCCTCGCCATACAATGTTACCAGGGTGTCGCCCATGTCCAGGCAGACGCGCTACGGGGTGAAATCCAGCACACGGCGGCAGCCATCTGTCAACAGATTGCCGCCGCGCAGTTCCAGCTCCGGCAGGCGGTAGAAATCCCGGGGCGGCGGGGCGGCCATGCGGCGCAGATCGGGGCGCTCATACGGTTTGCGGGGGTGCGGCTTTTTCGGCTTCATGGCTGTTCCCTCCCCGCAAAAATCTGTCAGTCCAGTATACGCGGTGAGGTGCGCAATATGAACGTTTGCAGAAATCGGCGTTTTTTTACAGCGGCCGCGGCGGCTGTACTGGGGGTATTGGTACTGGCCGAGCCGCAGGCCGCGAAGCAGGGGTTCGCCAGCGGCACGGCACTCTGTCTTGACAGTGTGCTGCCTGCGCTGTTCCCTTTTTTTGTGGTGTGTGAACTGCTGATGGCCGCCCCATCGCCCGCCGTGCTGCTGCGGCCTTTGCAGCGGGTGCTGGGGTTAGAATCTGCGGAAGCAGCCCAAGCGGTCGTGCTCTCCTGGGTGGGCGGGTACGCCGTGTGCGCAAGATTAGCCGGGCAGCTGTACGACGCGGGGAGAATTTCCCGCCGGGACGCTGTGCGGCTGCAAATTTTGGGGTGCTGCTCCGGGCCGGGGTTTGTCATTGGCTGTGTGGGCGGTCTGCTGCTGGGCAATGTGCGGCTAGGGGTCGTGCTGTATGCGGCACAGATCGGGGCGAATCTGGCGGCGGGGGCGGTTTGCCTTTTCGGGGTGTGTGGGCGCACGCGCGGGGACACACCTGATCTGCGAGATGGCTGCGGGGGGCGATGCGCGTCACCGCCCCGCGGGCGGATGCAAGCGTCCGCCCCTACAGTGCAACAGGTCAGCATTTCAACCGCCATCACCTCCGCTGTCACATCCTCGCTGTCGGTCTGCGGGTGCGTGGTGTTTTTCCGGCTGGTAGGCGCGGTACTGGGGGCAGTGATTCCGCTGCCGTCGGTGTTGGTCAGCGCGGCGTTGGAGGTCAGCGCCGGGTGTGCGGACTTTGCGGTGCTAGGCGGGCAGGCGGCGCTGTACGGCTGCTGCGCAGTGCTCAGCCTGCTGGGGGTGTCGGTCTGGGCGCAGATGCAGCTCTTTGCCGGGGCAGCGTTCTGTCCGCAGGTACTGCTCGCCAGCCGCCTGCTGCATCTTGTGTTTTTGCAGGGCATTTTACGGTTCTGCGTGCGGTTTTTGCCGGGGGATGTGGGGGTGTGCAGCACGCTTTCTGCCCGGATCGTACCACTTTTGCATCTGCCGCCCGACGCTGCGGCGGCGGGGTTTGTCTTTCTCTGCGCGGCCCTTTACAAGGCCTGGCAAAACCTTTATAATAAATAGTGGTATATTTTTGTATTTTGAGGGTGAGGCTAATGTTTAAAAAGATCTACTATGGGGCCAATATTGCCCCAGCGTGCGCCTACTGCCTGCACGGTTCCACGGCAGCCGACCCCAAAATGATTCTGTGCAAGCACAAGGGCGTTGTTTCGCCCTACTACTGCTGCCGCAAATTCAGCTATGACCCCTTGATGCGGGTGCCGCGCCGCCAGGTCTTGCCGGAGCTGGACCCCCGGGATTTTACGCTGGACGATTAAGAAGGAGAAAACATGGACCACCCGAAGTTCGAAGCCCTCAAGAAAGCGTGGCATGAAAAACGTTCCGTCACGATGGTGTACATCCTGCTGCGCACCTCAGTCGTTTTGGTCATGCTGGCGCAGATTTTTAACCGCAATTTTGAAAACGTATTTCTCTGCGTTCTGACGCTGATTTTGTTCATGCTGCCCAGCACCTTGGAGCGCAAGCTGGACCTTGACCTGCCCAACACACTGGAAATCATCATACTGCTGTTTATTTATGCGGCGGAAATTCTGGGCGAGATCGGCGCGTACTACGTGACCTTCCCCTACTGGGACACAGTCCTGCACACGCTGAACGGCTTTTTGTGTGCGGCCATCGGGTTTTCCCTTCTGGACATTTTGAATCGGCACAACGACGTGCGGTTCCACCTGTCGCCCTTGTATCTGGCCATTATGTCTTTCTGTTTTTCGATGACAGTGGGCGTCATCTGGGAATTTTTTGAGTGTACGATGGATCAGCTGTTCTTCCTCGATATGCAGAAGGACACCGTCGTCAGCGCGATTGGTTCGATCATGCTCGACCCCACCGGCGGCAACACACCCATTGTGCTGAAAAACATCACCGACGTCATCGTTGTGCAGGCTGACGGTACCCAGACCGCGCTGGGCCTGGGCGGGTATCTGGACATTGGCCTGCTGGATACGATGGAAGATTTGTTCGTCAATTTCATCGGCGCACTGACGTTTTCTATCATCGGCTACTTCTACGTGCGCAGCCGCGGCAAAGGCAAGTTTGCCAAGCGTTTTATCCCCGTCGCCAACAACAGCACCCCTATGGCGGAGGAGTCTGCCCCGGAAACCGGGAAAGACCCGGGAGCGCAGAAATGATTTTCACCTGTTGCTATGGCTCCCCACTGGGCGACATTCTTTTAGCGGCAGATGAAGTCAGCCTGATTGGGCTGTGGTTTGAGGGGCAGAAATATTTTGCCAGTACCCTGCCCGCCGCACATACCGTGCAGGAAACGCCGCCACTGACCCAAGCACGGCGCTGGCTGGATGTGTATTTCAGCGGTCAGCAGCCGGATTTTACACCGCCGCTGCACCTGGTCGGCTCCCCTTTCCGGCAGGCAGTGTGGACGTTGCTTTTGCAGATTCCCTACGGCCAGACGACCACCTACGGCGCACTGGCCCGGCAGCTTGCAGCCCAGACCGGCGCGGCCCGGGTATCCGCCCAGGCGGTGGGCGGGGCCGTGGGCCACAACGCGGTCTCCATCATCATCCCCTGCCACCGCGTTGTGGGCACAAACGGTAGCCTGACCGGCTACGCCGGGGGTCTTGACCGAAAAATCAAGCTGCTGGAACTGGAAAAGGCGGATACGCGGCAGTTGTTTGTCCCCTGCCAGGAGCACCGCCTTATAAAACTATAAATGCAGCAAAAGCCACGGCTCACCTGCCGTGGCTTTTGCTATTGCACAATTTCGTTGAAAATAAAATAGATTTGCGGCAGTCCCTTTTAATGCAGATTTTGTATAAGAATACATGCTTCGCAAAGGATTGTAGAATTTTACTCACAAAAAAGATTACCCCATAGAGAGTTAGCAATAGATGCTATATCTACGCTATTCTCTATGGGGTAATCCTATGGGTGAAGGCAAAATCTTCACCCTCATTAAAAGCTGGTGGCCGGACTTGAACCGGCGACCTGCTGATTACGAATCAGCTGCTCTACCAACTGAGCCACACCAGCACACAAGGCAACAGTAAATATTATACAGGTTTTTGCACAGAAGTCAATACCCTGCGGCAAAAAATATTTCTGCTGCCCTGGTGTAGGGGCTGCTTACTCGGCGTCCTCGCAGAAGGCCTTAAAGGTCAGGTAGGCCATGTACACATCAGCCTTGGAGACGATCTCGAACGGAGAGTGCATCGAGATGACCGGCACGCCGATATCGATGGTGTCGATGTCCTGGTTGGCAACGTACTTGGCAACCGTGCCGCCGCCGCCCAGATCCAGCTTGCCCATCTCGCCGATCTGCCAGATGACGTTATTCTTGTCCATCAGACCGGTCAGGTAGCTGACCATCTCGGCAGAGGCATCGCTGGTGCCGGACTTGCCGCGGGAGCCGGTATACTTGTAGATGGCCACGCCGCAGCCCGCGTAGGTGCCGTTGTCCGGTTCAAAGGCATCGGCAAACGTCGGGTCAAAGGCGGCCGTGACATCGGCGGACAGGCACTTGGCGGCCTTGCAGGCGGTGATGTAGTCTGCCCCCTGCCCTGCGCAGAGCTGCTGCAGGAAGTGGAAGGTGTACATACTGTTCAGGCCGGTGACGCCATCGGAGCCGGTCTCCTCTTTATCAGTCAGCACGCAGACGGAAGTGTAGGCCGGGGTCTTCGTCTCGATCTCGGCCATCAGGGCGGGATAGGCGTCGACGCGGTCGTCGTGGCCGTAGGCACCGATCATGGCGCGGTCCAGGCCGATATCACGGGCCTTGTGAGCGGGGACGACCTCGATCTCGGCGCGGGTGAAGTCGCGCTCGGTGATGCCATAGGCCTCGTTCAGCATGCCCAGCACGTTCAGTTTGACGCGCTGCTCAGCGTCCTTATCAGCGATGGGCAGGGACGCAATGATGACGTTCAGTTCCTCGGCCGTGATGCCCTCGGCCAGGGTCTTGGCGTTCTGCTTGGCACCCAGGTGGGGCAGCAGGTCAGAAATGCAGAAGACCGGGTCGTCGTCCTTCTCGCCGATGCAGACTTCGACCTTGGTGCCGTCGGCGCGGTAGATAACGCCGTGCAGGGCCAGGGGGATGGTGGGCCACTGGTACTTGCGCACGCCGCCGTAATAGTGGGTGCGCAGGTAGCCAATGCCGTTTTTCTCAAACACCGGCACCGGGCGCAGGTCCAGACGCGGGGAGTCGATGTGGGCAATGTTCAGGTGGAAGCCTTCCTCCAGGCCCTTGGTGCCGATGGTGGCAGCCAGCACGCACTTTTCGCGGTTGATGGTGTAGACCTTGGTGCCGGGAGCGTAGTTCGTGCCGGGCACAAACTTCTGGTAGCCGGCGGCGGTCAGCAGCTTCTCGCTGTATGCGGTGGCCTCGCGCTCGGTCTTGGCGTTATCCAGGAAGGTCTTGTAACCCTCGCAGAAATCCTGCGCGGCAGCAATCGCGTCGGGCGCAGCGTCCGCCACGGTCTCATTTTTGTAGAGCAGGTTCTTGAGTTCCTCAGTGGTTTTCATCTTGAAAATCCTTCTTTCTTAGTTATATATCTCTGAGTAGCGTTGATAGCTCTCGGTGATTTTCTTTACATACTGCCGCATCTGCGGGTAGGGGTAATGATCCAGCGTGATGCCATCCGACGAGTACTGCGTTTCTTTCAGCAGCGCGTCCACGGCCCCTACCCCATTGTGGTAGGCCGCCGCGGCGGTGGCCAGGTGGTCATCGTACCGCAGCAGGCAGTAGCTGACGAAATAGCTGCCGAAGCGGATATTTGTCTCGGGGTCGTAGAGATCGTCGAAGGTCAGATCCTCTGTCGGGGCAATTTTCGTTTTTATCCAGTCGAACGTGACCTCAGTAATCTGCATCAGGCCGCGTGCCCCGGCGTCGGAATCCACATTCGGGTCGAAGTTGCTTTCGGTGCGGATGAAGGCGTACAGAATCATCGGATCTATGCCGTATTTCCCGGCATAATACTCAACGTACTCCTCATAGCGCTGGGGGTATTCCCAGCGGTCTATCTTCTCCCGAAAGGCGGAAAACAGGACCGTGCCTGCCAAGGCCAGCACCAGCAGCACCGCCAGCAGCGGCAGAAACACAGACCTTTTGCGTTTTTGACGTTTAGCCATGTTCCTCCTTTTCCAGCTTTTGCAGTAAAAGCTGCAGCTTTTCGCGCAGCTGCTCTGGCGTGCCATCGTTGACAAGCTCGGCGGTGGCAGCTGCGCGCAGCGTCTCTAAAGGCGTCTGGGCGTCCAGGCGGCGGCGGGCCATTTCGGGCGCAATGCCGTCTCGGGCACAGATGCGGGCAACGCTGGTGTCATAGGGCGCGGTGACGAGAATCAAAGCGTCGCAGCGCTGTTCAAACGGCGTGCCGACGATGACCGCACCGTCCACAAAGGCGAGCTTCGCCCCTGCCCGTTCGGCGTCCGCCAGCGCAGCGTCGATGCGGCGCAGGATCTCCGGCTGGGTGATGGCCGTCAGCCGGGCTGTGCCCTCCGGCGTTGCAAAGGCGCGGTCCGCCAGCAGACGGCGGCGCACTTCGCCGTTTTCATCGGCTATATCCGTCCCGAACGCTGCTTGCAGCTGCGGGATGCAGGCCGAGCCAGGCAGCAAGACCTCCCGCGCCACAAGATCTGCATCCACACAAGGATACCCCTGTGCGCGCAAAAAACTTGTCGCACTGGATTTGCCGCAGCCGGAACGACCGGTAATGCCTACAATCTTCATAGTTCGACCACCCGGAACGCCGCCGCGCGGATCAGGCGGTTGTAGACGGCCATGGATACGCCGTCCTGCTCAGGGCAGCGGGCGTAGACGACCTGTGCGCCGTGTTTATCCAAATCGCGCAGCGCCGTGAACAGATGGTGCGCCTGGGTCACGCCGTCGTGGTTTTTGCCGTACTCAATGAACGGCACGCCCAACTCGGCCCCCTCGCCGTCAAAGCAGAGTGCCCAGACCCCGGGGGCGGTGTGCTCTTTGACAAATGTTTTGTATTTGTCAAAGTTACCGTGGAGAATCGTGACCTGTGCCTTGGGGGCGTAGTGTTTGTACTTCATACCGGGCGAACGTGCAACTTCGCCGTCCTTGAGCTTTTCGAGAATGGCCGGGCTGACGAGGACTTCCTCGCCGAGGACAGCTTCCATCTGCTCCTTCGTGACATAGCCGGGGCGCAAAAGCATCGGGTGCTCCCCTGTCACGGCCACAACGGTGGACTCAACGCCGACCTTCGACTCGCCGCCATCAAGAATCAGCGGCAGACGGCCGTCCATATCGGCCAGCGTGTCGGGAGCGTTCGTGGGGCTGGGCTTGCCGGAAAGGTTCGCCGAGGGCGCGGCGAAGGCGACGCCGCTTTCTTTAATCACCTGCTGCACGACCGGGTGGGACGGCATACGCACGCCTACGGTGTCCAGCCCCGCGCAGGTCACGTCGCTGACCTCGGGGCCGCGGGGCATGACCATCGTAAGTGGGCCGGGCCAAAAGGCGGCCGCCAACTTTTTGGCGCGTTCGGGCACTTCGGAGACGATGCCGTTCAGCATTTCCATCCCATAGATATGCACGATGAGGGGGTTATCCTGCGGGCGGCCCTTTGCTTCAAATATTTTTTTCACCGCTGCGCCGTTGCGGGCGTCGGCGGCGATGCCGTAGACCGTCTCGGTGGGCAGGGCGACCAGCTCGCCCTGCTGCAGGAGCTTGGCGGCCAGTGCCACGCTTTCCGGCGTGATGGGCAAAACCTGTGTTTTCATATTACTTTCCTTCTTCTGTACTGCTCTGTTTCAGCTTTTCTTCCCGGTCGGCCAGAATCAGCGGCTCGACCACGCGGTCCAGGTCGCCGTCCAGCACGCCTTGCAGGTTGCGTAGCGTTAAACCAATGCGGTGGTCGGTCACACGGTCCTGCGGGAAATTGTAGGTGCGTATCTTTTCGCTGCGGTCGCCGCTGCCCACCTGGCTTTGGCGGCGGGCGTTGTACTCCTCGTCGTAGGCGTCCTGCTTTTGCTGTAAAAGGCGGCTGCGCAGGACTTTCAAGGCGCGGTCCTTGTTCTCCCGCTGGCTGCGCTGGTCCTGGCATTCGACCACCATGCCGGTAGGCAGGTGGGTCACGCGGATGGCGGACGAAGTTTTGTTGATGTGCTGGCCTCCCGCGCCCGAGGAGCGGAAGGTGTCGATGCGCAGGTCTTTCGGGTTGATCTCCAGCTCGACCTCCTCAGCTTCTGGCATGACGGCAACTGTCACCGTTGAGGTGTGGATGCGCCCTTGGGTCTCGGTTTCGGGCACGCGCTGGACACGGTGGACGCCGCTCTCAAATTTCAGGCGGCTGTACACGTCGGGGCCTTCGACCGAGAAAACAATTTCCTTCACACCGCCGAGTTCTGTCTCATTGGCGCTGATGGTCTCGCACTGCCAGCCGCGCCTGGCAGCGTACATCGTGTACATGCGCCACAGGCTATGGGCAAACAAGGCCGCTTCCTCACCGCCGGCACCGGCGCGAATTTCCAAAATAACGCTTTTTTCGTCGTCGGCGTCCTTGGGGATAAGCAGCAAACGCAAATTCTCTTCGCTCTGTGCCAGATTCCGGGCAATTTCGCAGAGTTCCTGCTGTACCATAGCAGCAAACGCCGGATCCGATTCGGCAACCAGCATTTCTTTGGCGTCCTTTTCCTGCTGCTGCAGGTCGGTATAACGGCGGTATTCTTCAATCAAGGGGGTAAGTTCTTTGTAATCACGCATCATCCGCGCATACTCGTCGGCGTTGGCGGCCGCGTCGGGCGTGGACATTTTGTGGGCAAGCTCCTCATAGCGGCGCTCGACCTCATAAAGTTCAGTAAAATTCTGCATGGGTTCTCCTTTGCACATGGTCATTTTGTAGGGGCAAACAGTGTTTGCCCGCGGAGCTTTACGGCTGCCGCCAAGTTCCCGGGTCGATGCAAGCATCGCCCCCTACACGCAGGGGCGGATTCCATACCCGCCCGAAAAAGTTGCCAATACGTTGTGCAAAGCCCGCTACTGTTCGCCCGTGCGCAGAACTTTTTTGATGTTGCGCTCGATCTTGGCGCGGGGCAGCATAATTTCATGCCCGCAGCCCTGGCACTTGATTTTGAAATCCATGCCCACACGCAGTACATCGAAACGGTTCGCACCGCAGGGGTGCGGTTTCTTGGTCTGGATCACGTCCCCGACCTGTACGTCCATACGGCACACCGCCTTTCTTAAAAAATATCAGTTCTATTATAGTACAGCCGGTATTGTTTTGCAAACATCCCGCATAAAAGTTTAGCAAGTTATCACAAACACACCCTAAATTTTAGAAGAAATGAGGAACCGAAAATGTTGGAATTCAGAGCTGAAGGTCTTTGCCGCAACGCGAACCACCTGAACCGCGAGGAACTGAGCCGCTGCATGGCGAACGGCGAAGTGCTGCAAAGCACCGCCCTTGCCTACGATACCGAGCGTCGGCTGCGGTTTGAGCTGGGCGGTGTGCGGGGCATTATGCCCTTTGCGGATTGTGTGGACGCTGCCCCCGGCGAGACCGTGAAGGACATTGCCGTGCTGACCCGGGTGGGCCGCCCGACCTGCTTTGTCATCATGGGAACCGAGTTTGACGAAAACGGTGAGGAATATTACCTGCTCTCCCGCGCGGAGGCCCAGCGCCGCTGCCGAGCACAGTACCTGGACACGCTAGAAGCGGGCAGCGTCATCCCCTGCACCGTGACCCACATTGAAAATTTCGGCGCGTTCTGTGATATCGGCTGCGGCATTGCGGCGCTTTTGCCCATCGACTGCCTTTCGGTCAGCCGTATTGCCTCCCCCGCCGACCGAGTACAGGTGGGCCAGCAGCTTTTGTGCGCCATCAAGAACCGCGATGTGCAGGGGCGCATCGTGCTGACGCTGCGGGAGCTTTTGGGCACATGGAGCGAGAACGCCGCCTGCTTTGCCGCCGGGGAGACCGTCGTAGGTATTGTGCGCAGCGTCGAGGATTACGGCGTTTTTATCGAGATAGCGCCGAACCTGGCGGGCCTTGCCGAAGCAGACAGCACCCTGCGCCCGGGCCAGGCCGTGAGCGTGTACATCAAGAACATCCTGCCTGACAAGATGAAGATAAAGCTCGTGGTGGTAAACAAAAATCTGGGCCAGCCCCTGCGGTTTGAGCCGCACTACTTTGTGACCCGCGGGCGGCTTAAGCGGTGGACTTACTCGACCCCGCAGAGCCGCAAACAGATTGAAACGGTCTTTTAGCTGTCCGATTTTTGTCACTTTGGCTTTTTCGCATCTTGCCACAGCCCGGCCGGGCGTGTATAATATTGGTAAACGAAAATTTCTTGAGGAAGTGATCCCGATGGCAGAAGCATTTACCGCCGGTGTGCGCCCCGGCGGCCTTACAGACGACACGCAGATCCGTATGTTGCTCTGCTACCTTGTCAAAGTGGCAGGCCCGGTAAAGCACGAAACCCTGCAGGGCGCGCTTTTGCAGGAGCAGCTTGTCAACTATTTTGAGTTTGCCGATGCGCTGGCTGAGGTGGAAAAACAGAAGCTTGTCACCGTGGACAGTGTGGGCCGGTATACCATCACCCGCAAGGGCGCAACCGTGGCCGACACACTGGCCTACGACCTGCCCCGCACCGTGCGGGAGAGTGCCATCCGCGCCGTTATGCAGATCCGCAGCTGGAACCACCGCGCCGCCTCCAACCGCGCCGTTGTGCAGGAAACGGACGGCAAGTTCAGCGTTGTCTGCTCCATCGGCGATATGGGCAGCGATGTGTTCCGCATGGAGCTGGCCATGCCCGACAAGCTGACCGCCGAGATGATCAAAAACAACTTTATCGCCCACGGCAGCGACATCTACCCCAAGCTGATGGATATGCTGACCCAGCCCGGCAGTGAGGATGACAGACCGCCGGCAGCGCTGCAATAACACCTTCCCCCACAGGGGGAAGGTGGCGCGAAGCGCCGGATGAGGGGCGGCGTTATCACTATTACCCATAAATGGGTCGTAACGGCAAGTCCACCCCTCATCAGTCACCTGCGGTGACAGCTTCCCCCTCTGGGGAAGCCTTTCTCCCCTGCACCCATACGGGTGCGGGGGATTTTTTTGTGCCATCCCCCTTGACAACTGTGCATAGCGTGTATATACTGTAAATATCGGATATGTACAGTTCGACTACAAGGAGCTTCTACACTATGCAGATTTATCTATCCAACGCCGGGCAGGAGCCGATCTACGCGCAGATCACGCGGCAGATCAAGCAGCAGATCTTGTCCGGTGCGCTGCGCCCCGGGGACGCGCTGCCCAGCATCCGCCTGTTGGCGAAGGAGCTGCGCATCAGCGTAATCACGACCAAGCGCGCGTATGAGGATCTGGAGCGCGACGGCTTTATCCTGACCCAGCAGGGCCGGGGCAGCTTTGTCGCCGAGCAGAACCCCGCCCTGCTGCGCGAAGAACATTTAAAAAGGGTCGAGGACTGCCTGCAAGGCGCGGTGGACGCCGCGCGGTTGGGCGGTATCGGTTACGACGAGGTCGCAGAGACTCTGCGCCTTTTGTGGGAGGGCTGACCTATGGCAGCAAGCACCGCCGCTTTACGCGGCATCACGAAGCAGTACAAAGACTTTACCCTTGGGCCGGTTGATATGACCGTGCCCGCAGGCAGCATCGTCGGGCTGATCGGCGAGAACGGCGCAGGCAAGACGACGCTTTTGAAAATCCTCTGCGGCGTCAACCGGGCGGATGACGGCACGGTCGACCTGCTGGGCGGCTCTCCTGCCGATGCCGCCACTCGTGCTAAGATTGGCGTTGTGTTTGAGGATGCCTTTTTCTACGGGAGCTTCACCGCCGCACAGGTTGGCCGCAGCATGACGGGCGTGTATGGAGCGCGGTGGAATGCTGAAACCTTTGCCGGGTATCTGCGCCGCTTTGGGCTGGACGCTGGCAAAAAACTCAAGGAGTACAGCCGCGGTATGCGGTTGAAATTGAGCCTGGCTGCCGCACTGGCCCATGACCCCGAGCTGCTGGTGCTGGATGAGGCCACGGCCGGACTGGATCCGGTGGTGCGTGGTGAGCTGCTGGACCTGTTTTTGGAGTTCATTCAGGACGAGCGGCACAGCATCATCATGAGCAGCCATATCACCGCCGATTTGGAGCAGGTGGCAGATTCTATCGCCTACCTGCACAATGGGCAGCTGCTGTTCCACGAGAACAAGGACGAGCTGCTGCAAAGCTACGGCGTGCTGCACTGCGGCGAGTGGGCGCTCACTTCCCTGCCTGCCGATTTGGTGATTTTTTCCAAGCATGGCGCATTCGGGTGTGAAACCCTTGTCAAGGATCGTGCGGCGGTGCGGGAACTTTTGCCCGATGCCGTCTGCGATGCGGCGGGACTGGACGACATCATGCGCTTTTATAGCGGGAGGGACGCACAATGAAAGGGCTTTTGTATAAAGAATGGGCCACCCTGACAAGTTCCTACAAACAGACTGTATTTTTTATCGCGTTCCTCTACGGCGGCATCAGCATTCTGACCGGGCAGACCGGGATGGCCTATGCATTGCTCGTTGTATTTTCCATTCTGATCACCTCCACGATTTCGTTTGACGAGAACTCCCATTGGGACATCTACGCCCGCACACTGCCCGTAACACCCGCGCAGCTTGTGGGCAGCAAATACCTGTTTGGGCTGTGCGGGCTGGCGCTGGGCACAGTGTGTACGGTGCTGATCGTGGCGCTGAACAATGTGCTGCCGCCTCTGCTGTTCCGGCACACTGTGTATAAGGTACCGCCCCTCGAGTGTCTGGCAGCCCTGCTGGCCTGCGGCAGCATGGCGCTGCTGTTGGTCGCGCTTTTGCTGCCGCTGTCCTATCGGTTCAACAGTGTCAAGGCCCGCAGCTGGCTGTTTCTGATCATCGGTGTGCTCGGCGGTTGTATTGGGCTGGTCGCTTCCGTCTCGCCCGATTTGATGCAGCTGTTCAATGCCTCCGACGAAGTGCTGCTGACGGGGCTGGTTGCAGCGTTTGCGGGGCTGCTGGCGGTGTATTTTGTGAGCTATAAGGTATGCGTGGGGATTTATAAGCGGAAGGAATACTGAGTTCCTGCCGCAATGTGCCCGGGCGGATATGGAATCCGCCCCTACGTGTGTGTGCGGCTCCCCTGCGGGCGAGCAATGCTCGCCCCTACAAGGGAGGCTTTATAGCAAAAAATCCTGTGTCCTTTTGCGGACACAGGATTTTTTAGTATGCACTTATTCGCAGCCCAGATACGCCTTGCGGACCTCGATGTTGTTGGCAAGCTCGGTGGCTTCGCCCTCCATCTTGATGGTGCCGGTTTCCAGAACATAGGCGCGGTTGGCGATCTCCAGCGCCATCTTGGCGTTCTGCTCGACCAGCAGCACGGTCACACCGTTGCGGTTGACCTGACGGATGATCTTGAAGATCTCCTTGACCAGCAGCGGAGACAG
>ULPS01050757.1_pt1 | contig 13060 bp, 9 predicted proteins | sample 1953711 | NCBI WGS metagenome assembly ULPS01 (sample SAMEA4835635, study PRJEB28245) | human gut metagenome | biome: gut microbiome; material: fecal sample | place: Denmark | collected 2008 | reverse complement strand
AAAAAGTGCTGCCGCACTAATTATTTAGTGCGACAGCCCCCTGACGGCAGAAGGGAAAATGTTCGCTGGTTTCTCTTCGTGCCGCTGCTGACGCTCCGGAAGGGAGGATTCATGAAAAATTTCGGTTTTGGCTTTATGCGGCTGCCCTTTCAGGATGATGCAGTGGATATGGAGCTGGTCAAAAGGATGGTGGACGCTTTTATGGAAAACGGCTTCACCTATTTTGACACCGCATACAAATACTGCCGCGGCCTTTCCGAGCCGACGCTGAAGGAGGCTCTGGTGGACCGTTATCCGAGGGACAGCTATGTGCTTACCACTAAGCTTTCCAATGAATTCATGCACAGCAGGGAGGAACAGGAAGAGGTCTTTGAAGATCAGCTGAACCGTCTGGGCTGCGGATATTTTGATTATTATCTGCTGCACAATCAGGGAGCCGTCAATTATCAGGTTTCTCTGGAGCTGGACAGCTTTGCCTTCGTCAGACAGAAGAAGGAGGAGGGAAAGATCCGCCATATCGGCATTTCCTTCCATGACAAGGCGGAGCTGCTGGATGAGATCCTGACGGCTCACCCGGAAATTGAGGTGGTGCAGCTTCAGATCAACTATCTGGACTGGGACAACGAGAGCATCCAGTCACGCAGATGCTATGAGACGGCCCGCAGACACGGAAAGCCCGTGATCGTGATGGAGCCGGTGAAGGGCGGAACGCTGGTGAATCTGCCGAAGGAGGCGGAGCAGCTGTTCCGGGATTATGCGCCGGATGCTTCCAACGCTTCCTGGGCGCTTCGGTTCGCCGCAAGCCACGAGGGCGTGATGATGGTGCTTTCCGGCATGAACAGCATGGAGCAGATGGAGGACAACATCCGCACCATGAAGGATTTTCAGCCCATGAACGGGGAAGAGCTCCGGATCTGTGCGGAGGCGGCAAAGGTGATTCAGGCGAATCTGACAATCCCCTGTACCGGTTGCGGCTACTGTACGGTGCAGTGCCCGAAGCACATTCCCATTCCGGAATATTTTGCCCTGTTCCAGCACGGCTATATGACCACCCAGATGGTTTATTACTATAATCTGACGCAGAACCATCCCAAGGCAGGCGACTGCGTCCGCTGCCATCAGTGTGAAAAGCACTGCCCGCAGCATATTGAGATCACAAACCATCTGCAGGAGATCTCGGAAAAATTTGACGGATTTCAGGGATGGAGATAAAAGAGAACAGAATCGGCACAATTCGGAGGAGCTGTGCCGGAAGGAGGAATGACGCATATGAAAAATGTAATGATTTTAACCGGCGCCGGACAGATCGGCATGGCGATTGCCCGCCGCACGGGATATGGAATGAAGATTGTCATCGGAGACAAAAAAATGGAGAATGCCAGGATCATTTCCGGGATCATGAACGAAGCCGGGTTTGATACCGAGGCGCTGGAAATGGACCTTTCCTCCCGCGAATCGATTCTGAAGCTCATCGCGGAAGCGCAGAAATACGGCCCTGTCACAAAGCTGGTGAACGCTGCCGGCGTTTCTCCCAGCCAGGCGCCCATCGAAGCCATTCTGAAGGTGGATCTGTACGGCACTGCCGTCCTGCTGGAGGAGGTGGGGAAGGTCATCGCTCCCGGCGGTGTGGGAGTGACCATTTCCAGCCAGTCCGGACACCGTATGCCGGCCCTCACTCCTGCGGAGGATGAACAGCTGGCCTGCACGCCCACGGAGGAGCTTTTAAAGCTGGAGATCCTCCAGCCGGAAAACATCCGCGACACCCTTCACGCCTACCAGCTGGCAAAGCGCTGCAATGAGAAGCGCGTCATGGCGGAATCGGTAAAATGGGGAGAGAAGGGCGCCCGGGTTAACTCCATCTCTCCCGGAATCATCGTTACGCCGCTTGCGCTGGATGAATTCAACGGGCCCCGCGGAGATTTTTATAAGAACATGTTTGCCAAGTGCCCTGCCGGCCGCCCCGGCACCGCGGACGAGGTCGCCAATGTGGCGGAGCTCCTGATGAGCGATAAGGGCGCATTCATTACGGGCGCGGATTTCCTCATTGACGGCGGCGCGACGGCTTCCTATTTTTATGGGCCGCTGAAGCCGGAGGAGTAAACAGACGCGATATCTATGAAGCCTAATGGTATAGGGACAGATTTCTGTATTCTCTTGGTGAAATGCCGGTTCGTTTTTTAAATACATTGGAAAAATACTGTGAAGTTTCAAAACCAAGTTTTTCAGAGATGGTTTGAATACTTTCATTTGTTTCAGACAGATATTCTTTGGCCTTCTCAATTTTTTGCTCCACAATGTACCGGGATATATTTTCACCTGTAAGCTGGCGGAAAAGGCGTGAAATATACGTACTGTTATAATTTACATGATTCGCTATTTCATCTAAAGAAAGGGAACGGCCAAGATTGGACTTTATATATTTTTTGATCTCAGAGATAGTCCTTTCCTGGCTGCCATTTTCTTCATCGCTGATGATAGTGAGAAGTACATCAGACAGTTCTCTGTAATAATCAATGACTTCATTCCATGTTTGAAACTGGCTGAGATTGTATAACTTATACAGACCAATATGAAGCGCCATTTTTTCTGTCAGATGATACTGTGTGATATAATCAATATAAAGATTGGAAATTTTGTGATATATGTGAATGGCGGATAAATGGTGCATGCTCGAAAAGGCTAGAAGGGACTGTGCCAGTTGATCCAGAGCCTGTTCTGTCTCCGTATGGCTGCGTGCCTGAATCGCTGCGGACAGAGCAGAGATACAGCCTTGAATATTGTGTCCCGGCTGGATCTGGCTGGATGAGAAATTTTTCAGCATTTCTTCCCGATAGAGGACAATCCGGTCAAACTGAGGGAAGGTGGGAAGAAGAAGCTGTGTATAAAACAGGTGATACGCATCAAAAGTTTTTTCAATTTGATTCCAGGTAATTTCCTTTTCCTGCATAACGATAAGAAGATGACAGTGCAAAGAAGAAGGAAGAGAAGTAATGCAGTCATCCAGGCATTCGCGAATGTAAACAGGATGCAGAATGGGAGCATATGGTGAAATTGTATTTTCCGGCTGAAGAAAGACCATGATGGTATCAGCAGCGGTATCTGCCAGAGACACCCGGAATTTATCGTTTAAACAGTGACAGAAGTGAGCAGTAAGTATGGCCAGACGATGCTGGAGGTTGGAGAAATCATCAAGTGTTGTTGCCCACTGAACCTTCGCGTAAAGCAGATATAAAGATTCCGCAGTATTGAATTTAAAATTTTCAGTATTCTTAATCACATCATGCATATCAATGGGGGTTTTCCCGCGAAGGAAATGATGCAGAATGTCCACATGAGACAGATGATCAAGCAATAACTGATTCTGACGGGCCTGTGTGTCCAGCAGCTGATATTTCTGATCGGTTTCAATTTCGGCGACAGCGTGTCTCAGACTGTCGATAATGGTGTCATTATCCTCTGTTTTTAAAAGAAAAGAGGTATTTTTCATCTTTTTTATTTCATAAAGGTAATCGAAACTGGAATATCCGGTTAGAAATATGATTCTGCATCCAGGCCAGTTGTAATTTATCTCTTTTGCCACTTCAATGCCGGATATTCCAGGCATCTTGATGTCGAGAAAAACCAGATCAATTTTCTGTGATTTTAATATTTCCAATGCCTCATCACCATAATAAGCGGATAAAATATCCAGATCAATGTCCGAAAGAGAGGAAAACAATTCTACAAGGGATTCTACAATATATCGTTCATCATCAACAATCAGAAGTTTGTACATGATCATCCTCCTTGTGCAGGAACAGAGTAAGTGAGACCCGGAGTCCTCCGAGAGAAGAACGGGAAAGAGACATAACATCGCTCCTGCCATAATAAAGCTGCAATCGTTTGAAGATATTTAACAGACCGGTCATTTCTGTCTGTATGGTATGGGCAGATGCCTGCATCAGTTTCTTTTGCATGGACCGCAGAGTTTCGTCATCAAGACTGTCTCCGTTGTCTGAAATGCTGATGATGATCCGGTCAGGAAGCGGGGTAAAGGAAATGTCCAAAAGACCATCACGAATTTTATTTTCCATACTGTAACAAAAAGCGTTTTCAAGAATTGGCTGAAGAATCAGTTTTGGAGTGGAGAGTGATGCAAACTGTTCCGGAAGATTCTCCATTCGGATATTTATCCTTGCAGCAAAACGTTTTGCCTGAATATTGGCATACATATGTGTATGTTCATATTCGTCAGCCAGAGATACGACATCGTCATAATTGCGTGTAATATATTTAAAATATTGTCCCAGTTCCCGGGTCAATTCTTTTGCATCATCATACATTTCCCGTACTACCATCTGATTGAGCATAAAAAAGCTGTTGTATAGAAAATGTGGGTTGATTTGTGCCTGAAGCTGCTTTAATTGCGCCTGGTTTATAAGAATTTCATGTTGTAGCTCCTGCTGAATTAGTCTGCGAAGCTGTGCAGTCATCCGGTTAAACGCATCATATAAATACTGAAAATCTGATGTATCTGGCATATTAAGAGTGACATCAAAATTTTTTTGTTCTACCTGTTGGAGAGATTGTGTCAAATCCTGAACGGGCTTCCTGATAATCTGAATGGTTCCTAAAATGAAGCATGCAGCACACAAAAGAACGCCAACTGTAAAAATAACAGTATATCTGGACAAAAAATTCATATTCATAAAAAGGCTGCGTTCAGGAATAAGTTGGACATAAGTACCTTCTCCGCTGAGAAGATCAGAGTAAAAAGCATAATAGACAGTACCATTGAGCGCAAGTCTGGAAACAGAGGTGTCAGAAGAGAGAGGAAGCGCCTGAACAATCTGCGGATCTGTACAGTTTGTAACATGGTAATCAAAACTGTCCAAAGAGAAAAAATACAGAGAATCTTCGTAAAACAGAGTATCACCGAAAAGGGATTTCAGCTGGGGAAGCATATAAACAACTTCAACGATGGCATAGGGATTGTTGAGGGAGGAATATTGCAGGAAAACCAGATTATCATTATGGATCTGCACAATTTTTTCAGAACTTCTCAAAAGAGAAAGTTCGCTGTAGTCAGACTCAGTTAATTCATGCTGGCTTCCCAGATAACGATTCCGATCATAATCATAGGCATTTTCCGCATTGTAACAAACTCCTGTCTGAGGAAGATAAAGGCATACATTGCTTATATGGGGATTACTGAGCTTTATACTGGTAAGCAGTCTCCGGGTATAGTTAATATTGATGGAGCGGTCATAGGCAGACATAGGATCATTGGGGTTGGCAATTCTCATAAGCCTGGCATCTGTGAAGAGCGATGAGGTGAGCTCATAAGAAGTGGTAAAACTCTGATCAATCTGGTTAATCATATCGTTGAGACGGTCAGAGAATGAAAGCAAAGTATTGGATCTTATGGATGTGCTGATCTTAATCTGTCCCAAAATACCAAATGCAACAATTGGCAATACGATAACGGCAAATAAGAAAAGAAGTCGGTTTATAATGTGGGGAGGATTTTTTCTTTTTAACATAATGACACTCTCCTGAAGGATTTTGTCAGATTTATTGTAAGTTTATAAAGAATTATCCGCCATGTCAATAAGAATCAGATGGCAAAAACTCAATAAAAAAGGAAAGTTAAAAAAACATACAAAAGTAAAAATTCTGTATATAAAAGAGAAAACGGAAAACATATAATTGAGACAAAGGAGGGAATAAAAATGAAGAAGAAACTTATTTCAATGCTTCTTGCAGGAACCATGATTTTAGGAATGGCGGGATGTGGAGAGACGGTCCCGGTAGAGACGTCATCCGCAGAAACGGTGGAAATATCCAGTGAGACTTTTGCAGAGACTGATGCATCTTCACAAACGCCAGAGAATGTCGACTGGATGACTCCTTATGAAGAAACCGTTACTATTTCTGTGGCGAGAGAAGCGGTTACCAATGAATTTCCGGAAGGGGACGATCTGACCAATAATATTTGGACAAGATCATACAAGGATCGGTTTAATGTGGATGTGGTAACAGAATGGATCAGCGATGAATATGATACAAAACTAAATCTTGCGATTGCTTCTGGAGATCTGCCGGATGTATTTACTGTAAATAATGTACAGCTGAAACAGCTGATGGAAGCCGGGCTGCTTGCAGATCTGACAGATGTATATGCGGCTTATGCCTCTGATACACTAAAAAGCATAGAGGAATCAGAGAGTGATATTTTGGAAACGGCTCAGATGGAAGGAAGACTTTATGCAATTCCTTCGCTGTATTTTGGATACCAACCTAATATCTTGTGGCTTCGACAAGATTGGCTGGGGGAAATGGGAAAGGAATTTCCTTCAACGATAGAGGAACTGAAAGATATTCTGATAGAGATGAAGGAAAAGTCCGGAGGATACAGTCTGGCGGTTGATCAGACTCTGGATGGATTATACAGTCTTGCGATTGCATGGGGAGCATATCCGAAACTTTGGGTAGAAGGCGATGATGGACAGATTATTTATGGAGCCACTGCCGCTGAAATGAAAGATGCGCTTCAGGAATGGGCGGACTGGTATTCCCAGGGAATTTTGGACCCCGATTTTGCAACTATGAATTCAGAGGCATTGATAGAAGAAACGGTTGCAGGGAAAAATGGAGCAATGCTTTGTGGAAGCTGGTGGGGATGGAATTATGGGATTGATATGATTAAAAATCTGGGAGAAGAGGCCTATTTTATGCCATGCGAAATCCCAACTGTATCTGGAGAAAAGGCATATTATCCAATGCAATTTTTAAATGAGGATTATATTGTGGTGAATAAAGACTGTCAAAATCCGGAGGCAGCAATCAAGTTAATTAATTTTTATGTTTATATAAACAATGATGCATATCCCAGCGGAGATATGACACAGGAAGAAGTAAGTGAATATACTGCAAATAATATGCAGCATAATACAAAAGTATTTACTGTAAATAATCCAGCTGATGATTATAACAGATATAAAATGATTACGGAGGCACGGGAGACGGGAGATGAGTCTGTAATGACTACAGCTGTGGCAATTGAATGTTATAACGGAGCAAAATTGTGGACAGAAGAAAAAAATCCGGATGGTTTTGGTTATGCTGCTCAATTTGGTATGGATGGGTGCGGAATGGAAGTGTGCAATGGAATTGTAGAGGATGACAGAATTATGAGAACCCGTATGTGGGGAGGCTCGCCTCAGGTATTGCTGGATTATGGCTCTACGTTGGATGATATTCTTCTGGAAGGATTTACAAAAATTATAATGGGAACAGAAAACGTGGATTATTTTGATACTTTGATAGATCAATGGTATGCAGCAGGCGGCCAGGAAGTCACGGATGCGGTAAATGAGATGTATCAGTAATGGTGAATGGGTGTTTTAAGAGACATTCTTATGTCAATGGCTGTCGGAAACTTTCTGGCAGCCATTTTAAGTCAAAAATGGAGAAAGTGTGATAGTATGAAAAAAACAAAGTGGATTGTGAAGATGAAAAAACAGTGGCCCTGTCATCTGATGCTGATGCCAGGTATTATAACGGTTTTTATTTTCTGCTATATTCCTTTGTATGGTTTGATTATGGCATTTCAAAGGTATAATCCGGCTCTTGGGTTTCGGTCGCCCTGGGTAGGTCTGGATAACTTTAAATATTTATTCAGTCAGCCCAATTTCGTCAGGACCATCTGGAATACTTTTTATATTGCCGTATTTAAAATCATCGGAGGTATTGTAGTTCCGGTAATCTTTGCGCTGCTTTTAAACGAAATAGGAAATAAACTGGTAAAAAGAGTATTCCAGACTTTAGTGTATATTCCTCATTTCCTGTCATGGGTCATTCTGGCCGGAGTTCTTATGGATATTCTGGCTACAGATGGTCTGTTAAACCAATGTTTAGGAATGCTGGGGATGGAACCCATAAATTTTTTGGGGGATCCGTCGGTTTTCCCGTGGACCATAATTATTAGCGATATATGGAAAAGTTTTGGCTTTGGGACTGTAGTTTATCTTGCGGCTTTGACATCAATTGACCCGGGGTTATATGAGGCAGCGCTTATGGATGGTGCAGGAAGATGGAAACAAACATTATACATCACTCTTCCCATGCTCATGCCTACCATCGTGTTGATGACCATACTTTCTCTTGGGAATATCCTGAATGCGGGGTTTGATCAGGTATATAACCTGTATTCACCAATCGTATATTCATCGGGAGATATTATTGATACCTATGTTTATCGTTTGGGAGTAGAGCAGGCACAGTATGCGGTTGGTACGGCAGTAGGACTGTTTAAATCACTGGTATCAGGAATTTTGATTTGTCTGTCTTATTTTCTTGCGGACCGTTTTGCCGGATATCGTGTTTTCTAGAGGAGGGAAAGGATGTATAAGAAAAATAGAGGACATAAAATATTCTCTGTGTTCAATGTTTTTTTTCTGGGTATTGCATCATTATTATGTATTTTACCATTTTGGCATCTGCTGGCAGTATCTTTCAGTGAGAGTTCTGCAGTGTCAGCAGGGAAAGTGGGATTTTGGCCTGTGGATTTTACGGTACAGTCTTATGCGTTTGCATTTACAGGCGGAAAATTTCTGCCTGCGTTACTAATTTCTATCGAAAGAGTTATATTGGGGGTGGGAGTTAATCTGGTATTGATGGTATTAACGGCTTATCCACTTTCGAGATCAAAAGAAAAGCTAATGGGAAGAAATATTTATATGGGGTATTTTGTCCTGACCATGATAGTAAGTGGTGGATTGATTCCCACCTATCTGACGGTTACAAGGCTGAATCTTCTTAACAGCATATGGGCATTGATTCTTCCGACTGCTATGCAGACATATAATATGATAATACTTATGAATTTTATCAGGGGGCTGCCGGAAGAACTGGAAGAGGCGGCAATGATTGATGGAGCTGGTCCTTTGACTGTATTATTGAGAATTGTCTTACCGTTGATGAAACCTGCACTTGCGACAGTAGGCCTTTTCTGTATTATAAATCATTGGAATGACTGGTTTAGTGGCATGATCTATATGCAGGACCCCGCGAAATATCCGCTTCAGACATATCTTCAGACATTATTGAAAAATTTTGAAGAACTGATGAAGGCGGCTGGTTCAGATTATATCCAGCTGATCAGTATGATGAATGTACGTACAGGAAGGGCTGCGCAGCTGTTTTTGGGGGCATTGCCGGTCATGCTGATTTATCCTTTTCTGCAACGTTATTTTACGGATGGTCTGGTATTGGGAAGTGTAAAAGGCTAAAGATAAAGGAGACGGAAAATGAAAATTGATATCATCAAAGTACCTTTCAGCATGAGGGGATCCTATCTTGCAATTTCCTGGCTGCCGAAAAATTTCGGGGGACAAACCAACCAGGAAGGACTTTTCCTGCGGACCATACACGGTCTGACTTATCTTCCAAACAGCACAATGCTGAATAGTCCGGCCTTTTGTGCGCAGATAATACCGGTTTGGAATGAAGAAGAAGTGGAATATACCGTCTGCGCGGAAGAAGATGAAATCCGAATTTTGACTGGAAAGGGAGAAATCCATATCTGTTTTGCAGATCCGGATACCCTCTTGATTAATGGAGAGGGCAAAGGGATAGGACTTCATTTGCGTTTGATTGATGGAAATTACGCATATGAGGTACAGGGAAATACGCAAAAAAATGTTCTGATGAATTGTGGACGAAATAGCAGAAGGTTTCTTGTAAGAAAGAATATCGGAGAAATAGATCTGGTGGCTGAAAAAGATGGAGAGTATGCAGGGACAGTAAGCCTGTGTCCTGATACAGAGGGGAAATTCCTTTTCGGAATTGAAGATATACAGGAAGAATGGGATCAGAATGACAGAAATTACTGCTATGAAGAAAGCCGGAGAGAAAGCCATTCAGAATTCGAAGGATTTCTCCGGACAGTCCCGGATGTTCCGGAGAAGTATGGAGATGCAAGGAGGCTGGCTGCTTATATCAACTGGTCGGGAATAGTCAAAAAGTCTGGCATTCTTACCAGAGAAGCCATGCTGATGGCTAAAAACTGGATGTGCAACGTCTGGAGCTGGGATCATTGTTTCAATGCAATGGCCCTGGCATACCGTAATCCGTCCATGGCGTGGGATCAGTTTATGCTTCTGTTTGATTATCAGGGGAAAACGGGAAGGATACCAGACTGCGTGAATGATGTTTATGCCATTTGGAATTTCTGCAAGCCTCCGATTCATGGATGGGCGCTGTCAAGGATGCGCAGATGGATGGATCTTACACAGCAGCAGTATGAAGAAGTCTATAGTCGTTTGGAAAAGTGGACCAACTGGTGGCTTACTTATCGTGATGGAGACAGGGACGGTATATGTGAGTATCATCATGGAAACGATGCAGGATGGGATAACTCCACGGTATTCCGGGCCAATCCGGTGATGGAACTTCCGGATTTGGCAACATTTCTGATCCTTCAGATGGACGAATTAAAAAGTATTGCAGAGAAGCTTGGGAAAAAAGAAGAAGCGCTGGAATGGTCACAAAAAGCGGACCGGATGTTTAATGCAATGATAAAGCATTGTTTTGACGGTGTACGGCCCAGGGCTCTGGTCAGTCATAGCCATGAAGAAGTAAAGAGCGACAGTTTAATTCTTTTTATTCCTGTTTTACTGGGAAAGAAACTTCCAGAGGAAATTAGAAGTTATTTAGTGAAGGAGCTGAAAAGCAAACGTTTCCTGACAGAACATGGACTGGCCACTGAAGCGTTGGAAAGCCCATTTTATGTTGCGGATGGTTATTGGAGGGGACCAATCTGGGCACCAAGTTCATTGTTATTAATAGATGGTCTGCGGACTTGTGGCGAACGAGAATATTCCCGTGAACTTGCGCGCAGGTTCTGCGATATGGCTGTAAAGTCTGGATTTGCTGAAAATTTCGATGCTGTTACAGGAGAAGGGTTGAGGGACAAGGCATATACATGGACTTCCAGCGTGTTTCTGATTTTGGCCCATGAATATATCTAAAGTAATGTTCGGATAAAATCAAATCTTGCTATTGTAGCAGGGAGGGTAATATGAAGATTAGTTTAATGAAACAGAACGGGAACTGTATGATGCTATCACAAAGGGATTGAACACGCGGAATGCGGCTTCGGTGGCAGCAAATGTTTTTTTGCCACAAAAGCTCAGAGTAAATGTTGTAGTTATTATTTCAGAAAGGAATGCATACAGTGAAGATACGCTTTGGGATAAGGTAGAGGATTTTGGAGAACACGGTATAGATGGCCTGTATACATGTGTAACGTTGAAATATATGGGAAGGCTGTGGAAGGTTGAAACAAGCGCAAGAGAAGATGAACTACTGATACGGGGCACGCCGCTGATGCGAATTGGAAAAGAATATATAGCCCTGGGAATAAGCAATATATAGGGAAGTGAAAACCATTTTTTCATCGGAGATGGTCAGGTAACTGCCTCGGATACAGATGGAACCGATAAATGGAATTACTTTTAAAGAAAGCAAAGTTTCCATCTAACAAAATATAATATACAGACTAAGGAATGAATCTGTTTATCCAAAGGAATGCATTATGAGGTACTGTATCGACACTCAAAACGGCAAGGGCAGGAAAACTGGAGTACCCCGGAACGTCTTGGTGTGCCATTACCAGACATTCCTTTGTATTAGAAAATTGTGTTCTGCTCAGACGGGGAAGTACGATCCAAAATCCATCTGCTTCCCCCATATACCTGCCCTTTTCAGCAGGGAATCCTGCAGACTGTACATCCCATAATTAAGAAATTCTTTTCTTGTGTGTTAATCGGGAAAATGCTACAATACAACTAAGCATAAATTTCTGTGAAGCCGTTCGGCTTTGGCGGTCTACCGCCATCTGTTCATTCTGACATTCATTTCGGAAACTCTATGCTGATTTTCAATTCCCAATGATGTAACCCATAGAAAAATGGCAGGAGTGAAGAAAGAGGATGCCGCTCCTGCTGCCAATGCGCAGGGACTGTGCCGCGTGCCGGCCTGTATTCCCATTTGTGCGGGAAAGGAGCTTATCATGAATGAAACGCTACATACAAAAAGAACGTATAAGGATTCCGTTTTCCGGATGCTGTACAGTAGAAAAGAAGAGCTGCTTTCACTGTACAATGCTCTGAACGGGACAGATTATCAGGATCCGGAACAGCTGGAGGTAACCACCCTGGAGAATGCCATCTATATGAATATGAAGAACGATGTCTCCTTTCTCCTGGACGCGGAGATGATGCTGTACGAGCATCAATCCACCTGGAATCCGAATATGCCTCTGCGGGATCTGTTTTATATTACGCGGCTTCTGGAAAAATATGTGAACAGGGAATCGCTGTACGCATCCACTCTGGTAAGGATCCCGGCGCCTCGTTTTGTGGTCTTTTATAATGGAAGCTCAGACACGCCGGAGGATGTTATTTTAAGGCTGTCAGATGCTTTTGAAGAAAAAAAGGGGAGCCAACAGGAAAAGAAAGAACCTGAGCTGGAACTGAAAGTACATTTCCTGAACATTAACCAGGGGCATAATGAGGAACTGATGAAAAAATGCCGGACGCTGCGGGAATACAGTGAATTTGTGACCCGCATCAGACGGTATGCGGCAGGAGAGACAGCGATTGAAGAAGCAGTAGACAGGGCGGTAACGGAATGTATTGCGGAAGGAATTCTGGCGGATTTTCTGAGAAGCCAGAGAGCGGAGGTGGTTGCTGTGTCGATTTTCGAGTATAACGAGGAAGAGGAACTGAAGAAGTTTGGCCGGGCGGAATATAGAAGTGGGGAAATAAAAGGAAAAGCAGAAGGAAAAGCGGAGTCTGTGATACTGGCACTGGAAATGAAAGGGCCAGTATCGGAACAGCTGAGAGAGCGTATTTTTGAGGAAAAAGAAGTTTCTCTTCTGGAAGATTGGTTAAGAACGGCAATTGAGGCGGATACAGTAGAGGCGTTTATGGACAGGACCGGATTGAAAGAAAACTGAAAGACGGGTTAGAAAGAAAAAGGGGCTGTGAAAAAAGCATAGCCCAAAACAAAGAAG
>ULPS01065022.1_pt1 | contig 13118 bp, 8 predicted proteins | sample 1953711 | NCBI WGS metagenome assembly ULPS01 (sample SAMEA4835635, study PRJEB28245) | human gut metagenome | biome: gut microbiome; material: fecal sample | place: Denmark | collected 2008 | reverse complement strand
CCGAACAAGGCGAGATTGACGTTGTTGCTTTTTTCTGGTTTCAGCGCTACATTTGCATAAATGGTGGTTCCGTTGCCTAACAATTCACGGGCGATGGGCAAGCGTATGCTGTGTTCATAAGAAACCTTTACCGCTAATGGGTCGAAGAACATATAGCGCAGTCCGGTACCATATCCAAAGTAATTTTTGGTAGTAGAGCCTTGCACTTTGTCCGATCCCGTCACGGTGGACTGGTCGGTCTGCCGGATATTCGGGTGATTCACATAATCTTTGGCAAAGAATACATTCTGCATTTTCCCATCAAAAAACGACTGGCTGTAGGTCAGTCCGATGATATGTTTGGTAACTGCATCGTTTGATGGTTCGAAACTTTGGTCCAAATCATCATAGCGATCATTTCCGGTCCGGTTCATATGATAATTCAGGTTAAGACTGTGATGTCCGTCCAGTTGGTAATCCAAATTGACACGCACGATAGTCAGAGGGCGTTTGTAATGACGTATAGAAGGTTCATTACCTCTGATTTCGTTGCGTTGGCTCACGATATAGCCTCCATCCCAATAATATTTCCGATAAGCAGTATCGATAGTAATGGAATGATCCCATGTATGTGACAAAGTTGCTTTCAATGTCATGCCTTCGGTCATGAAATTATATTTGTTATAACGAACCGATACGTTCCATGCATCCGAATTACGTTCAGCCATACCATAAACTTTGGTTTGTATGGATCCGGTCTGCAGTTCCTTGTCTGTTTTGGAGTAGGAAGCGGAAACGAAAAATTCGTCAGCCCAAAACTTACCTGTGATTCCAGCTTCTATCTGTGCCAATAGCGAAAAATAGCCGTCATGGAAACGTTTTGGGTTGCCGTAGATGAATTGATCACCTGTCTCATTGCGCATCTGCACGTCTTTCATCCGGTAGTCGTTTTTCGAATAGCTGATACCGATGGCAGGACGCACGACCAATCCGGTATGTTGTTCCATAAACTGTGCGTTCAGGTTGGCACGATGTGTATGGAAGGAACCGATGCTATAAGAAGCGTCCATGAAGCTTTTCTTTTCTGCCTGGGTGATAATGTTGACAGCTCCGCCTAATGCATCCGTCCCCAATGAGGCTGGTACTACGCCTTTATAGATTTCCACTCGGTCAATCAGGTTGACGGGCAGATTGGCGAGCGTCACATAGCTTCCTTTGCTATCCAAGGGAACACCGTCTATGAAATAGCGGACGGAATTACCTGACAGCCCGTTGATCGAGAGGTCGAAATCGGAACCTACGCCTCCCTCTTCGCGTATTTTGACACCGCTTGTACGATTCACTAATTCATTCAGGCTATTAAGCGAATTAATGACAGGCTTAACGTCAAGAGTATTAACCGAAAGTGCGCTTTCTCTTAACTGTTGTGATTGTGTTTTCCCATACACCTCCACTGGACTTATGTTTACGGAACTTTCTTCCAGTTTGAAGTCGAGGGTTTTGTTGTGATGAAGGTCGAGTGAGGTTTTGATCGTTTGGTATCCTAAGGAGGATACGACGAATGTGTGTTTGCCAGGGGATACTTGTAGGGAATAAAGCCCACTGTCATCCGTATAAGTGCCGGAGACCGTGTTTTCGACGGCGATCGTTACCAACGACAGGGGCGTACCTTGCTGATCGGTGACTTTCCCGGAGAGCGTAATTTTGTTTTGTGCCGTCAGACTTAGTTGCGACAGGCAGACAAGCAAAAGGAATACATGTACAAAGACTTTCATTTTAATCCTTGATATAGTGTTCATGACTTGCTTAAGGGAATACACACAAGGAGAAATGATATCTTTATGTAAGGGGATAAAGAATGACTTGACTCGATGTTTTGTAGCTTTATTTCCCGAAAGCTTTAAAACTATGTTTGTTTTGGCAGGTCTTCTGACTTGTTCCGTCTTTGAATGCCTTCCCATCCGGTGACGGACAGTGGCTTGTAGCGTATTCAAAGATTTGGAGAGGAACTTACAGCAGCGGGTCTGTTCAGGATTCGCACCTGATTCCCTTTTCATCACGCCTCCCGTAGCGGTTGGGAGCCGTGAAACCAAAACTGTGGCAAAGGTATGAAAAAAGTCTGTCTGTACAAAAAACGGATTAAAAAACAAATTCATTATTTTTGGCGCCGGATTCGTTAGACTCCGTGAAAGAATAACAGAATGTGGAACGATTAAAAATGAAGTGACTATGTTGGAAAAAGGATTGAAACATATCAGCCGGACTGTCGTGCAGCCGGATAATTTCGCATTGACGATGGGATCGGGAGATTTGCCTGTATTGGCAACGCCGGCTTTGGTAGCATTGATGGAAAATGCGGCAATGTTGGCCGTAGCGGCTGAACTCCCCGAAGGGGCGACTACTGTCGGTGCTAAAATGGACATGACACATGTTCGTCCTTCTGGTGAAGGTGAGGAAGTGCATGCGGAAGCGACACTGGTTGAGGTGGAAGGGCGGAAGTTGACCTTCTCGTTGGTTGCCAGGGATTCGGCAGATGTGATCGGCGAAGGCACGCATATCCGCTATATTGTCGACAGAGCGAAATTTTTGTTGAAACTGAAAGGCTAACCATCACTTCGATTGCTGCGAGAAAAGGAATATGAAGTTACCTATTTGTAGGTATTTACAGCTTGCTAAATAGTCATTTATGGTGATTTTATATTTCTTTTCTACCTTCTATCTTTGCCTCACTTTAAAATAACAAACAAATGAGAATAGAAAAGATTACAGGACGTGAAATCCTCGATTCGAGAGGAAACCCTACTGTTGAGGTAGATGTATGGTTGGAATCTGGTGTAATGGGGCGTGCTTCTGTTCCGTCGGGTGCTTCGACCGGAGAACATGAGGCGTTGGAGCTGCGTGACGGCGATAAGAACCGCTATGGAGGTAAAGGCGTACAGAAAGCGGTTGAAAACATCAATAAGATGATTGCCCCGGCCTTGGTGGGAATGCCGGTTTTGAACCAGCGTGCCATTGACTATGCGATGTTGAAACTTGATGGGACGAAAACCAAATCTAACTTGGGGGCCAATGCGATTTTGGGGGTTTCTCTTGCTGTGGCAAAGGCGGCAGCCAACTATCTCGATATTCCACTGTATCGGTATATTGGGGGCACGAACACCTATGTAATGCCTGTGCCGATGATGAATATCATCAATGGCGGTTCTCACAGCGATGCTCCGATCGCTTTCCAGGAATTTATGATTCGTCCGGTTGGTGCTTCTTGTTTCAAGGAGGGTTTGCGGATGGGAGCGGAAGTGTTCCATGCGTTGAAAAAGGTATTGAAAGACCGTGGTTTGAGCACGGCTGTCGGTGATGAAGGAGGCTTTGCACCGAACCTGGAAGGAACGGAAGACGCTTTGAACTCAATTATCGCTGCTATCAAAGCTGCCGGCTATGTGCCCGGACAGGATGTGAAGATCGGTATGGACTGTGCTTCTTCTGAATTTTATATAAACGGTGTTTACGACTATACCAAGTTTGAAGGAGTGAAAGGTGTTAAACGTACGGCAGACGAACAGATCGCATATCTGGAGAAGCTGATCGATGAATATCCGATCGATTCTATCGAAGACGGTATGAGCGAAAACGACTGGGAAGGTTGGAAGAAACTGACAGAGCGGATCGGAAACCGTTGCCAATTGGTGGGCGACGACCTGTTTGTCACAAATGTGGACTTCCTCTCCAAAGGAATCCAGGAGGGTTGTGCAAACTCCATTCTGATCAAGGTGAACCAGATCGGTTCGCTGACGGAAACACTCGATGCGATCGAAATGGCGCATCGCCACGGCTATACGACCGTGACTTCCCACCGTTCCGGCGAAACGGAAGATGCTACGATAGCCGATATTGCCGTTGCCACCAACAGTGGACAGATCAAGACCGGTTCTTTGAGCCGTTCCGATCGTATGGCTAAGTACAATCAGTTACTTCGTATTGAAGAGGAACTGGGTGATTTGGCTGTTTACGGTTATAAAAGAATAAAATAATCAGATATAATCATAATTGCTAATTTGCATAGACAACGAAACTAAAATCGAAGAAGGCTTCTCGTGAGAGAGGCCTTTTTTATTTGAATGTATTCTACCGATAACTCGATCCTGAAAATGACTATATGTAGGTAGTATGGAGGTCTGTTTTACCTGTAAATAGGGATTGGATATTATCGTTAAATTTGTGAACTTTGTCACCTAGGTGGCTGTTGTGTCTATACTTCCCGATAAATGGATGGATTAAGGAAATATTTAAGGATTGCGCTCCCATTACTTTTCATATCGTATTTGGGATGCCTGATAGCTTTTACCCACGTTCATATAGTGAACGGGGTGACGATCGTCCATTCCCATCCCTATCAGAAAAATGACGACGGGACTCCCAAGAAAGAACATAACTACGCCGAGTTCCAGTTGCTGCACCAACTTTCGACTATTCAAATCAGCGGTGCTGCTTTTGCACAAGTGCTAATTGCTGCGTTTCTTGCAACATTTTGTGTTTTATCCACCTGTCCGGTTTATCCGGATCACCTTCGCCCCGTCCTGGGGAAGGTTTCGCTTCGTGCGCCACCATTTGTCTTTTTTTATAATTAATGACGATATGTCAAAAATCTACTTGCCCCTGCATCTTGCGGCGAGACCGTAAAAGAACATGCCTTATCAACCAGATGTTTTTATGGCCGGCTTTTATGTGATCTCGTGTCTAACGTGGGAACAAGGCAGTTCTGTATACCTACCACTTCCTATATTATTAATTTTTAAAAGACATCTCAATGAACAAAATTTATATACTTTTCCTATGCCTTTGCTATGCCGTTTCGGCAATAATGGCAAACACCTATAAAAATGATAAAGAAGTGACGAGCCCTACGGATGCCAATATTTTTGGGCATGTCGTGGATAAGGCGACCGGTGAACATTTGCCGGGAATAACAATCATCCTGAAAGGAACGACGATCGGTTCCGTGACCGATGACTCCGGGCATTATATGTTAAAAAATCTCCCCGAAGGAGAGTTTACGATCGAAGTCTCTTTTGTCGGCTTCAAGACAGTTACGAAAAAAGTAACGACCGGAAAAGGGAAGACGCAGGAACTGAATTTCGAGCTTGAAGAAGATTTGATATCGCTCGAAGGAGTGGTCGTCTCTGCCAACCGCAACGAGACGAAACGCCGTCTGGCGCCTACCCTGGTGAAGGTACTCAGCCCGACCGTGTTCGAAAAGACCAACTCCACGACATTGGCACAAGGGCTGGTTTTCCAACCGGGCGTCCGGGTCGAAAACGATTGCCAGAACTGTGGTTACTCGCAAGTCCGCATCAACGGTATGGAAGGAAAATATACACAGATATTGATTGATTCCCGTCCTATCTTCTCCGCATTGGCTGGCGTGTACGGATTGGAACAAATTCCGGCCAATATGATCGAACGGGTCGAAGTGATACGGGGCGGAGGATCTGCTTTGTTCGGTTCGTCGGCTATCGCCGGAACAATCAATATCATAACGAAAGAGCCCATTCGCAATTCCGGTTCCTTTGGACATACGATCTCTAATCTGGACGGATCTGGAGCGTATGATAACAATACGACCCTCAACCTCTCGTGGGTATCTTCTGACAATAAGATGGGAGCTTATATCTATGGGCAAAACCGCTATCGTTCGGCCTGGGATTCGAATGGAGACGGCTTTTCAGAGCTTCCAAAGCTGAAAAATCAGACGATTGGTTTCAACGGCTTCTATAAGACCAGTGCCTACTCCAAATTGAATATTGAATACCATCATATGGAAGAATATCGTAGAGGCGGTAGTGGAATGAAACTTCCGCCGCATATCGCCGAAGACCCCGAGCTCAACGGAACGGGTGAGGCCGGGCTTGTCGAACAGTTACAACATTCGATTAATACGGGAAGCCTGAAGTTTAATGTTTTCACTCCGAACCAGAAACATAACCTCAGCTTCTATGCGTCCGGACAGCATATCCACCGTGATAGTTATTACAGCGCATATGGCCGGACGACGGATTTCACAGGAGTGACGGGAGCGCAGTATATCTACAGTTTTGACAAATGCCTCTTCATGCCTGCCGATCTGACGGGAGGTATCGAGTTCAGTCACGACGATCTGGACGATCGTGCCACCGACAAGCAGAAGTACCGGGAAGCGGCCCTGGCGGAAGATCCGACGGCTACCGGACAGTATTTGCAGGAACTGATCGAAAAATATACGCCGGCATCCTTGCATCAGATCATAAACGTATGGAGCGCCTATGCACAGAACGAGTGGAAAAATGATAAATGGAGCTTCCTTATCGGTGAGCGTGTCGATAAAAACAGCATTATGGATAAGGCTGTTTTCAGTCCACGTGCCAATGTGCGCTATAATCCGACAGCCGACGTCAATCTCCGGTTGAGCTATGCCGAAGGTTTCCGTGCCCCGCAGGCCTTTGACGAAGATTTGCATATCAGTAATGTCGGAGGTGCGCGCGTCTCGATCGTGCGGGATCCGAATCTGAAGGAAGAGCGTTCGCGGAGCGTGAACGGGTCTGTCGACTGGTATCATTATTTTGGAGATTTCCAGGTGAATATGTTACTGGAAGGATTCTATACGAAATTGAGTGACCCGTTTGTCTTGTCAGCCCCTGTAGAATCGGAAAATGGTTCGCTGGTGCAGACTCGCAGCAACGGTTCGGGGGCAAAGGTGTACGGTTCTACGCTGGAGGGAAAGATTGTCTGGAGGAATAAAGTACAGATACAGGCAGGTATAACGGTACAACGGAGTTTATATGACGAACCAGAGGAATGGAGCGCGGATAAGGAACATTTGACGGATGCGGAGCGGTATAGCGATAAAATTTTGCGTACTCCGAATCTGTACGGTTATTTCACTGCATCCTATACACCGGTAAAACCGTTTACAATAGCGTTTAACGGTAATTATACCGGGCGAATGTATGTACCTCATCTGATGTCTGAAGTGAATGGGACGGCGGATGTTTTGGTGAAGAGTCCGGATTTCTTTGAATTGGGAGTCAAGTTGAGCTATGATTTCAGGTTGACGGTAGCCATGACCTTGCAACTTAATCTGGGTATCCAGAACCTGTTCGATTCCTATCAGAATGACTTCGACAAAGGGGCAACCCGTGACTCCGGCTACATTTACGGTCCGGGAACTCCCCGCACCTATTATGCGGGGGCAAAGTTCAGTTTTTGATTTTCCTTTATGGACGCCTGTTCGTTATTTCATTCCCTTCTTCTTTAAACTTTCGATTCAGGCGTCCATACGCGGGTTCTTTATGTTGTTGTAGATTGTAAAAGAATAGACGAAATTTTGGGAGAACTATGTCAAGATAAAAGAAAAATTGGTCGTTAACAGTGTTTAACGAATAAGATGGGGTCATTTGGGGCGTTCTTTTGTTTTTTTTTGGTAAAACAAACTCAAAGTGGAAGAACTGCGACATAGAAAAAATATAGACCAATTGTTACATGACAAATCTTTTATTCTTTGGTGTCTGTTTCCTACAGAGGAATCGGATAAACAATGGAAGGAGAATTATTTGTCACTTTATCCTGAAGAAGCGGAGACTTTGATGTTGGCTAGAGAGAAGGTTTGCCGACTTAAATTCAACCACGTACGACTTGCCTTTGCGGAAAAGACTGCATTGAAAAAAAGAATTCTGGATAATTACGAGAAACACCGTAAGCCTAAATATATTAGGTTGAGTTGGCTGTTTGCGGCTGCTTGCTTGTTGATAGTCTGTTTTTTGGGATCTTTATACTTGCAGTATCAAGAAGTGTCGAATGTGGAATTGAGCACTTCGGTCTTGGCTGATGTCAAAGTGGATCCGGAACAAAAAGAAGTTGAACTTCATTTGTCAAAGGAAAAAATACAAGTTACGGATAATTCTACAATTTCAGTCGATAAAAAGGGTAATGTACAAGTTGCTGAAATAGAAATAAAATCAATTGATCGAAAGCAACATTTTGAGCAGGAAAAAGAAGACGAACATCTGAACATGTTGAGTGTCCCAAATGGGCGACGATCTTCATTGATCTTGTCTGATGGGACAAAAGTATGGATTAATTCAGGAACGGTATTGCAGTTTCCTGAAACATTCGAGAAAGAGAAAAGAGTGCTCTATGTGAACGGGGAAATCTATATTGAAGTAGCCAAACATCCCCAATGGCCTTTTTATGTTAAAACGAATCAAATGGAAGTACAGGTTTTAGGTACTTCTTTCGGGATTACTGCGTATGATGACGAAATTTTCCAGACTGTCGTATTAAAAGAAGGAAGCGTCTTTGTTAAGAATAACCAGGGAAATGGACAGACAATTCAACCTAACCAATGTCTGATGGTTGAAAAAGAAGAAATGACCGTCAAGGACGTTGATGTTTATGATTATATCTCATGGATAGATGGTGTACTTCAATTTCATGAGAAAAGTTTGCAAAAGGTGTTGAACAAGCTTATCACGCTATTATCGTGTCCGTTTTGACTGCCCTATGGAGATTGGGCAGATAAAGTGCTCGGGTAATTTGGTCTTGTTTGATGACATTGACCAAGTCTTGCAGACACTTCAACGGACTCTCTCTATTTCTTTTAGCCATCGGGATGAAGTAATAAAAATAGAATATGTTCATAAATAATAAAAAGCCTATGAGAAAACATACAAAGTGAAGTTTAATTGAAACCAAGTATTTGGTAATATGAATCATGTGATTTTTTTTAATAATTTATGCTATCATGAAATATCAAAAATTAAAAAGAAATTTGTACACAGCATGCGTAGTCGCAAATTTATTTTTGATTCCTAGCCCTGTACTTTGGGCTGAACAATCATATGCGCAGTCTACGCGTTTGTCATTGGAATTATCCAACGCAACGATCAGTGATGTTTTTGCATCTGTTGAGAAAAATAGTGAATATCGTTTCTTTTATTCTGACGCAGTTCGTGCGGAATTATACCGGAATGTCGATGTGAATATTAAGAATAAAACCATTGACCGAATCTTATCGGAAGTTTTGGATGGTACGAATCTGACGTATTTCCTTAACGACAGGCAGGTGATGATTATCAGGAAAGAGGAAAAAACGCAGCAAGAGAAAAAAATATCAATCAACGGAACTGTCAGAGATGCCCAACAGGAACCTTTGCCCGGAGTCAACGTATTGGTCAAAGGTACGACTATCGGTACGACGACGGATATCGATGGAAATTATTTTATCAGCGTTCCCGATAAGAATGCAGTGCTAGTCTTCAGTTATATCGGCTTTGAATCGCAAGAAGTGAAGGTTGGTGGACAAATCAATATCAATGTCAATATGTCAGAAGAGTCTAATAGCCTTGATGAAGTGGTGGTTGTCGGCTATGGCTCTCAGAAAAGAGCTTCTGTAGTCGGTTCTATCACAGCGATAGAGCCTGCTCAGTTACAACAAGGGACTACCCGTGCCGTGTCTAACAATCTGGCAGGACAATTGGCTGGTGTGATTGCCGTACAACGTAATGGTGAACCGGGGTCTGATGGTTCGGATTTTTGGATTCGCGGTATCTCTTCTTTTAAGGGGACTGGTGTTTCGCCATTGGTGTTGGTCGATGGGATTGAGCGCACGCTGGATGACTTGTCGGCTGCCGAAATCGAATCGTTTTCTGTACTAAAGGATGCAGCGGCTAGTGCTGTATATGGCGTACGAGGTGCAAACGGTGTCATCCTTGTGAAAACGAAGAGAGGTCAATTGGGGAAACCGAAAGTCAATTTCCATTTGGAACAAGGTTTTACCAAGCCGACACAGTTGCCTGATTATATCGGTTCGGTAGATTATCTTTCGTTAATGGATGAATTGTATATGGATGCCGGTAATCCGAATCCGCTTTATGGAGAGGAAATGATCAACAACTACCGTAATAATGTAGATCCGGAGTTATATCCGAATGTCAATTGGTTGGATGCCGTATCGAAAGACATGGCTTCCAATACGCGTGGAGATTTGACTATTACCGGTGGTAGCGATATCCTTCGTTATGCGTTGGTCGCATCGTATTATGGTGAACGAGGCATCTTTGTTCGGGATGAAAGTAAGGATTGGGATTCGTCTACACGCTTGAACAAATATAATATTCGTTCGAATGTGGATATCAATGTGACGAAGACGACTGTTGTGGGCATTAGTATCGGTGGTTACCTGCAAGAACAGAACGGTATGGCTGTCAGTGGACAGGATATTTGGAATCAGGCGTTTGACACACCTCCGTTTGTACATCCTATACAGTATTCTGGAGGACGTGATGTGCGTATACAGAACCGGCAAAATCCATGGGCGGAAGCAACGCAACATGGTTATCAGACAACTTCCAGCTCCAAAGTTGAATCATTGTTCTCGGTTGAACAAGATCTGAAATTTATTACTCCCGGTTTGAAATTCAAAGGTCTGTTTTCTTTTGACCGCTATTCGAAGTCGTGGGTGAAACGGTCTCGTACACCAACCTACTACAATCCGGCTACGGGCCGTGATGAGGAGGGTAACTTACTGCTGAGTGTCGGAACGGACGGACAGGAGTTCCTCGATACGGAAAACAAAGGCGAATGGGGGAATAAGGCTACTTACTTGGAAGGAAATATCACGTACGATCGTACGTTTGATGGGAAACATGCCGTCAACGCCATGTTTCTTTATAACCAACGCGACTATCAGGACGGCAATGTCGTCCCTTTCCGCCGCATGGGTATCGCCGGACGTGCTTCCTATACGTATGACAATCGCTACATTGCCGAATTTAACTTTGGATATAACGGCTCCGAAAACTTCACGAAAGGGAACCGCTTTGGTTTCTTCCCCTCTGTGGCTGTCGGCTATATGCTCTCAGAGGAAAAATTCATGGAGAAATACAAAGATACTTTTTCTAAGATCAAATTCCGTGCTTCTTGGGGGTTGACCGGTAATGACCAGTTGGATGGCCGTCGTTTTGCCTTCTTGCCGACCATTGATACGGATGGCAGTTATAAATGGGGAGTCAACAACGATTATAACCGTGCTTCCCGTTTTGAAGGAGAATTTGGGGTGACGGATCTGACTTGGGAAACGGTTGAGAAACTGAATGTCGGAACCGAAATAGGTTTATGGAATGCCTTGGATTTGCAAGTGGATTGGTTTAAAGAGCAGCGTCGGGACATCTTTATGCAGCGTAACAACATTCCGTCGGCAGCCGGATTCCGCAAAACGCCGTGGGCAAACTATGGTAAGGTGGATAATATCGGTGTGGATTTGTCGCTGACTTACAACCAACAGATTACAAAAGATTTGCACATTGGTCTCAGAGGAACGTTTACGTATGCCCACAATACGATAATCGAAATGGACGAAGCGCTTGGTATTTTGGGAACGAATCGCCAGCGGACGGGACATTCGGTGAACGAACTGTTCGGGTTAGTGGCAGACGGGCTCTTTACGGAAGATGATTTTGTTACTAACGATAAAGGGGAACAGGTGTTGAAAGAAGGTATTCCATTGCATACGTTCAACAGCGTGCGTCCCGGTGATATTAAATATGTGGACATAGACGGTGACGGGTCAATTACGAATAAGGATGAGGTTGCCATGGGAGGAACGGTCAATCCGGAAATTGTTTATGGTTTCGGGGCGACAGCCCGTTACAAGCAGGTCGATTTCAATGTCTTTTTCCAAGGAAACGGTAAGACTCATCGTTTCATAGGCGGTGTAGTGTCGAATTTTCTTCCTGGTTCTTCACAAGGGACATTGGGTAATGTCATGACTAATTACAACGACCGCTGGACTCCGGAAAACCCGAGTGAAGATGTTTTCTATCCGCGCTTAAGCTATGGGGTGAATACGAACAATAGCCAGAATTCGACTTGGTGGCTGCGTAATATGAGCATGCTGCGTATGAAGGATATAGAAGTCGGATATACGTTGCCCAAACGTTGGATGAGTCGGATCGGATTGGAAAATATCCGCCTGTATGCTAAAGGGTCAAACTTATTGACATTCTCGGCTTTTGATCTCTGGGACCCGGAACTTGATACGCAGAACGGTGCGAAGTATCCGATTATGAAATCTGTCTCATTCGGTATTGATGTTAATTTCTAATTTGAGTTTAAGTTTATAAAATAGAATTATGAAACTGTTTAAATACATAACAATAGCTTTGTCAAGTCTTTTTATGTGTGGTTGTTCGGACTATTTGGATAATGCTCCGGATGATACGTTGACAATGGAAATGGTTTTCAATGACAGGACTCGTACTGAAGACTGGCTATCTGGTGTCTACAATCGTGTGCCTGATACTTATTGGGCGTTATTGCGAACGTGGGGATACGATTCTATGGGGGATGATCTTGATCCGTCGCAACGTTGGTACCAATGGTGGGGAAACTCTCTAAACTTTATTATTGGACAATGGTTTACTAGTTCAACTTGGGATGCTGCCATTTGGAAAGAAAATCCAATTCGTATTCGCTCAGCTTACTTATTCATTAAGAATGCTCATGCTTTGCCGGATCAAGGAGTAAGCGAAGCTGATATCGAACGGATGAAAAATGAATGTCGTTTCTTGATTGCTTACTATTATTGGTTGATGATTGAGGCACACGGCAGTGTTCCTTTCTTTGATGATCTTGCAGATGTGAATGATCCGAATTTGATGCGTGGACAAATGCCTTTCGATGAAATGGTAGATTGGATTGATGCACAGTTGGTTGACCTTTCCAAAAAGCTTCCGGCTTCTTACTTGAATGAATCTACACAATTTTATGGTCGTGCCACTTCCATCATGTGTTTGGCGGTTCGTGCCCGTATGTTGTTGTTTGCTGCAAGTCCGTTGGTAAATGGGAACGAATGGTATGCAGGTTTCAAAAATTATGATGGTAAATTCCGGTTCAGCCAAACTTACGATCCTGCAAAATGGAAACGTGCCGCTGATGCTAACCGGGAGTTGATCGAAGCAGCACATGCTGCCGGTCATGATTTGGTACGTGAATATAATGCCGATGGCAGTATTGATCCTTTCATGTCTTGTTATAATGTGTTTTTCCTACGCGGCGATCAGAATCCGGAAGCTCTGTTCATCCGTTCCGATTGTGATTTCAGCGAGTTT
>ULPS01017547.1_pt1 | contig 13148 bp, 10 predicted proteins | sample 1953711 | NCBI WGS metagenome assembly ULPS01 (sample SAMEA4835635, study PRJEB28245) | human gut metagenome | biome: gut microbiome; material: fecal sample | place: Denmark | collected 2008 | reverse complement strand
GCAGTCTTTTTTTATTGCGCGTTTTTTTACAGCGCCATCTTGTTATGTCTGTTAGTCCCGCCGACTATGATGTTTACGCTTTTGCGTGTACATCTCACGATCTGACGCTTTCATAAGATCGTCGATCTCTTTCAATGTTTTCGGCTTTCCCGCCTTGTAGCCACAGCTTATCGACACATCATATGGCGACTTGCTTCTGCGATTGTACTCTGCTATGCTGCGGGATACCTTTTCGTAAAAGCTGTCTGCACCGTCTGTTTCAGCGATAACAGCCACAAATTCATCACCGCCGAAGCGTGAGCATATCCCACCTTCTGCAGTGCATTTTGTCATCAGCGACGCCACTGCCTTTATCGCCTTGTCACCCTCGTTGTGACCATAGAGGTCATTTATCTTTTTAAGGTTGTCCATGTCAATGGAGAAAACCCATACGCCTACGCCCTGTTTCTCAGCCTTTGAAATAAGCTTTCTTACGTTCTTGTAAAAGCCCCTGCGGTTATATATCCCCGTCATGGGGTCAAGCATATGTATCCTTGCAAGCTCTGCATTTGCCCTTTCAAGCCGCTGGCGGTTTTTAAAGCTCTCCATTATCTGATTGGTGTTGTTTATAAAACGCCTTGTGTTCTGGAAAAGAAAATATAGAGGATTAAATGAATTTGCCGCATAGCCTATGACCTCGTCCTGAAAATGAAGCGGCGAGAACATTAAGCAGTTATGGCGTCCAAGGACTTGCTCCATATCAGGCAAAAGATCCTTGGTGTCAAATACTTCACCGGTCTTGTATTTGTTGTCAAATGCCTGCATGAAAACTCTCATCTGCTTTGTAAAGCTGTTATTAAAGCGTTCTCTCTGCCTCGTGTTTGACAGAAAATCAGAGTTTGTGCATACCCAGCTATAATAATCTCCCGAACGTGCCATTACCTTTGCCATTTCTTCTACGGTGTGACATTCCACTGTTTTTGCAAGATAAGAGAACATATGCTGTTCGTGACCATCAGAATTGTTCATTCTGTGGTAAAGCTCAAGGATCTTGTCGCCTACTTCTCTCGGGTCTATTTTCTTACAGCCGCAAGACTGGGATATCCTCATGGTGTAGCTGACCTCTATTTTTTCAGGAAGAGGCACTCCGTTCATCATATGGTCTATGGCGTTTATTATCTTTTCGCCAAGCACATCATTGTCTACAGCCGCCGTTGTAAGACGAGGGCTGTTATACTGTTCAAGCTCGATGCCGTCAAAGCCCGTTACAATAACGTCTTCAGGCACTTTTATGCCGCGTTCTCTCAGTATGCTGCAAGCTGCTATCGCCATAGCGTCGTTTGCACATATTATTGCCTGCGGAAATTCCAAATCGCTTTCCAAAAATTTCTCCAATACCCCTTTTGTTGGCATATCCCAGAAGTCACCATAGCCAAGACGCTCAGGCTCAAATTCTATGCCGTTTTCCGCAAGCACCTTTTTGTATGCTTCTATACGCTCTTCTGAGAAAGTATTGCCCTTTACGCCAGCAATGAAATTAACTCTTCTGCAGCCGTGAAATTCGATCACATGGCGAACTATCTTTTCAAAAACGTCAGAGTAATTGAATGTCACACTGCAGCAATTATCCATTGTACTGTCAACGCATATGACAGGAACACCATGTTCATGGGCACGCTTGCTTATCTCGTTGGAAATGCTGTCTCTTTTTATTGCCTCGGGCATTATTATAAGTACGTCAAGAATGTCATAATTTATAAGATCAAAAATGCTTGCTTCACCATGGTTGTAGGAAATGTTGTGATAAAGGTCGCAAAAGGTGTTAAAAAGAAGCACCTTGTAGCCCTCTTTTACACCCTTTCGGCTTATGGAAGATACTATATCTCTCACATAGTCAGATTGTACGCATGAAGTGCAGATACCTATTATTTTATATTTCGCTGTATCGCTTGTAAACATAGCTTGCTCCTTCGTCAGGGCCCCGATGACCCACCACTATCTATATAAAATAATTGCTTTTTTGCTTTGATATGTGACTGCTATTAGAAAATATTCACACACCGTTAATGTTACCATATCCGCACTCTAATGTCAATAGAAAACTCACAAAATTCACAAAAATCTTCTTTTTGAAAGCATTTATTCTGTTGCAAAAAATAACAGACCGACTTTCAGCTTTTTTCGCTGGAAGTCGGTCTTTGTTTATCGTAAAACATATCGAGCAAGGGGCGAACAGAGGTCGCTCCTACACAAAATAGCGTATTTTATGGGCTTTTTTTTATTCAGCTACCCACTGTTTTAAAGCCGCAGAAAGTCGTCTGTCTATATCCTTTCTTGTCTGCTCGCACTCCTTAGGATAGTCCTTTGCAGCCTTGAAAATAAATCTCATTACGAATTTAAGTCCAACAGGAAGTGCTTTTCTGAGCATTGTCTCAGGAAGCACAAAGTGCGTTCCATGCTCGTAAGTCAGGGCTTCGTAATCGCACTCGTGATGGCGTTCTTTCAAGCGCTTATCCATGCGGCGGACGTATTTTCCTGCCTCCCAGAAGCTGTCGTCATCAGCACCCACCATTATAAGCTTGCCCTTGATGTTCTCAACCTTTATCATTTCTTCCTCTGTATGTTCTCTTGCCTTTTCAGAGTCGATAAAAAGGTGCGTGCTTCGTGTTATATCTCCCGAGCCTTTGGTTTCTTCTTCTATTTTGTGATAGTATTCAGGGTGGGCATAAACGAACGGCATATAGGCAAGCGGCTTGCCCTGCCATGAAAGTGTGGAAGCGTCAGGGATAGGCCATTCCTTGCAGCCGTCTTTTTCGCCCTGCTCAAAGCCCTGCCATACAAAGTCGCTTGGCGTAAGACCGAAAGTGAGTGTTATGTCAGGAAAATATGAAGCTGCCACAAGGGAATCCATTCCTGCCGTACTCATTCCCATTATGCCTATCTTCTTGTTTCCATGGCTTTTGAGCCACTTTATAGCGGTCTCTATCCTTTCAAGCGGGAAGTTCACATGGCCGTAGTTCTTCACGTCAGGTGACATACACATAACGTTCACGCCATTTTTGTGAAGCCATTTTGCTCCGCACTTTGCCATAAAGTCATTAGGATCGTCGCCGAACAGACCTATCATTGCGCAGTTTGCACCCTTTGGGTTTTCATAATATGTACCATAAAAACCGTCTTTCTCATTGCTAAAAAATTGTTTCTTCATAATACCGACCTTTCTAAGCTGGTTTTCTTTATAAAGTTAGAATAAACTAACCATATCTCAAAAAAACAGGGTGGATAACTTCGCCCTAAGCTATATTATATCACATTTTTGCTTATTTGTCAGGTGTATTAACGAAAAAGCCAGATGTATTGTAAATTTTTGATTTTCTTAGTGTTGCTTATATATTAATAAAATGGCGGAGAACGCATTTTATTTGCAGTTCTCCGCTACTTTTATGCCTTATTTTTTGCTGCAACTGCTGTGACAGTGTGAGCAACAGCCACAGCATTTACCTTTTTTCTTTTGCTTTGACATACTTATTGCCGCCGCCACTGCCCATAAAAGCAGAAGTATCACCACTATCCAGTCGGCTGTATTCATAATAACGCTCCTATCTGATATACCGCACAGCCGCAAAGCCATGCCACCATGCACTGCATTATCACAACGCCTACTGTCTGTATCCTTGAATCAAGCTCTCTCTTTATGGTCGCCACCGCCGCAACACATGGGGTGTAAAGCAGGGTGAATACGAGAAAGCTCAGTGCGGAAAGGGTGGAGAATGCTCCCGAAAGAGCAGTGCCAAGGTTTGCAGTGCTTGTGTTCATCAGTACCGCCATTGTGCTTACTACCGCCTCTTTTGCAGTGAAGCCCGAAATAAGCGAGGTGGTCACTCTCCAATCTGCAAAGCCCAAAGGCTTGAATATTGGCGATATAGCCTGACCGATAAGAGCGAGCAGGCTGTCAGAGGAGTCTTTTACAACGTTGAGCTTTGCGTCAAAGGTCTCCAAAAACCATATTATGATAGTCGCAAAGAATATAACTGTGAAAGCTCTTTGTATAAAGTCCTTTGCCTTGTCCCAAAGAAGAAGTCCTACGCTTTTTGCCGAAGGAAGACGATAGTTTGGAAGCTCCATTACAAACGGCACAGGCTTGCCACGGAAAGCTGTATTTTTCAGTATCAGTGCAACTATTATCCCAAGCACTATGCCTGTTATGTATAAGCCTATCATCACAAGCGCCTGATATTTCTTGAAAAACGCTGCACAGAAAACTGCGTAAATAGGTATCTTTGCCGAACAGCTCATGTAAGGGGTAAGAAGTATGGTCATTTTTCTGTCACGGTCTGATACAAGCGTTCTCGTCGCCATTATAGCAGGCACAGAACAGCCGAAGCCTATGAGCATAGGCACAAAGCTTCGTCCCGAAAGACCGATCTTTCTAAGAAGCTTGTCCATTACGAATGCCACTCGTGCCATGTAGCCCGTGTCCTCCAGTATGGAAAGAAAAAAGAACAGCGTCACTATTATAGGCAGAAAGCTTAGAACGCTTCCAACGCCTGCAAAAACTCCGTCTATTATAAGGCTGTGTACAACAGGGTTTATGCCGTAGGCTGTAAGCCCTTTGTCTGCTAGGTCGGTGAGCTTGTCTATTCCAAGGGAAAGCCAATCGGAAAGGGTCGAGCCGATAACATTGAATGTGAGGAAAAATACAAGAAACATTATTCCGAAAAATACAGGCAGGGCAGTGTATTTTCCCGTTAAAATGCGGTCTATTTTTACGCTCCGCTTGTGTTCTCGGCTCTCGTGGCATTTCACAACGCTTATGGCAACGACTTTCTCGATAAAGTCGTATCGCATATCTGCAAGCGCCGCATTTCTGTCAAGCTTTGATTCGTCCTCCATTTCCACTATGCAGTGTTCGAGAAGCTCCAGCTCGTTTTGATTAAGCTCAAGCTGATCCTCGATATTCTTATCACCCTCAATAAGCTTTGAAGCACAAAATCTCGGCGGTATGCCTGCACGGTTTGCGTGATCCATGATGAGATGAACAACTGCGTGTATACATCTGTGCACAGCGGAATCGTCTGAGCAAAAGTCTGTGACAACAGGCTTTGTCTTGTTTCGGGCGGTTTCTACAGCCTTGTCGATAAGGTCTGAGATACCCTCGCCCTTTGCCGCACTTACTGGTATAACAGGTATGCCAAGTGCGTCGCTCATCATTTTTACGTCTATCGTTCCACCGTTGGCTCTTACCTCGTCCATCATGTTTAAGGCAAGCACCATTGGCACACGCAGTTCAAGAAGCTGTAAAGTGAGATACAGATTTCGCTCTATATTGGTGGCGTCAACAATGTTTATAATGCCGTCAGGCTTTTCATTTATTATGTAGTCACGGGTGACGATCTCTTCCTGCGTGTAAGGACGCAGTGAGTATATTCCCGGCAGATCCACCACAGTGCAGTTTTTCTGCCCCTTTATGTCACCGACCTTCTGCTCGACTGTTACACCGGGAAAGTTTCCAACGTGCTGATTGGACCCTGTAAGGGCGTTAAAAAGCGTGGTCTTTCCGCAGTTCTGATTTCCTGCAAGGGCAAATCTCATATATGGTCATTCTCCTCTGTTTTTTCTATCTCTATGTTTTTTGCGTCCTCTATCCTGAGCGTCAGCTCATAGCCTCTCAGTACTATATCAAGAGGGTCGCCCATTGGCGCACGCTTTAGCATTTTCACCTTTGTTTTGGGTATAAGTCCCATGTCGAGAAAACGCAGCCTAAGCGCACCCTCGCCGCCTACCGCTTTTATCACGGCAGATTCACCCGTTTTAAGCTTATCAAGAGTCATTGTCTTTTCCTCCATAGCTATATTTTATTCTTATGTTTTATCTAAAAGAACTCTACAGAACAAGTTTACCATGGCTAACTTTACTTGTCAATAGTATATGTCATATATTTTAGTCAGATGTTATCTAAAAATTTTATTCAAATAGATAACTTCCAATTGACAACGCCAACAAATCGTGCTATCATAAAGTAAGATAAAGTACACTTTTACATTACGGGGGTGTTTTATGGATACCCGTGTGGCAATACTTGCAATAATCGCACACGATAACGGCTCTGCGCAGGAGATAAACGCAATTCTTCATGAGCATGCCGAGTATATAATAGGACGAATGGGTCTGCCATACCGAGAGCGTGGCATGAACATAATAAGTGTGGCAGTTGACGCTCCGCAGGACGTTATAAATTCTCTTGCAGGCAAGATAGGCAGGCTTGAGGGAGTGACCGCCAAGACCCTTTATTCGCCACAGTAAAAAATCTAATAAATATTTGTGACCCTGACGCCGAAAACGAGTTTTCTCCTTTAAGGCGAAAGAATACACATCAAGCAGAAAACTGCACTATCGTGTGGTCTTGTTTTGCTATAGAAAAGCTGTATCCATAGGGGTATGGCTTATTTTTTTTTGAGAGGAGCTTTTGCAATGGGACTTAATGACGCACCAAGCGGAGAACGTATACATATAGGATTTTTCGGCAGACGAAACGCAGGAAAATCAAGCGTTGTGAATGCAGTAACAAATCAGGATCTTGCAGTGGTATCCGATACGAAAGGCACTACCACCGACCCTGTTACAAAGGCAATGGAGCTTTTGCCCCTTGGCCCTGTTGTGATAATAGATACCCCCGGCTTTGACGACGAGGGCGAGCTTGGAGAGCTTCGTGTGAAGAAAACTAAGCAGATCCTAAATCGAACAGATTGCGCAGTTCTTGTAACAGACTGCACCTTGCCCCTTGGCGACTGCGAAAAACAGCTTATCTCAATATTCAAAGAGAAAAACATACCCTTTATTATAGCCAAAAACAAAGCCGACCTGCTCACTGATATCCCAAAAGAGGAGGGGACAGTTTACGTCAGCGCAAAAGAGAAAACAGGCATAGAGGAGCTTAAAAACGCCGTTGCAAAGCTCACTGAAACAGACACCATGACAATGAAGCTTGTGGGCGACCTTATAAAGCCAGACGATATGGTGGTGCTTGTCACCCCTATCGACAGCGCCGCACCAAAGGGCAGGCTTATCCTGCCACAACAGCAGGCCATAAGAGATGTTCTTGAAGCAAACGCCTGTGCAGTGGTGGTAAGAGAAACTGAGCTTTCAGGAGTGCTTGGCAGGATAGAGAAGCCTGCACTTGTTATAACGGATAGTCAGGCTTTCGCAAGAGTTTCAAAGGATACTCCCGAGGATATCCCTCTCACCTCGTTTTCTATCCTTATGGCTAGATATAAGGGCTTTCTTGACGCCGCTGTAAAGGGCGTGAAAGCTATCGACGATCTTAAAAACGGTGACAAGGTGCTTATTTCAGAGGGCTGTACACATCACAGACAGTGCGGTGATATAGGCTCTGTGAAGCTTCCGAACTGGCTGAAAGAATATACAGGCAAGAGCCTTGAGATAGTGCTGTCATCAGGACATGGCTTTCCAGAGGAGCTTTCAGACTTTGCGCTTTGTATACACTGTGGCGGCTGTATGTTAGGCTCAAAAGAGCTTACCTACAGAATGAAATGTGCTTGTGACGCAGACGTGCCGTTCACAAATTATGGCATTGCAATTGCCTATATGAAGGGTATTCTCAAACGGAGCATAGAAGTGTTTCCACATCTTGTAAAGGAGCTTGAAGATCACAATGGCGGTCAGAGAACTTATTGATAAACTAAACTGCGAGAAAAAGCTTTCCCACGATGAATGGGTGAAGCTTATAAAAGAATATGACGAGAGCGACAGAGCCTATGCCGCAGAGCTTGCAAGGGGCATTTCGCAGGAAATGTTCGGCAAGGATATCTACATAAGGGGCATAGTGGAGTTTTCAAACATCTGCAAAAACGATTGCCTTTACTGCGGAATAAGGCGCTCAAACGGCAACGTGAGCAGATACAGGCTCACCGCTGAGGAGATCTTGCAGTGCTGTGACGAGGGCTACGGCTATGGTTTCCGTACCTTTGTGCTTCAAAGCGGGGAGGACGCTTTCTATGACAGAGAAATGCTCTGTGGTATCGTCAGCGAGATAAAAAAACGCCACCCTGATTGTGCGGTAACATTATCCCTAGGTGAGAAAAGCCGTGAGGATTATGAAGCTCTTTTCAAGGCAGGTGCAGACAGATATCTTCTCAGGCACGAAACTGCCGACGAGGAGCATTATAAAAAGCTACACCCAGCCGAAATGTCATGGAAAAACCGAATGGAGTGCCTTTATCAGCTTAAAGAGATAGGCTATCAGACAGGCTGTGGAATGATGATAGGCTCACCGTTCCAGACGGCTGAGTGCCTTGCTGAGGATATGGAGTTTATGTGCGATTTCAAGCCCGAAATGATAGGCATTGGACCTTTTCTCCCACATAAGGACACGCCTTTCAGAAGCTGTCCACAAGGCTCATATGAGCTTACACTCTTTCTGCTGAGCATTTGCAGGATAATGCTCCCCGACGTTCTTTTGCCTGCCACCACAGCCCTTGGTACTATAAACCCCAAAGGGAGAGAACAAGGGGTGCTGTCAGGTGCGAACGTTATAATGCCGAATCTGTCCCCTGTTGCAGTGAGAAAAAAATATATGCTCTATGACAACAAGATATGCACAGGTGACGAGTCAGCACAGTGCAGGGCTTGCCTTGAAAGACGAATGGAGTCCATAGGCTATAAAATAAAGATATCAAGAGGAGATCACAGATAATGATAAAGCTTGCTTTTTACGGAAAAGGCGGAATAGGAAAGTCAACGGCGGCATCAAATGTCAGTGCTGCACTTGCACAAAAAGGGCTGAAAGTCATGCAGATAGGCTGTGACCCAAAGGCTGACTCCACCATATTTCTCCATGGGGGAGAGAGGATACCCACCGTTCTTGACCTTGTGCGAAAAGGCGAAAGCTTTGACCTTGAAGATATGGTAAGGGTAGGCTATAACGGTGTTGTGTGCGTTGAAGCAGGCGGTCCAGTGCCGGGACTTGGCTGTGCAGGCAGAGGTATAATCGCCGCTTTGGAGGAGCTTGAAAAAAAGGGCGCATATGAAAAATATCAGCCTGACGTTGTTATCTATGACGTTCTCGGAGACGTGGTGTGCGGAGGTTTTTCAATGCCAATGCGAAAGGGCTATGCCGATAAGGTGTTTATCATCACATCAGGCGAGAGTATGTCTGTATATGCCGCCGCAAACATCGCAATGGCGGTAGAAAATTTCAAAAGCCGTGGATATGCTTCACTTGGCGGTTTTATCCTCAATAAACGCAACGTAAAAAACGAGGAGGAAAAAGCGGCAGAACTTGCGGCTGATTTTCACAGCTCTGTGATAGCCGAGATAGACCGAAGCGACCTTGTGAGCGAAGCTGAGGATATGCACAAAACTGTCATGGAAGCTTTTCCTGACAGCACTGCGGCAGAGCAGTATAGAGCATTGGCGGATAAGATAGCCGAGCTTTGCGGTATGGGAGAAGAAAAATGATAAAAGAGAGCGGCATAAATATAACGAAGGCGGCTTTTCCTGCGCCTTTTGAAAGCGGTCTTGAATATAATCCACCCACAAGGGGCGTGTGGAATATCGTTCATACCGGTATGCTTATCCCTGAGTCACGGCAGATATTTGTCTGCGCACAGGGCTGCCTGAGGGGAGTTATCCTCACTGCGGCAGAGATGAATGCCATGGACAGAATGTCATGGGTGACTGTTTCTGAGCAGGATCTGTATGACGGCACAATGGAGCAGGACGTTATAGACGGAGTGAGGGATATAATAAACAGGCTTGAGGAAAAGCCAAAATGCGTTTTGATTTTTCTAAGCTGCGTCCACCTTTTTGCAGGCTGTGACTATAAAATGATAATAGACGAACTTTCGGCATTGTTTCCGCAGGTGCATTTTATAGATTGCTACATGACGCCAACCATGAGAAAGTCTATCTCCCCCGACAGCCTTATGAGAAAACAGCTTTACGAGCCACTTGAAAAGTGCGAAAAGAAGCCTAAAACGGCGGCAATAATAGGCTGTGACAGAGCCACGGACGAAGCCTCCGAGCTTGTAAAAATAATAAACTCAGCAGGCTTTGAGCTTCTTGACATAACAAAGTGCAAGACCTATGAGGAGTATCTCTCCATGGCGGAAAGCTCTTTGAATATCACCTATCTCCCCACGGCAAAGCCGTCAGGAGAGGAACTTGAAAAGCGACTTGGCACAAAGCATTTGTATCTGCCCTTGTGCTATGGCTATGATGAGATAGAGAAAAATTACAGCAGACTTTGCACCCAGCTTGGTGTGAAAACGCCTGACTTTTCTGCTGACAGAGAAGCCGCCGACAAGGCTCTTGCAAATGCCCTTGAGGTAGTAGGGGATTTGCCTATAGCCGTGGATTATACCGGTCTGCCAAGGCCCCTTGGCTTTTGCAGACTTCTTGCAGAGAAAGGCTTCAATGTGAAGCGTTGCTACGCCGACAGCTTTTCAGAGGAGGAAAGGGCAGATTTTGAGTGGCTGAAAGCCCATTGCCACGACCTTGAAATTCTCCCTACTGTGAATGTGAAAATGGAGTTTTCACAGTGCGAAGAAAAATATCTTGCAGTAGGTCAGAAAGCGGCTTTTTTCTGCCAGACCGATAACTTTGTTGATATAGTCGCAGGGGGCGGGGGATACGGCTTCGAGGGCATAAAAAGGCTTGCAGAGCTTATGGCTGAGGGAGCAGTAAACAAAAAGGACAGACGTAAGGTGATACAACACAAGGGCTGGGGGTGTGAAAGCTGTCTATGAATGCAAAAGTGATATCCATATATGCGGCGGATACTTCGGGAGTATGCTCGGCTCTTTATGAGCTTGGTGGAATGACCGTCGTCCATGACGCTTCAGGCTGTAACTCCACCTACGCCACCCATGACGAGCCACGCTGGTATGACCGCAAAAGCATGATATATATTTCTGCACTAACAGAAGCGGACGCCGTTATGGGCAATGACGGCAAGTTCATTCGTGATGTGGCGAAAGCGGCAGGTGAGCTTTCACCCAAATTCATAGCCATTTGCGGTTCGCCAATGCCTGCAATGACAGGCTTTGACTACAGTTCAGCCGCCGAGGAGATAGAGAGTCAAACGGGTCTGACCACATTTTTCGTTGATACCAACGGCACTCATTCCTATCTTCAAGGAGCAGAGGGAGCTTTCCTTAATATTGCAAAGCTTTTCTGCCGTGAGGGAAAAGAAAAGCAGGCAAATTCATTGAATATTATTGGTGCAACGCCTCTTGACTTTTCGGTGAATACCAGCGTAAGCTCCATAAAAAAGTGGCTTTTGGATAACGGCTTTTCAGTGCAAAGCTGTTTTGCTATGGACAGCAGTCTTGATGAGATTTCTGCCGCACCACAGGCGGCTGTAAGCCTTGTTATATCCTCAGACGGGATAGCTGCGGCAAAGTATCTTTTTGATACCTATGGAGTGCCATATGTTGTGGGCGTGCCTGTAGGGAAAAGCTTTTCCAAAAAGCTTTCCACTGACCTGAAAAGAGCAGTGTCAGAGGGCGTTTGTATAAATTCCTGTGGTGAAAAAGCTGTAGAGAATGCTCATATGATAGTTGCAGGGGAAAGCGTTTTTGCTTCTTCCCTTGGGGCTGAACTTGGCGCAAAAACTGTGGCGACAGTTGGCATAAGAAACAGCGAGGTGCTGTCAGGGACGGACATTTTCTGCGAGGAAGAAGCAAAGCTTGAAAAGCTTTTTTCACAGCATAAGACCGTCATAGCAGACCCGCTTTTCAGACCTATATGCAAAGTGGCAAGCTTTGTTTCACTGCCACACGTTGCTTTTTCGGGAAGATGTTTTCTTAAAGATATTCCCGATCTGATAGATAAAGATGTAAGCAAAATACTTAACCTATAAAAAGGAGGAACGTGCTTTCGCACGGATACTTTTATGATAAAAATAGCCGTTTACGGAAAGGGCGGAATAGGAAAATCCACAGTTACGGGAAACCTTGCCGCCGCATTCGCAAGTCTTGGGAAAAGAGTTATACAAATAGGCTGTGACCCAAAGGCTGACTCCACCATAAATCTTCTTGGGGGCGAGCCTGTTATGCCTGTGATGAATTATCTCAGAGAGCATGACGATGAGCCTGAGAGCATAGAGGAGATATCAAAAGAGGGCTATGGCGGAGTGCTTTGTATAGAAACAGGCGGTCCTACCCCAGGACTTGGCTGTGCAGGCAGAGGTATAATCACCACGTTCAGCCTGCTTGAAGACTTAAAGCTTTTTGAAAAATATAAGCCTGACGTTGTGCTTTATGACGTTCTCGGAGACGTTGTGTGCGGAGGTTTCGCCGCACCTATCAGAGAGGGCTATGCTTCAAAGGTGCTTATCGTCACCTCAGGCGAGAAAATGGCATTGTATGCCGCAAATAATATAAACAGTGCGGTGAAAAACTTTGCCGATAGAAGCTATGCAAAAGTCCGTGGTATCGTCATGAACAGGCGAAACGTTGAGGGCGAGGAAGAAAAGGTCAGAGCCTTTGCAGAAAGCGCAGGACTTGATATCGTTGCGGATATACCAAGAAGCGACGATATCATCAGATGTGAGGATAAGGGCATGACCGTCATAGAGGGCGAGCCTGATTGTCAGGCGGCAGAATGCTTTTTGAAGCTTGCCCAGATCCTTATGCAGGAGGACAACGATGACTAAAGCGTTTTACATAACAGCGGCGGAGCTTGCCCAAAAGGGAAAAGATAATATCCCTGACGAGCTTCTTTCGGCAAAGCACCTTATCTACAGCTCCCCTGCAACATTGGCGTTCAATTCACCGGGAGCGCAGGGCTTTGGTGTAAAAAGAGCAGGACTTGCAGTGCCAAATTCGGTTATGCTTCTTGTGGCTCCTGCCTGCTGTGGACGAAACACCACTATGCTCAGTGCGGAAAGCGGCTATGGGGACAGATTTTTCTACCTGCTTCTTGACGATACCGATATCGTCACAGGCAGGCACCTCACAAAGATACCGAAAGCCGTGGAGGAGGTATGTCAAAGCCTTGATTACACTCCCTCGGCGGTGATGATATGTATAACCTGCGTTGACGCTCTCCTCGGCACTGATATGGACAGAGTGTGCAGAAAATCCAGCGACCGAGCAGGCGTGCCTGTTGTGCCATGCTATATGTATGCCCTTACAAGGGAAAAGCGG